>TARA_R100001440_G_scaffold671_2_pt1 | contig 15025 bp, 8 predicted proteins | sample TARA_R100001440 | Tara Oceans TARA_R100001440 (sample SAMEA2622112) | marine metagenome | biome: marine biome (ENVO:00000447); feature: surface water layer (ENVO:00002042); material: "saline water (ENVO:00002010), including plankton (ENVO:xxxxxxxx)" | depth 5 m
TGAATACTACGCTCTGTTTATGGACATGGGGACAGGCAAATCCAAGGTAGCGATTGATACTATTGGATATTTGTACAGCCAGCAAAAGATCAATGCAGCCCTAATTATCGCGCCCAAGGGCGTGTATGACAATTGGGTGAAAGGTGAAATACCTACGCATTTGTGGGACGCAGTTCCGCGGTCCGTGGTGCGCTGGACGCCAAGCACTTCCAAGAAATATCAGGAAGAGTTGCGTGAACTAATCAAAGAGCCGTTTGCGGGCATGAAGATATTTGTCATGAATGTAGAAGCGTTCAGCACCGCCCGTGGGACCAAGGCGGGCGCTTTGTTTTTGCAGAACAACCCAAACAACATAGTGATTATCGACGAGAGCACAACGATCAAGAACCGCAAAGCGTTGCGGACCAAAAACATTTTGCAGCTTCGTAAGTTCTCCAAGTATCGCCGCATTTTGACGGGTAGCCCTGTAACGAAAAGCCCTATGGATTTGTTCAGCCAGTGCATGTTTCTGAGTGAAAAGGCGCTGGGCCACAAGAGCTACTACAGCTATCAAAACCGCTATGCCGTTGTGCAAAACCGTCAGATTAAAGGGCGGTCTTTTCAAGAGATAGTGGACTATCGGCGTCTGCCAGAACTGAACGGCAAACTGGATAAGTTTAGCAATCGGGTATTGAAAGAAGAGTGCTTAGATTTGCCCGCCAAGGTTTATGTGAAACGCGAAGTGCCGCTGACCGACGAGCAGGCCAAGCTGTACGTGCAAATGAAAAAGCTTGCTTTGGCAAAGCTGGACAATGGAGAGCTTGCCACAACTCAGAGCGTGCTGACACAACTTATGCGCTTGCAACAAATCTGTTGCGGTCATTTGGTGGACGATGACGGGAACTTGAACACGATTAAGAGTAGTCGAACGGCAGAGCTATTGAATGTTTGCGAAGAGATAAACGGCAAAGCTATTATCTGGTGTACATACACGCATGACATCAAAGACATTGAAAGACAATTGCAAAGCAGATTTGGGCAAGACGCGGTGGCGACTTACTACGGGGACACGCATCAGGACATCCGTCAAGAAACGGTAGACAAGTTTCAAGACCCGAAAGACCCGCTGCGGTTTTTTGTAGGCCAGCCCAAGACAGGCGGTTACGGTATTACGTTGACCGCGGCAAAGACGGTCATTTATTACAGCAACAGTTATGACCTTGAAATACGCTGGCAATCGGAAGATAGAGCGCACCGCATCTCACAGGATCAGAAGGTGACATATATTGATTTTGTTGCGCCGGATACGATTGACGAAAAGATATTGAAGGCGTTGAAAGAAAAGATCCACCTAGCCGGTCAAGTCATGGGTGAAGATGCGCGGCAGTGGTTGATTTAGGCAGTTTCCGGGTTGCTACTGGAACGGATTGCCCTGACCCAAAATATATAAGCTGTCTTGTACTTGTTGGGGCGTCATGCCTTCAAATGGCATTTTGAGTTTTGTTAAATCAATCGGACCTATTTTTATTTGGCTTGGGTCAAAAATTGTCCCATCGGGAAGACGTATCCGTCCGGGGGCAAGACTGGCGATACCAGATTTTTCGGTTACAATACCTCTTGTTGGAGCCCCACGGCTGACTGCAATATTAGGACCACTTGGAGCAAAACCCAACCCGGATAAGTTGTATTTTTGCGGGTTAAATGCGATATCAACCGCCTGTTGGCGTAATTGGGAATCACGAGTAACGGCAGACTGCACCTGTTCGTCTGTATAACCAAATGTTGGTGCCACCGGTTCCGGCATGTTGAAAGCCGAGGTCCGCGATCCGGCATTCCATTTTTTTGCTGCCTCATTGTACGCACTCATGTCTTTGACATATTTGTCGTACTTTTTTTCGTAGTCTGCGTAAGCTTGCTTGATTGGGCCCGGCAGGCGTCCTGATAAAGATATACTCATTAGCTCATCAAACTCCCTATACCTTGCACTAAGTCTCTGTCTTCTGGAAACGCGGCGACAAAACGGTTGCGATCAACCGGTCTCGTAGAACTGGTGGTGGGTCGAATCGGAGCCGGTTGTATGCTGGGCGCGGGAGGTGAGGCAGCAATCTGTGGCATCGCTTGACGCGGTTGCACTTGAGCAACCGGCACTGGCGGTAGAGCGCTTTGTTGGTCCGGTGCGGGCAACTCTACTTGTTCTTCTGCTTGCCCCTCTCTTATTACAAACGGAATACGACGGCCAGTGGATCTCGCAAGTATTGAAAACACCGTTTCTAATTTTTTCATTTGTGTATTCAAATCGTTTTCATCTTTTAATTTTCGTAGCATCGCGCCTAACGCTTTTGGGTCATTCATCAAGTTAACCATGATGTTTGTTGTTTTTATCTCTGGAGACTTTAATAATAATTTTTGCAGCATCTCTGAACCAGCGGATTCTGCAACAAGTCCTCCGCGAACTCCTTGTATGCCAACAGTACCAAGAAGATCTTGAAGTTTCTTTTGTGCCACGCCACCAAAACTTGCGCCAAGAATTCGTGTAGTGAGCATTTTTCCTAATGTAGGATCACGGAACAAAACATTTTCAAAATCGCCTCGTGCAAAAGCTTTTTCAACGTCACTCATTTCTTTCAAAGATTTTTGCATCAAATCAATTTCTTCGGCGCTCATCATGCCTTCTTTTCGCATGACGTCGATAAGCCTTGGTCCCTGTGACCCCGTCTGCGGGAACGGCTCAAATAAATATTTTTGTAAAGCCGTGGGGCTGTGAATACCGGTTCCGCCCGCCCTAGTAACCGCAGATTGTAAAATTAAATAACGCAACCCTTTGAGGGCTTGTTCTTCCGTAATTTCTACAAGTTCATCTTGACGAGTCGCCGGGTTATAGGCGCGGACATCTCTTCCATCAAAGCGCTTTGCTAGTTCTACCAATTTCCTGATCGCGGTGTCGGGCTCTGGGCTTTCAAGCGCCTTGGCAACAACTAGAGCAGGCTTTTCACCATAGTCCAGTATTGCTTGAAAAGCTTTAACCTCTGGCAAGCTTTTACTAGCAAACAAATCCGACTGAGTGCTGTCTAACAGTTCCTTGGCCGCTTCAACGCTGTCTGTGTCTTTTTTCAATTGCGGGAAAATAGTAAACAGTTCTTGCGTACCGGGTTTCCGCCGCCAACTTTCCAATTGTGTGGGGTTAATTTGTAATTCAGTTGTTTCGCCCAGTGGCGTTTTAACTTTTGTTTTTTTAACAAACTGAGACAGGCTGTCGCGAACCAAACTGTCTATAGCTTCTTCTGTAGTCAGTTTATCAAAGACATTTTCCTTGAAAACGTCCATAGATTCCTTGGCTAGATTTTCATCTGTACCAAATTTTATGGCGTTGTTTATTTCGGTTATGCGTTGCGAAACTGCCCTGTTGTCACCTTTTAGCATCAAGGCACCAAAATCTTCTGGCTGCACTTTTTGTGACCTGTCTTGCAAAGTTACTTGGATGTCCCCAAGAAAAGACCTAGTAAAAACATTGTTCCGCGCATAGGAATAAGCGCGGGCAGTATGATACGCCTCGTTAATCGTTTCTGCTCCAGTGAGATCGTCAAACAAAGCGTCCGCAAAACGCCTTATGCGATTTCTGGTCGTAAGGTCGCCAGCAGCCCCCGCTTGGGCCGCCTTTGTTAACATATTGCCGCGCAATTCATAAACGAATTGTGTAGTCATTGGGTTTTCTTTACCGCCCATGCCAGCAACAGCCGGTTTTGCCCTTGTTTGCCCCGCAATAAGAACTTCCGCTTCCGCGTCTAATAAATTTGCCAGATCTTTATCACGTTTTTTTGAAAACTTGCCGCGCTGCCTATTCGCCTCTGCACGCAAAGCGGCAACCCGCTCCCCCTCTGGCAACTCTGCAATTTGAGCTCTAATTTTTGGCAGCGTCGTATCACCCGCGTATGTCCCAATTACTTTACTTTCCAAGTTTGCCAGTCGGCGTTGCGCGGGGCTAAGTGCCGTGGCCCCCGCGTCAAAAAATTCTCTAATATTCTCAATATCAGTTTTCGCGCCATCACCAATAGCCTTTTCAAAATCTCGTTGAGACGCGGCGGTGTTAAACCGCAAACCACCATTGCTTGTGGGAATATCAAATATTTCTAATGCATTTGGCTTATCTATAGGAACCCTTGTGCCGTCTTTTTGCACCCTGAAAAAGTTTGGAATAAGCATGTCCTCTGTTGCGCCCCAAAGATTTGTTTCTCTTTGTTTGGAAATTGTCACTTGGTTATCAACAATATTGAAAAGTTTTTTGCCTAATTCAACTTGATTGCTTTGATTTAAATTTTCTTCTCGCCCAATAACTCTTTGCAAAGATTCCGTGTAGTCGGTAACAGCCTTGCTCATATTGTCAGCTATGTTTTCTTCAAAAATAGTTTGCTGTAAACGAGCCGCGGCAGTCATTAACATTGGATCACCGGAATCCGATAAAGTATTTATTGTTTGTATTGCTCTATTTAACAGGGCTTCTTTTCCTTCATCCCCTGCCATAGCCAGAGCATCACTTTCTCTAGCAAGTTCCCGATCTATCGTTTGCAAAGTACGCATAAACGGCACGTTACTGTCTGGATCTTGGTCAGCTAATTTGGCAAAACTTGCAACCGATAGCTGTACATCGTCGCGTGGAGTTTCATCCATCAGCGTTTGAATTAGTTTCTCTAATTGTGTTTCGCCCTCTTGCAAATCATATTCTTCAGAAAGTCGGATAGCATTAAGTAGCCTTGTGCCTGCTTCTCTGCGGTATTTTTCGTCCAAAACCCCAATAGGCTGGTCTGGATTGTTACTTATATAATTTCTAACAGTGCGGGCGGCGGCTCCAAATGCCTCCGGACCACGCTCGATAAACGCCGTGGCAAGTGGAGGTACAAAGCCTGCGCCAATAAACTCCAAGCCTAATCTAGTCGTCGGATCATAAGGATCAATATCTTGTGCAAAATAAGCCCCTGTCCCGGCCCCTACAGCGGCACCGGTTTCAACCCCTAAAAATCTACCTTTTCGGGCTCGTGCAAATTTTTTACTTGTTTCCAATCCCTGCGCGATTGCTACGCCAACACGGTCTGCCAAAGGACCTTTACGTGGGTCAACTAAAAGACCGCCGGGTTGAAAGCGGGTAAATCCAAGATTGTATTTACCCTCTTTACCAAATTTCAAACCTTTTTCTGCAACTTTTCCCGATGCCTCTGATGCCGCCTTGTATTGTGCAGCGGTTAATCCAGAGCTTGTAGCCACCTTTTCTGCCGCATCAGCAGCTTTCGCTTGATAACGACCAGTAGCCACGTTTTTAAAATTTTCTAAAAACTCGACATTTTTGCCCATAACGGCGCTTTTAGATGTAAGCGTCCAAGGGGAGGTTAACAAAGACAAGCCAAAAACAGTCGTTTCACCAAAATTCCTAGCCGCTTGTTGCGAAGGTACAACAGGAGCTTGTTCTCCAAAAACAGCCTCTTCTGCTTCATTCGCGGCTATTGCACCAAGTACTGCTCCGCCTAGTCCTCCCCCAACAAGCACTACGCCTTTAAGGGCAAGACCCGGTAAACCTAATGGCGGTATTGCGGCGGCTAGTGGAGCGGCAGCTTTGAACCCAGCGGTAAACCCGATGCCACTACCTATAGCCTCTGGAGTGGCGCGGGCAGCACCTTCTAAAGCGGGCAGATCGTATTCCTGTACATTTGTAAAAAGTTTAAGAACACCTTCATCGTCTTGCTTACGCTCTTCAGGCGTTAAGTTTTTAAAATCATCTAGTCGATCAAAAATTGGTGCTGTACCATCTTGCAAGGACTCATAAGTAAAAAGCCCCGGCTGTAACTTATCTTGTGCCTCTGCCGCAATTCCACGAGCCACATTTGGCAGCCCGCTGTCCCGCATCAAGCTTTTGAATTCAGAATCAGAAAAAGTAAAAAGCGGTTCTTCTGTCATTGGTCTGTTTGCAAACCTCGAATTTGAGTACGCACCCGGTTCGTTATATCTGGGTCAGCCTGTTGTGATTGACCTCGTTGACTAATTGCCCTTTCTAGCACTTTTTCAAGCGTAGCATACTCAACAATCAAATTTCTCGTAGGTGCCAGCATTTGTCGAGCTTTTTCTATTTTGCTTTGATTGTATTCGCCAGTTGCATCGGGATTATAATCGGGAATCCGCTCCATTATATTTTTCATGTAAGATTTTAATTGTTTTGAAATGGATTTAGAGGCAGCTAATACTTTTTCATCTGTATTTAGTGTGCCGCCTTTTAACGGTTGCAGAGATTTCCTAATTTCATCTTGTACAGATTTTAAAACCCGATCTCCCTCAAAAGAAAGGCCAACCAAACGTGCATTTGTTTCATTAAACAGACTTTGATAATCTCTCCCCGCTTGGATTATTTTTCTCTGGCGCGGTGTAAGCTTCGTATTGCCGAAGAGTTCACCAATATTTTCTTTGCCGAAAGAATAGATTTTTCCGGGCGCAGACCCAAGACCTGTTTCCGCTGCGTATAAGCCATTGGGATCAATAATAGTTGGATTAAAATTATCCGTTAACAAGCTGATATCTATCTCACCGCCGGTTGGCGCTTGCGTAAAAGCTTTGTAAACGTCTTGTTTAAATTCAAGAGTGTTTACATCCCGCTTTTGTTTTTCATCTGCTAAAACAAAGTTTTTAATTGGCGGCATGGAAAGACCGTTAGCCTTCCTTGTTCTAAGCGCCTGCAAAACACTATCCGACATTCTTGGAGCAGGCAGATTTATTGTTTTAGTACCATCAAAATATGATTTGCCGGGTTCAAAGTAGTCTGCCAGCACGTTTTGCATTGTATTGTCTTCTGTCGCAGTCAAATCTCCACGCGCAAATTCATCAAGTCGATCTTGATCCGAAATATATGAAATTTGATTTTTGTTAATAGCGTCCATGTCACGTTTGTAATCAGCGGCTAACGCTGAAATGGCTAGAGCCTTGTTGTCGTATATTTGTTTGAAATCAAACTCGCGCTCCGCTAGATCAAGTTGTCGATTCATAAAATCGCGCCTGAAAATATCCATCGCGCTTTTGATCTGACGATCTTGAGCATTTTGATCAGCGGCAAAATTCTGCTGATCATTTTGCAATTCCATACGGAAATTTTGTTCGTTTATCTGCAAGCCTTTTTTCAACAACCGATCTTTTGCAGCTTCAGCAGCAGTAAATCCACGCTGTAAATCATCTCTAGTAATCGCCAAGCTATTGTTCAAACGCGAAAGATTTTCCGATACTTCGCCTCGCAAGCCGATATTCTTTTCTTCAAAACCTTGAAGTCTTAAATCACGTAAAGCTTGGTATTCGTTGGTTAGATCTAACTGGTCCAGCGTGTTTTCATGTCTCTGATCAATCAATGCGCTATCTAGCTGCTGACCTAGCTTCATTTGTTCTTGTTTGATCGCGTTGAGTCTGTCATCCCGATTAACGACAAATGAGTTTTCTAAGGCCATACGTTGTTTTTGTAGTTGATCATTTAATTTTGTAAGTCTGGTGGTGAATTCTTGTCCCGACTCACGTTCGCTTCTGGCAAACTGTTGTCGAAGATTTTGCATATTCTTTTCAAAATCTTGTTTCTCACCTAAAAAGTTAAACTGAAATTCTTGTGATCCTAATCTTTCACCAGTCTGCTGTGCAAAACCTAATCGTGTTGTGCGTTCGTCAGCAGCTTTGTCCAAAGCAGCTAACTGAAGCGCTTTGTCACGATCTGCGATTTTTTGTTCCTGCGCCCGAACCACGGCTCCGCGTTTTTGCAAAGAACCCGGCAAGTCTGTCACTTGAGCGGCCATTGCCAAGCGTTGAGCAGGGCTTAAACCAATAGGCTCACCCGGCATTGGAGCCGCAAACGCAATTCCAGTTCGAGCTAAATCAAAGAGAGCTTGAGATTTTGCAAATTTACGCGCTTCATCTAATTCTCCTTCGGTGTCTCCCAATAAAGCTTTGTACTGAGGCAAATATTCTGTTTGATACAAATCTTCGATAGAACGCACAACGCGCTGCTCATTAGCATCTTGAAAGAATTGAACCGGCTGGTTGTCTCCGCGGCGGACCAGCCCGCCTTGGTTAAAATTTGCGGGAGGCGCCCCCGTTGGCATGGGCATTGGAGGTCCGGGGTCCGCGGGCGGTGCCACGGTAGACATGATCCCACCTGCCATCGGCCCTTCAACCGGTACGTCCATCTCTTCTTTTGCTAGTGCACCAATGCCTTCGTCCAAGCTCATCAGAATAGTGGGCTGTACCAAAGCAAGCACAGACTCTGGCGTTTGCTTTGCATCTTCAGGCCCGACCAGTTCAGCAAGTTCCGCGTACCGCGCTTCGAGAGGCAACTCATTACCACGGATAGCGTTGATCATATCTTCGGCATTGTCCGCTTCATCAAGCGTTGCAAGATTTTCTTGAACTGCGGCAAGCGTGTCGCGCATCGGGTCTTCCGGCAATGTCTGCGCCATTGCCTCTCCGGGCATCATTGGCGGTTGAATGGGAGCTTCAGGAATGGGAGGCATTGCTCCCATAGGTGCTGGCGGAACGGCTCCGCCCGCTTCCATGTAACCCATACGGTTTCTTACTTCCGTCGGAAGATTTGGAAGACCTTTATTGCCAGCGGGAATTGGCTTCAAAGCTTCCCCGCCGTTTCTGAACATTTGCCTTTGCATGAGACTACGATTCATCATTTAAAATAACCCCGCTTCTTTTGCGCCCGCTGCGGCAGACAAAGCACCTACGCCAAGACCCAAGAAAGTTTGGGCGGGCGAAACACCCGGACTTGAGGCTGATGCAATTGTTTGTTGAGTAGACGGCGCACCCCTATAAATATCTGACAAGAAAGACAAGCGCTGATAAGGCTCGTACAGTTGCGCCAATTGGTTTTGACGCTCCGCCTCAAGCTGTGCTTGTTGTTGAAGTTGTTGCTGTTTGCCCAAATCGAACTGTGTCTGAATGTCCATAAGCGCCTGTTTCTGGGCAAGTTCGCCAAGTCCGGCTTGTTGCAGACCAAGTTGTCCCAGCGCTTGACCGGTTTGAACACCTAAAGAACCAATGCCTTGAGCCGATTGAAGCTGCCTGCCCTGTTCGCGTTCCGCGGCCTGCTGTGCCTGCAAAAAGTTCTGTGCTTGCGCTTGTGCAAGAGCAGAGGCTCTATTACGCCCTATTTCAGCTTCTTGGACCGCGGCACGAGAACCGCCAAAAGCTCCCGCCCCAGCAGCAGAAAGGCCAGCTTGTGCTTGCTGTATATCAAAAGCTCTGTTGATTTCAGCCTGTATCGCCTCTTGGTATGGGTTCATATACCCCTGAATTTGCTCCCCCGTCACCGGACCAGCACCTTGCTGATAACCAGTAAGAGCCGTACCGTATGAACCCATCAGTTGCGGTGAAACCTGACCCAAGGTCTGTCCTGCACCTTGTAAGTAGGATTCAAACCCACCAATACCCCCCGTGGCAGGTGAAGCCGCTTGAATAGCCTGCGTCTGCAACCCAGCCATGTCGGCAACTTGCTGAGTCGGCAGCGTAATACCTGTATCTACGAGATCTTTTGCATCCTGTAAGAGGCCAAGTTTGATGGCTTCAATCTGAGGATCTTCGCGGACAATCTGGGTGGTTACATCACCATAGGTCGGTGTTTCAGACATTAGCCCATCTTCCTTTCGCGTGCTTCAAGATTACGCATCATGGAATACATGTTTTTAATGCCTTCGCGGGAGTCTCCGTTGGGGCTTAGACCGCGAACCGCTTTTGTGGTCATGACAAACTCACCGGGCATCAGCATGGCGCGTACGGAGTCTTGGTTTGGCACGCCTTCGGACGGGTCTATGCCGCCAGTTCTACGCGGAAAAGCGGCTCCGCCACTTTGCATCGCCACAGTTTGGGGCTGTTGCATAGGTCCTGATTGAGGGTTCTGATTAAATGAAGATTGGGGCCGCCCAAAGGGATCTACCGGATAAAGACCAATTTGTGGGTCATAAGCATATAGCGTGTCTTGACGGTACGGGCCTTCCGAACCTCTTACTTCCAAATCTTGAACGCGATAAATTTCCGGATAAGCTGTAACAAGATCTGACGCTGTTTGCCCTTGGCTTTCTTCCAACTCTTGGATTGTCATTGGATCGTAAACCGGCGTTTCAAAAGCGCCCATCTGTTGGGCGGCTAGTCCCGTTGCAGCCAGAGCAGGACCATAGGTGCTTGTAAAACCGGGTGACAGTGAGTCTGCTGTGACTGCTTTTGCGGCATCTAAGGCTAATTCTTTGCTGCCTGTTTGTGCCAAAGCTTCATTAAATCGAGTAGCTTGTGCCGCCGTAACTTCTGCTGCGGTTGGTCCTGATGGGAAGAACAATTCTTTTGTGTCCGACAAACGTCCTGAAACACTTAAAGGACCCGCATCACCACCCGTTACAATGTCTTTGATTGTTGGAAAAATTTCACGCGGGGTGTATGGGGTTACGCTAGAAGCAGCGCTAGAGAGAGCGCTACCGCCAGCGCCACTTCCAGTGGCACCCGCTGGTGGTGTAAAATTAATTGATGGATTTGAAACTTGCGGGCCTACTTCTAATCCCGGTATCGTGGGGGCGGGCTGACCCGGCACAAAGGGTTTTTGTATGTTGTCAAGAACACTTGACGTAATGGGCTGCTCCGCAGAGCTTTGTGCGGCCAACTCTACAAGCGTGCCATCTGGAGCAACCATGCTACCTTTTGGAACAAGTTCACCACCAATAAACTGATTACCAAATTCATCAAATGAAGGTTGCGTACTAATCGCATCTTGAACTGCTTGAGGGAGGCTGCTGGTTGCCGTTGTTCCTATTGGAGCTTGAGTGTCTAATAAATCTAAAATACTGTCCGTTTGCGGATTACTTAAAGAAAGATCAAGCGGCGCGTCTAACTGTGGGAAGCTCTTTGTAAGATCTACAGTTTCCGCCGCAGAAGTAATTTGCTCTGCAAATGTAGGTTCGCCTATCAACCCAGCTTCAGCCGCGGTTGGCGGGCCTTGAATTTCCGGTAGAGGTTGAGTAGTAACAGGAGCGGCCTGTGCTCCGGCTGCTGGTTGTGCTCCGGCTGTGCCAGCAACGGAGCCCGCCGTACTGGTATAATATTTTGAGGTCGGGTCTAAAATGCCGCCTGCCGTGGAGAATTGAGATTTAAGATTTGTGAGATTTGATACCTCAGATTTTATTGTATCAACAAAACCAGCTTTGCCTGTAAGTTTGTTAAATCCGCCTTTGACGACTGCTCCGGTTACGCCACCAATGGCGGCAGCTTTAAGAGCGTCTTTTAAATTACCGCCATTTATTAAAGTACCAATACCGCCCGACAGAGCGCCTGTCATGATCGCTCCCATGCCGGGGAACATTACATTCAAGACCACAGGCAGTATAACGGAAGAAGCTTTCTTGAGCACTTTGCCAATTTTTTTGAAAGTTTTTTTGACGCCCTTTACAACTTTTTTGAAAACTTTTCTGGCTTTTTTAAACAATTTTTTAACAAAAAACTCAGGCAATTGAGTGTCTGGGTTCAGTGAATTGTATCCCGAACCGACTATATATCTCTCTGGGTCCTCAATACCCAACTCTTCCAAATGCTCAAAAATACTTGCTTTGAGGGCCGGGTTTTTTTCCAGCAAAGCTTTCGGAACAACCAGTTCGCCCGTTTCAACGTGAGCGAGTGTGTCGTCACCATAACGCCCGTATTCAGCAATACGGTCTGCAATGTGGTGTACATTTGCAATCCCACCATGACCAACTTCTTCGCGTCTTTCTAGTTCCGCAAATTGTTCATCAGTCATGTAAAAATCTGCGATTCCACCTTCGGGAAACTCAAATACGGTTTCTTTTTTTGCTGCTTGCATTAGCCCACTCCGCCACCAATAGACTCTGGTACTGTTACACTGATAACAGTACTTCTTTTCTCGTTACCTGTCCACGGGTTGCCGCAATCAGGACAATTACCCTCCGGCCAAGACGCAATCTCTGCGGGAGTGTCCACAACATTTGGACACAACGCGCAACTAACTGAATCTGCACTTGTCGAGGGCCGCCATTTGCTACCGTCTTCCAAGGTAATGATGCTTTCATCGCTCATGGCGTACTCACTGTTACTGTACCGACTGAACCGGTAGCGCTGTTTGACCCTGTAAACTTATCATTCTGCCGGACAATTTTTAAAAAACCGGCTGCCTCAAACAGGTCACCGACTTCAAGTATGTTTGCCACTCCATCTGAAGGCACATCCTGTATGTTTAAAACAGGGTTTCTTTGATCATCAATCACACGGTCCAAGTTCCGCGCAAGTTGATTAGCAAAATTTTGGTCATACACATTGGGTGCAATTGGCAAAACAGTTCTAATTGTTTTAGTTGTCATCGCCCGCCATCCGGTCTTGCATCTAAGCGCGGAATACCCAAACGCCAATTTACGCCCGTGTCAGCGTTACTAACTTTAAAATTCATAGAACGACCCCTAGCACGCAAAAATATCTGATTGGTATAGATGTCTGTGCTGGTTTGCTCGACAGAGCCTGTGACTGTTTCGTTTACGGCTTTGCCGTTAAAATCGCGGGACTGCATGGTAAAAGTCACTGCCGGTGTGCTATCCGACGAACCATTAAACGTGATGTCTGGCAGAATTCGACGTATAAGCATGAATTTGTCACCGTCCCCAATATCAAAATCAGCGGACTGTACAAAGGCAGGTATCGCAATAGCGGGGCTTTGACTACCATCATCAAGCAAATATTCGTGGTCATATAGGTAAGAATCGGTGCTAGCCGCCTGCGGAAAACTCCTCGATCCAGCAGCGCGGTCATTCCAAGCGGTACGCGCTAAAGTACCGTAGTACCAAGTCTGTTCGGCGTAGTTGTAAACGACGTAGCGGTCAATTTCTTCAGAACTAGCAGAGCAATAAAACCACCAAACCTCAGATTGAGAAGCCAAACTACCTGCATGAAATTTAAAAGATTGTTTTGTGTTTAGGTCGCTAAAAACATAGTCCCGTACAGAGCAAGGCAAGGGCTGGATTCGTCCGTCAAAAACATAAAAGTTTTCTTGGCCCATCCAGAACACAATGTCATTTACGCTAATAGCCGCATTAGGCCCCGCTATTCGTATATTGTCAGCTAATAAAGCCGTGCCAAAAGTATACGGTGCACCGCTGAATTGCACAGAATGCAGACTGTGGTCAGTCCATACCAGAATTTGGCGGCTAGTCCGAACAGCCGTGATAATTTCTGACCCTTGTGACAAACGTAAGTCGCCCGCAGTGTTCGTAGCCGTTGGTGTCCAATCAACCGCACTTTCCTGACTGGACCATCTAATTAAAAGCGGGTCTTGTTCGGCAGAGCCAATTGGATTTGCACCGAAACACAAAACATGTCGGTCTACCTCTGACACAAGTATTTTCCGCGCTACAACAGGGACATCTGACGCGCCTGTTTTATCAGCTAGATTTATTGCTCGTGTACCAACGCCGTTTGTTGCGTCCCAATAGAACAATTGCCCATCAGCCACGTTAAAAATTAAATCTTCACCAAAATCATCCGCAAACCACAAACGCAAGGTTTGCCCTGCCAAGGAACCGGCACCAGAGGACCAAGTAAAACGGCCCCAAGTTCCCGCGCCCCAACCGGGGCCAAGAACGGTAGAGTTAAGTCCTATATTCAATTGAAAGGCTGCGGTGCCGGATGACCCTCCACCGGCTACGCCGCCACTTGACGCAGAACCGCCCGTATTAACTGTGAATGTTGTGGTGCTGGGAACTGAAACTACCACATGCTCTTTGTTTAAATTGTCTGTTGTAAGTCCGTCTACTGCCGTCAAAGAGGCAAAAGTAACAAAATCACCAATTATTGCACCGTGAGCGCTTGATGTGGTCACAGTAACAATACCGCTGCCCGCTCCGCCGGAGGTGTTTATTGGATTACTTGGCAAGCTTACCGTAGATCTTATTGGTGTAATGTCGTTGAGCGTTCCGGATTCTTCTAAGTAAACTTTTTCATTACTACCCATGAAAAGAAGGTTCAAAGAAGACAAGGTAACAAAATCGTGCAACAGCCGAACGGTGCCGTCAAATGCGGTGGGGTTTACTTTGCGCCAACCACCAATGCGCTCGACATATCCGTATTTAAAACGAATGTAATTACCGTCAAACCAAGCGCCCTCATTAGAGTAGTTTGTACCTTCTCTATTTATGCCGGGTTTAAATTGTAATTTACTGAGGGGCATTATTCGGCCTCCTCAACAAGCCATCAGGACGCACGGGACAAGATAAGTTCCGTCATCGTATGTATGTGAAACTTGTGTTGATGTTACTTTTGCAATCGTTTTAGAGCGCACAATGTCATCACCTTGCGGTTTGGCTGTGCCATCACCCGCAGACATCAACAAGTCACCACGAGCAACCGTTGTGCCTTGAGCAATGCGAATGACCATATCACCAGTCATTGCCACATTCATGTCATTGAAGCCATCATCATCATTGTCCCAATTTACAAACACGCCAGCAACATTTGGGTCGCCTTCAACTGACGACACCGCCATGCAATTTAATTGTTCATTGTCTTCAGTGTAGGCATCTTTGGCTTCAACAGCTTCGGTTACAATATTACCATCGTCATCAAGAATAGCGTCTTTCGCCTTAACAGCATCGTGTGACCAAACTGCCATCTTATCCAGATTGGTCATCACTGTGCCTTTAATAATAGATGTATCTTTTGTGCCATCTGTAAACTGTGACCAACGTGACAAGTGACCACCATTGTAACTAACAGTTGTTCCTGATACACTAATTGAGCCTTCCAAATTCTCATCAGAAGCGAAAAAAACCAGCGAACCATCGCCCGCAGAGGAAGTACGGTTCGTATAAATGCAAGCACTTCCAGTCGTGTTTTTTACTACCCATAATGAACTGCTAGTTGATGTAACAGATTGCATTTCTACGCCACCTATAGCGTTACCACTTTGTGTTTTACCAAAGAAAAATCTGCCACCAAAAGGATTTAAAGATATGTCATCTGCGGCTGAACCTGCACCATTTGCAGATTGAATATA
>TARA_R100001440_G_scaffold32138_1_pt1 | contig 14989 bp, 12 predicted proteins | sample TARA_R100001440 | Tara Oceans TARA_R100001440 (sample SAMEA2622112) | marine metagenome | biome: marine biome (ENVO:00000447); feature: surface water layer (ENVO:00002042); material: "saline water (ENVO:00002010), including plankton (ENVO:xxxxxxxx)" | depth 5 m
AATTATCGGTTGGAAGGTGTAAACCTTATTCAGGACGGGTCACCACAAACAAAAAAGCCCGATCCGGAAACGGATCGGGCTTTTTTATGCTGGACTGGAGGTAACTGCCTGCAATGAGCCGGGCTTCACCCCCCGGTTATTACTTTACTCAGACGAGCGCTGCCGATCGCTGTTAGAGGAATTGGATTCCTTTTTATCTTCCCCGTCATCATCCGCAGCAAGTGCGGGTGATAGCACTTCTTCGAGCTTGAAGCCTGTCAGACTGCGAATTGCGCGCCATAGGTAATAGAAGATAGCGATCATCATCACCATTGAAGGGATTGCGATCATGGGATAGCTCACCAGTGTCATCTGACCCAGTTCTTCATTGAACGCAACCGTGCCTGATGGACTGGTGACTATCCATTTGGCGATCACGTAATTCATGATCGACGAAAACAGGAAAGTGCCGGCGAAGAAATAGCTGGCCTTCATCAGCCGCGCCTCGAACACGCCTTCATTGCCCTTTTCCACCAGTGCATTGTGGATCTTGTCCACATCCAGAATGCTGCGGTTGTAGAGCAGCGTGCGGACCAGCGGGTAGCGCGTGCGGGTCGATACCAGCACAGCAATGCCAATCAGCAGAGGGATGGCAGCTTCCTTGATGGCCAGCCACTGGGCATCGAGCTCAAGCAGGCCAATGCCGCCGGTCAGCAGGATACTGACCAGGCCGAGGACTGCGATAAAGTTCTTTTTTCCAAAGCGGAAAAATTCATAAAGGCCCCACCCTAACGGGAAGGCGAGACCGATCAGCAGCGCGAGTACAGAACCAAGGTATTCGTCGCCACTCAGCTTCATCAGAATGACGGAGGGAATGATAATACTGATTAACAGGTCAACCCAGGGACGCTGCTGGTGTTGCGGTTTGCTGGTCTGATTCATGAAATACCAAGCCCGGAATATGAATGACGGGGAAAACAGTGATGCCCAGTATATACGAGAATTCTGGTGGAAACCTGCTGCGGGTGCCGGAGGTCAAAAGACAGGATAAAACAGGAAAGGGTATTAATTAAGGTATTGAATAATAAGGAAATAATGGTCGGCGTGGCAGGATTCGAACCTGCGACCCCTTCGTCCCGAACGAAGTGCGCTACCAAGCTGCGCCACACGCCGATTTGCGCGATATTATACGCATGATAAAACGGATTTCCAGCCTCCCCATTGCTTGTTTAAACAGGGCTTTAGGGCCGGGAATGTTCAATCACACTGGAAATTCCGGAGCCTACAAGTTGCGTCACGAGACTGGCCAGATCATCCCATATTGTAACGTTCGCCATAGTGTGGGTTGAGAGAAAGCGCTCAGTCTCAAGCCCGTTACCGGTTCTCACCAGAGCAATAGCCTTACAGCCTGCTGTCTGGCCGGCCTGAAGGTCTTTCAGGCTGTCTCCCACCATAATGGCGGTGTTCAGGGTATCGAGCCCCAGGGCATCCTGTATCTGCATCAGAAGGCCGGCTCTGGGCTTGCGGCAGTCGCAGCCTGTATCCGGCAAGTGGGGACAGTAACTGATGTGAACGATACGACCGCCTGCATCGTTCACAAGACGCTGCATTTTGTCATGCATCGCCTGCAGCGCAGACTCGTCATAGAAGCCTCTGGCAATGCCGGACTGGTTAGTGGCAATGGCCACCTGATACCCGGCTTTTGTGAGTCGGGCGATTGCCTCTATGCTCGACGGAATAGCATGCCATTCGTCCGCCGAGCATATGTAATCGCCATGATAGTGATTGATCACACCATCACGGTCGAGGATGACGAGCATGGTGCTCAGCCGGCTGGCAGCAGAGAAATATCCGCTACCTGAAGGAACAGGTTCCTGAGCCGGTTCAGCAGAGCCAGGCGGTTATCGCGGACCTGCTCGTCCTCTGCCATGACCATAACATCCTCGAAGAACCGGTCCACCGGCGCCCGAAGATCCGCCAGTGCGGCCAATGCCGGGGCATAATCACCCTTGGCAAAGAGCGGCATGACCTGGGCTTCAAGACCGGTAACAGCAGCTGCCAGCGCTTTCTCGGCGTCGTCCTGCAGCAGGCTGTTATCGATATTCTCGCTCAGGGTGTCACCGCCCTGTTTGACCAGGATATTGGATACTCGTTTGTTGGCCGCGGCCAGCGCCTGGGCTGCGGGCATCTGACGGAAGGCTTCCACCGCACGGATGCGTTGTTCGAAATCCAGCGGGCGGGTCGGGCGACGGGCCTGTACCGCGAGATAGACTTCAGCGCTTATGCCCTGCTCTTCGTAGTGCGCCCTGAAACGCTCAAGCAGGTAATCCACGACGGGTGTGACCGTGTCGTCTGCCGAGAGGTTGGTAAAGCCTTCAGAGGCCCATTCGCAGCAGGTCTGAAGATCCAGCGGCAGTTCGCGACCGACAATAATGCGCAGCACGCCAAGTGCAGCCCGGCGCAATGCAAAGGGATCACGGGTGCCTGATGGCGGCTGGTTAATACCGAACAAGCCAACCAATGAATCCAGCCGATCCGCCAGTGCAACCCCACAGCTGGTGAGGCCGGTTGGCAGGCTGTCGCCGGCAAAGCGCGGCAGGTACTGTTCATTCAGGGCTTTGGCCACTTCTTCTGGCTCGCCGTCGTTACGGGCATAGTATTCGCCCATCACACCCTGCAGGTCAGTGAATTCGAGCACCATTTCGGTGACCAGATCAGTCTTGGCCAACATCGCCGCGCGTTCTGCGTGGTTGGCATCGGACCCAATCGCATCCGCAATCCGGCGGGCCAGAGCCGCAACCCGGACAGATTTGTCATAAATGCTGCCCAGTTTGTCCTGGAAGACGATTGGCTTGAGCTTCTCTATCCGGCTCTCAAGCGTGTGCTTGCGATCGGTGTCATAGAAGAACGCAGCGTCGGACAGGCGCGGACGGATCACCTTTTCGTTGCCGGAGATAACCTGCGACGGGTCTTTGCTTTCGATATTGGCAACGGTAATAAACAGCGGCAGCATGACGCCATTTTTATCCACAACGTGGAAATACTTCTGGTGCTCTTTCATCGACGAGATCAGCGCTTCTGATGGCACGTCGAGGAAGCGCGATTCAAATTTGCCAAGCAGTGGTACCGGCCATTCGTTCAGAGCGGTGACTTCATCAAGCAGATCATCATCAATGACTGCTTCGCCCTGGCCTTGGGTACGGGCAATCTCGGTGACACCGTCGCGAATACGGGTACGACGTTCTTCAAAATCAGCCAGTACGTGACCGTCTTCGCGCAACACGACTTCATAAGCATCAGGCGTGGCAATGATCAGAGACTTGGGGCAGTGGAAACGATGGCCGCGGGTCTGGTTGCCGGTGGGAATACCCATGATGCGGGTATCGATGATTTTGTTGCCATACAGCAGCACAATCCAGTGTACCGGGCGCACGAAGTCGACCTTGTGGGCGCCCCAGCGCATCCGCTTGGGGATCGGCAACGCCGCCAGTGACTGCTCGATCAGTTGCGGCAGCAGTTCAACAGTCGCCTGCCCCTTTTCAACCGTGCGGTACACCACCCAGGCGCCCTTGTCTGTTTCCAGCGTGTCGAGCTGGTCAGGCGTAACACCCAGCGAGGTGGCAAAGCCGGTCAGTGCGCGGGTCGGGTTGCCGGCATCATCGAATGCCGCGTTGACAGCTGGACCGCGGCGTTCAACAGCCTTGTCCGGCTGGGCGTCGGTAAGCCCGTGAACACGAATCGCAAGGCGGCGCGGCGCAGCAAACGATTCCACTTTTCCGTATTCAATACCGGCGTCGTCCAGGCCTTTGCAAAATCCTGCGGTAAAGGCATCAGAAAGCTTTTTCAGGGCTTTGGGCGGTAGCTCTTCAGTACCGATTTCTACGAGAAAATCCTGTTGTGCCATGATCATGCTTTTCCTTTTTTCACCGCAGTTTTCGCCGCTGCTTTTGCGGCCTTCTCATTCTCTGCGTCGATGGCCGCTTCGGCCGCTGCTGTGACTTCTTCACGCAATGCTGCCGGCGCCATCGGGAAGCCCCGCGCCAATCGGCTGTCGAAATAGGCCTTGGCGACAGCACGGGCCAGAGTGCGCACGCGCAGAATAAAACGCTGCCGTTCGGTAACCGAGATCGCGTGACGGGCGTCCAGCAAGTTAAAGGTATGAGACGCTTTCAACACCTGCTCGTAGGCCGGCAATGCCAGGCCGGCTTCGATCAGACGCTGGCTTTCGCGTTCATGGACATCGAAGCTGTGGAACAGGAAGGTGGTGTCGGCGTGCTCGAAGTTATAGGTCGACATCTCCACTTCGTTCTGGTGAAACACGTCGCCATAGGTGACGTCGCCATCCGGGCCGTGAGTCCAGATCAGGTCGTAAACACTGTCGACGCCCTGCAGGTACATCGCGATACGCTCAAGACCGTAGGTCAGCTCGCCAGTAACCGGATAGCATTCAATACCACCGACCTGTTGGAAATAGGTGAACTGGGTGACTTCCATTCCGTTCAGCCAGATTTCCCAACCCAGCCCCCAGGCGCCAAGTGTGGGCGATTCCCAGTTGTCTTCGACAAAACGGATGTCATGCACCAGTGGATCCAGACCCAGGGCGCGCAGAGACTCGAGATAGAGCTCCTGGATATTGTCCGGCGAAGGCTTGAGAACTACCTGGAACTGGTAGTAATGCTGCAGACGGTTGGGGTTTTCACCGTAACGACCATCGGTCGGGCGACGGCTGGGCTGCACGTAGGCGGCGTTCCAGGTCTCGGGACCAATCGCGCGCAGGAAGGTGGACGGGTGAAAAGTCCCCGCGCCCACTTCCATATCCAGCGGTTGCTGCACAACACAGCCACGCTCGGCCCAGAATTGTTGCAGGGTCAGTATCAGTCCCTGGAATGTTTTGGTGTCCGTCTTTGCCATCTCAGTCACGACGATTGCCTGTTAATCAGTGTGTGGCGCCGCTGTCCGGTATCTGGGAAAGCAGCTAACAAGTTCCGGCAGCAAGTGGCCGGGGATTGCCTGCCAGCGGTTATACGGCTGGCGAGCGGCGCTCGGAAAAACGGCATTATACGCTTCTCCGTCAGCTATTTCGAAGTCCGGTGCACGGAATAGACAATGGTTTAATCAGCGACGCCAGAAGGCAGGGGTCAGCAACAGCAGAAGCGTAAATACTTCCAGCCGTCCCAGCAGCATTGAAAAGCACAGAACCCACTTGGCGACGTCGTTGATGGTGCCGTAATGGTAAGTCACCTCACCCAACCCGGGACCCAGGTTATTGATGGTGGCACCGACCGCCGTCCATGCCGTGATCTGGTCGAGCCCTGTGGCTTGCAGTACCACCAGCATCAATAAAAACATGAACATATAGACCGAGAAAAAGCCCCAGACTGCCTGCAGTACGCGGTCCGAGACGGGCCGGTTGCCCAGCTTGACCGGCATCACCGCATTGGGGTGCAACAGTCTTTTCATCTCCCGCAGACCCTGGCGGAAAATCAGCAGAATACGGACCACCTTGATACCACCGCCGGTTGACGCTGCGCAGCCGCCCATAAACGACATCACGAACAGCATGAACGGCAACATGAGAGGCCAGACTGAAAAGTCGGTTGTGGCAAAACCCGTTGTGGTGGCCAGTGACACTACCTGGAACAGGCCATCTGTCACTGCGGCAAAAGGCTCCAGCGTGCCCGTCAGAATCAGCACCACAATGGTGATCAGGCTGACGGTTGCCAGTGCGCCCATGTAGAACTTGAACTCGGAGTCGGCCCAGTAAAGCAGAGGGTTGCGTTGCCGCCAGGCCATAAAGTGGAGCGCAAAGTTTGCACCACTGAGGATCATGAACACCACCGCGATTAACTCGATAGCCGAGTTATCGAAGTAGCCGATGCTGGCGTCATGGGTTGAGAAGCCGCCGATGGCGACGGTCGAGAAACTGTGGCCGATGGCATCAAACCAGTTCATTCCGGCCGCCCAGTACGCCAGGGCACAGGCGATGGTCAGCGACACATAGATGTACCAGAGGGCTTTGGCCGTCTCGGCTATTCGGGGTGTAAGCTTGTTGTCTTTCACCGGACCGGGGACTTCCGCACGATAGAGCTGCATCCCCCCGATACCCAACATTGGCAGGATGGCTACTGCCAGTACGATGATCCCCATGCCGCCCAGCCACTGCAGTTGCTGGCGATACCAGAGTATGGATTCCGGCAGGCCGTCGATATGCGTGATAACGGTTGCGCCGGTGGTGGTCAGGCCCGAAACCGCCTCAAACAGAGAGTCGACATAGGTGATCGGTGCGTTGTCACTGAGATAGAACGGAATGGAGCCGGCAACGCTGAGCACGACCCAGAACAGGGTCGTGATCAGAAAGCCGTCCCGCACCCGCAGATCGCCGGTAACCTTGCGGAACGGTGCCCATACCATCAGGCCGCCAACAAACACCAGCCCCATCGCATCTGCAAAACGCAGCCATTGGCCATCGTCATAGAGCAGCGCAATCCCCATGGGCGGCAGCATGGTAAAGCTGAACAGCATCATCAGGATGCCGAGGATTTTCAGTATGACGGACAGTCGCATCAGTAAATCCGTTGGATCCGGGTCAGAAGAAGGTCAGGCCGACCTGGAACAGCCGCTCAACATCGCGGATGCGGGATTTATCTACTAGGAACAGGATAACGTGATCGTCCGGCTGAACGCGCAGGTGGTCATGGGCAATGAGCACCTCGTTGTGCCGGACGATGGCGCCGATAGTGGTGCCCTCCGGCAGGGTGATCTCGTCAAGTCGCTTGCCTACTACTTTGGACGACCGGTGATCGCCGTGAGCAATGGCTTCGATGGCCTCGGCTGCACCCCGACGCAAGGCGTGCACATTGACGACATCGCCGCGGCGGACGTGAGTCAGCAGGCTGCCAATGGTGGTTTGCTGGGGCGAGATCGCGACATCGATTTCGCCACCCTGAATCAGATCCACGTAATCCGGGTTGTTGATCAGGGTAAGAACTTTGCGGACGCCCAGCCGCTTGGCCAGCAATGACGCCATGATATTGGCTTCATCATCATTAGTGACGGCACAGAACACATCCGTGCTTTCGATGTTCTCTTCCAGCAACAGATCCTTGTTGGCTGCGTTGCCCTGCAGCACGATGGTTTTGCGCAGGTTTTCCGACAGCATCACGCAGCGCTCGCGGTTCCGCTCGATCAGTTTGACGTGATAGCGGTTCTCGAGGTTGTGGGCCAGTCGCTGGCCGATGTTGCCGCCACCGCAGATGAAGATGCGCTTGTAGGGTTTTTCCAGCGGCTGCAATTCACTCATGACCGAGCGGATATGATCGGTGCCGGCGATGAAGAAGACCTCGTCGCCATCTTCAATCACAGTATCGCCCTGGGGAATGATGGGCCGATCCTTGCGGAAAATAGCGGCGACCCGGGTATCAATTTTGGGCATGTGGGTGCGCAGGAACGACAACTCGTGGCCCACAAGTGGCCCGCCCTTGGTGGCCCGAATCGCGACCAGTCGGGCCAGACCCTTGGAAAATTCCAGTACCTGCAGCGCCCCCGGATACTCGATCAGGCGGGTGATATGACGGGTGACAACCTGCTCCGGACTGATCAGCACGTCGATCGGAAAGCCATCGCCGGTAAACAGTTCCTTGCGAGACAGGTAGGCGTTGGCCCGCACCCGGCTGATCTTGGTTGGTGTCTTGAACAGTGAATAGGCCACCTGACAGGCCACCATGTTGGTCTCGTCACTGTTGGTGACGGCAATCAGCATGTCGGCGTCTTCGGCGCCGGCCTGGCGCAATACGCTGGGATAGGAGCCCCGGCCCTGAACCGTGCGGATATCGAGACGGTCCTGCAACTCGCGCAATCGTGAACTGTCACTGTCGATAACGGTGATATCGTTTGCTTCATTGGCCAGGTTTTCGGCGAGCGTGCCACCGACCTGGCCTGCACCCAGGATGATGATTTTCATGTTGATTCCGCCTGCTTCGCTGATTGATCGTCCGCCCGGACCAGACAGGCATAGAAAAAGCCGTCATGGGATCCGGTCTCCGGGAACAGTTGACGCCCCGCTTCGGTATCCAGCCCCCAGTCGAGTGCTGGCATCGCCAATGTGGCATCGTCCTGATGTCGCAGGAATCGCTGGATTATACGGTGATTCTCCTGCGGGAACACCGAACAGGTGGCATAGACCAGCCGTCCACCAGGCTTGAGTGTCTGCCAGAGTTTTTCCAGTAACCCGAGCTGGATACCGGCCAGTGCCGGTACATCTTCTTCACGGCGAAGCAGTTTGATGTCCGGATGACGCCGGATCACGCCGCTGGCGCTGCAGGGAACGTCGAGCAGAATGCGGTCGAATGGCGTGCCGTCCCACCAGGATGCGGTATCGGCGGCATCTGCGGCGACGACTCGGGCGTTCAGATCGAGCCGCTCGAGGTTTTCCTCAACGCGCACCAGCCTTTCGGCAGACTGATCGAGCGCGACCACTTCGGCCAGCCCCGCCTCATGTTCGAGAATCGCACAGGTCTTGCCGCCGGGTGCAGCGCAGGCATCCAGCACCCGCTGACCGGGTTGCAGGTCAAGCAGTTGGGTGCAGAGCTGTGCGGCTTCGTCCTGCACGCTGACCACGCCGTCAGCAAAATAGGGGAGAAGGTCGACGGCGCAGGGTTGAGCCAGCTGGATGCCCATCGTGGCAAAGGCGGTAGGTGCTGCCTCAATACCCACCTCGGCCAACTGATCCAGATAGGCCTGGCGGGACATCCGGCGGGCATTGACCCGCAGGGTCATCGGCGCCTGGGCATTGTTGGCATCAAGAATGGCCTGCCAGCGCTCGGGCCAGTTATGTCGCAGTTTCTCAACCTGCCACTCGGGATGGCTGAATTGCACAGCCTGTGTTGGTGGTTCCGGTTCGCCCTCGCGCAATGCGGCACGCAGGACGGCATTAACCAATCCAGCCAGGTGCGGTTTGCCGAGAGACCGGCAGGCCTCCACCGTTTCATTGAGAATCGCGTAGTTCGCCTGATTGCTGTGACGAAGCTGGAACAGTGCCACCAGTATGAGCGGCACAACCACCCTGTCGCCCTTCTTCAAAGGTTTGCGAAGACGAATAGTCAGTTCGGCATTGAGTCGGTGATACCAGCGGCAGGTGCCGTAGCAGAATGCCTGCAGCTGGCCACGCTCGTTGTCGCTAATCTGGGCCATGCCGCCGGGCAGCGCCTGCGACAGTGATTGCCCCTCTTCGACGGCTTTGACCACCTGCGCGGCGACAGCCCGGAGCGGAAGACGTTGACTGGCCATCTAGTGCAGCACCTCGCCGGCCATCAGCACGTCGCGGCCACCGTTGATCAGATCGGATATGGTTTGGGCGCGACTGCCGGGAAGCTGAACCCGGGTCAGTTGCAAAACGCCGTCGCCACAGGCAATGGTAACGCCGTCGCGGCTTCGACTGAGCACTGTGCCGTGGGGCGCGTCACTGACTTCGTTAACAGGAGCGGCATCATGAATCCGGATGCGCTGGTCGCCAGCGTCTGTGTAGGTACCGGGCCATGGATTAAAGGCGCGAATCTGACGGTCAATGGCGGAGGCCGGTTGAGACCAGTCGATGTGGCCATCCTGCTTGCTCAGTTTGTGTGCGTAACAGGCTTGCGCGTCATCCTGTATCTCTGGCTCAAGGGACTGGCGGGCGAGCAGCGTGAGGGCATCGTTGATCGCCTTGCCGCCCAATACTGCCAATCGGTCATGCAAACTGCCGCCCGTATCCCGGTCGGTGATTTCAGTGACAGATTTCAACAGCATCGCGCCGGTATCCAGTCCTTTATCCATTTGCATGATGGTAATGCCTGACTCGCTGTCGCCGGCAGCAATCGCACGTTGGATTGGCGCCGCACCGCGCCAGCGAGGCAGCAATGATGCATGGATATTGAGACAGCCGTGTGTCGGTATCGACAACACGGCTTGTGGCAGGATCAGTCCGTATGCGGCCACAATCATGACATCCGCTTCAAAGTTGGCGAGTTCGGCCTGGGCTTCGGTAGATTTCAGGGATTCGGGCTGGCAGACTGGCAGGCCGGCGTTCAGGGCTGTTTGCTTCACCGGGCTGGGCGTCAGTTTGCGGCCACGGCCTGAAGGTCTATCGGGCTGGGTATATACGGCAACCACTTGATGACCTGCATCCAGTAGGGCCTGTAAAGCGACTGCGGCGAACTCCGGTGTTCCGGCGAAAACAATGCGCAAGCAGCGCCTCCTTAATTGAACTGTGCAAAACGGTTTTAGGCCAGACCAGAGGCAAGGACTGGTCAACTGTTCAGGCTGATACGAAAAGACCGGGCCTGGTGCCCGGTCTCACGATTTGCATTGTAAACCACATTGAGGATGAATACTGTTCAGGCCATCGGCGCCATGCGGTAGCGCATTTCGTCAAGCGCGGATCTTGTGCTGCTTTTCCAGCTTTTTACGGATCCGGGTCCGCTTCAATGGGCTCAGATAGTCTACAAACAGCTTGCCGTTCAGATGATCCATTTCGTGCTGGATGCATACCGCAAGCAGGTCTCTGGCTTCTACCTCAAATGGCTCGCCATTGCGGTCAAGTGCTTTGATCAGCACATGATCGACACGACTGACTTCCTCATAAAATCCGGGAACCGAGAGGCAGCCTTCCTGCATGTCCTGGAGATCGCCTTCAAGCACCTCGATGACCGGGTTGATAAACACCCGCTGATCACTTTTGTCGTCGGAGTGATCCATAACAATGATCTGCTCATGGACGTTCACCTGGGTTGCAGCCAGGCCAATGCCGGCTGCGTCGTACATGGTGTCGAACATGTCATCGATCAGTTTTCGGGTGTCATCCGTGACCTCTGCGACCGGCTTGGCGATCGTGCGTAAACGAGGATCAGGGAATTCCAGAATTTCGAGTATCATAAGTGCCTGTTTATTCGTTAAACCGCGTGTGATAACCAAAATGCGACGGTGTAGACCGCATCTTGTTCGACATATCCACTATGATCGTGACTTTGTCCTGAGTTTCAAGGTGGCTACATCTATTGTGTTGATAGTCTATTATCTATCAACTTTGCGGTTGATTACAAACTGACCAGCGCCACGCGCTGTGTTTCAGATAGTTGCAGACTGTGGCCAGAATTTACTGGAAGAACAAAAGATAACATCACAAACAGCATCACTTCTTCTATAGTAGGAGAACGTGAACAAGAATCATCAGTTTTAGGCAAGCGATCAAGGATCAGACAATGAGGAAACTGCTGTACGCTCTGACGGCTATCATGCTGCTGGGAGTGCCCTGGGCACACGCAGCCGGCCCTGAATTTCGGTCGGATCATCCCGAGCGCTACACGGTTGTTAAAGGAGACACTCTGTGGGATATCTCATCCCGTTTCCTGAACAACCCGTGGTACTGGCCGGAAATCTGGCACGTCAACCCGCAAGTGAGTAATCCGCATCTGATTTATCCCGGTGACCAACTGGCGCTGGTGTACATCGATGGAAAACAACGCGTGACCAAGGTATCCGGTGGTAATGGCGTGACCAAGTTGTCGCCATCAGTGCGGTCGACGCCGATCGATACGCCGGTGCCCGCGATTCCGCTGGACGCCATCAGCAGCTTCCTGACTGATACCCGCATCGTTGATCCGGCCGTGCTGGAAGCCGCACCCTATGTGCTTGAAGGCGAAGATGCCCGGATCGTGACCGGTGCCGGTGATCGCATCTATGCTCGCGGTGAAGCTACCCACGACACCATGGGCGTGTTCCGTCGCAGTGTCACCTACATCGACCCCGACACCCAGGAGTTCCTGGGGCTGGAAGCCAAGGCAATTGGCGCGGGCGAAGTGCTGGATACCAATGGTGATGTGCTGACACTTGAACTGAAACGCAGCAAAGAGGAAGTCCGTATTGGTGACCGCTTGCTGCCAACGGAAGATCGCAAGATCACGTCCCAGTTCTCCCCCAGCGCACCGAACAGCGACATTGATGGCAAAATGATTGCCGTCGATGGCGGTGTTACCCAGATCGGCCAGTACAATGTTGTGGTCATCAACCGCGGTGCCCGTGAAGGCATTGAAGCCGGCAATGTGCTGGCGGTATTCAAGGCGGGCAGTCAGGCCCGTGACCCGTACACCAAGGAAGTGATTCAGTTGCCAGCGGAACGCGCAGGCCTGCTGATGGTTTTCCAGGTCTACGAAAAAGTCAGTTACGGTCTGGTATTGAAGGCAACTCGCACGCTGTCAGTGGGCGATCAAGTCAAAAATCCCTGATCAACTGGGTTAGAATTAAAAACGGGAGCCGGTTCAGCCGCCTCCCGTTTTTTTATGCCAACGATATGGCAGATCAGCCCATCAGGATGATGGGGCTTACTCTCAGGGACGATTTTGATGACCTACTCTTTGCCGCTGGCCTCTGCTGCCGGCGATCACTTCTTTGAACATCCTCAGGCACCCTGGCTGGTACTGGCGCATCTGCCGGGGCTGGGCGCCGTGCGCTGGCAGGCCATTCTCGATGCGTTTGCCGAGCCACTGGCACTCCTTGATACGCCGCCGGCAGCATTGAAACAGCTCCTGACGCCCCAGGGGCGCCAGCTGATCGACGCCTGGCAGCAGCGGCATCTTGAAAATGACCACCTGCAGAGCGCTCAACGGGCACTGGCCGACTCGATCAGACTGGGTATTGATATCGTCAGTTGGGGCGACCCCGATTACCCGGCGCTATTGCGTGAAATTCACGGGCCCCCGCCGGTGCTGTATCTGCAAGGCCAGCGTGCGCTGCTGAGCCAGCCGCAACTGGCCATAGTGGGCAGCCGGAATGCGACCCGGGCAGGACTGGATCACGCCCGTCAGTTTGCCCGGGCTTTGGCTGAACGGCACTTTGTGGTGACCAGCGGCCTGGCATTGGGGGTCGATGGTGCCGCCCATCAGGGTGCGCTGGAGGGTAACGGGTCGACACTGGCCGTGCTGGGCACCGGTGTCGACGTAGCCTATCCGGCGTCGCACCAGTCGCTGGCCAGGGCGGTGATCGGACAGGGAGCGCTGGTGTCCGAGTTTCCGCCGGGGACTCCACCCCGGGCTGGCCACTTCCCCCGCCGGAACCGGATTATCAGCGGTATGTGCCAGGGCACGCTGGTGGTAGAAGCCGGGGTGAAAAGCGGTTCGCTGATTACCGCGCGACTGGCACTTGAGCAGGGGCGCGAGGTGTTCGCGATTCCCGGTTCTATTCACAATCCGTTGGCACGAGGCTGCCATCAGTTGATTCGTCAGGGCGCCAAGCTGGTGGAGTCGGTGCAAGATATTGAGGAAGAGCTGACCGCCTGGTGGATGCAGCCATCAGTGCCGGCCCAGGACCGGGAAGCGGCTGCGGCGCCGCCGGTGCCCGAGCATCTCGGAGAGACCGAAACCCGGGTGCTAACGGCGCTCGGCTACGAACCCTGCTCCACCGATGAGCTCTGTGACCAGACCGGGCTGGCGGCCGATCAGTTGATGCAATCAATGTTGATGCTGGAAATGGAAGGCCTGGTCAATACAGTACCGGGCGGATTCCAGCGGGCTGTCGGCGGATGACACGGGCCGTCTGTTCAGTGAAGCCCACAGGCGCCATAATGGCAGCTCTTTGTGCTTTACAACCCGACAACATCCCGACTACGGACGCTAATTCGCATCATGACGCAGTTGACTGATTCAGGCTCCCGTTATGCCCCGCCCTGGTGGCACATCCAACGCGCAACCCGGACGCTAAACAGTGGTGGCACCATTGCCTACCCGACCGAAGCTGTCTGGGGCCTGGGCTGTGATCCCTGGGATGAGGAGGCGGTGGAGCGGATTCTGGAGCTCAAGCGCCGTCCGGTGCACAAGGGACTGATTCTGGTGGCAAGCTCGACTGAACAGGTCATGCCCTTGCTGGATCCCCTCGACAGCATTATGCAGGATCGCGCGCTCAGCTACTGGCCGGGACCGGTCACCTGCCTGATTCCCGACCCCCTGAAGCAAACGCCGGAGTGGATTCGGGGGCGGCATAGTGCGGTCGCGGTGCGGGTCAGTGATCATCCATTGGTGCGTCGTTTGTGCGAGTCTTTCGGTGGCCCGCTGGTATCAACGTCCTGCAATCCTGCCGGCCGCACTTCCGCCCGGACGCCCTGGCAGGTACGTGGCTACTTTGGCGATGAGCTGGATTACATTCTGCCGGGGGATCTGGGGCGGGAGCGCCGACCCAGCCGAATTATCGATCTGGAAAGCGGTCGCCAACTGCGCTAAAGCGGCCGAGGCTGTGCGGATCAATTCAACGGGTCGCTTTCCATGACCCGTAACATCGATAGATAAAGAAGGAGTCATCATGAATGGGCCCGACAGTGCCGCAGTAAAGAAGTACTTACTATCGCTGCAATCCTCTATATGCGATCGTCTGGCGGCGATTGATGGCACGGAATCCTTTCGTACCGATAGCTGGGACCGGCCCGCAGGTGGCGGCGGTGTCAGCCGTGTGATTGAAAACGGTCGGGTTTTCGAAAAGGGCGGCGTAAACTTCTCTCATGTAACCGGCGATCAGATGCCTCCGTCGGCAACCGCACACCGGCCAGATCTGGCAGGCGCGCCATGGGAGGCCATGGGCGTATCACTGGTTCTGCATCCGCTGAATCCTTATGTGCCGACCTCTCATGCCAATGTCCGGTTCTTTATCGCCACGCCGGCTAATGCAGAGCCAGTCTGGTGGTTTGGTGGCGGTTATGACCTGACGCCCTATTACGGCTTCAAGGAAGACTGCGTCGGTTGGCACAAGGTGGCCGAGCAGGCCTGTGCGCCATTCGGCGATGATGTCTATCCCCGCTACAAGCGCTGGTGTGACGAGTATTTCCATATCCGCCACCGTCAGGAGCCCCGGGGTGTTGGGGGGCTATTCTATGACGATCTCAACACAGGCAACTTCCAGCAGGATTTCGCATTCATGCAGTCGGTGGGTGACAGCTTTGTCGAAGCCTATGCGCCTATTGTTGAACGCCGGCTTGATACACCCTATGGCGAGC
>TARA_R100001440_G_scaffold53805_1_pt1 | contig 14884 bp, 20 predicted proteins | sample TARA_R100001440 | Tara Oceans TARA_R100001440 (sample SAMEA2622112) | marine metagenome | biome: marine biome (ENVO:00000447); feature: surface water layer (ENVO:00002042); material: "saline water (ENVO:00002010), including plankton (ENVO:xxxxxxxx)" | depth 5 m
CAGATCGGTCCCGTCTGCTTCTTGCACTCGCATGATTGGGTTGTCGGAGTTACCAGATGCTGTAACCCTGAACGCCGTATCGGTAACGCCATCGTCATCGACCGGCACAATCGACACGTTGCCTGAGTGATCAACGGCCAAGCCTTTACCGACCTGACCCGCATCAGGTTGCACCCGAAGCAGGTCGCCGCCAGAGTTATCGTCGTCTTGATCTAATTGCCCAAAGACAGACAGAACCACGTCTGCGGTTTGTCCGTGACTTTCAATTGCAACCAACGCAGCCCCGTCAGAAGACTCGTCGTCAGACACTTTGAAGATGTCAAATCCGTTGCTGTCCTCGACCACAAAGATTGGGACGGACTGACCGGACGCACCAGTAACGGTGAGAGGGGTGCTGCCAGAAGGCTGCACTCCACCCATCTGGGTCTCGGAGTGCCCAGGCATGTAGTAGAATCGACCGTCTGCGTCCGCTTTTAGTTGAAGCCAGTTGTCAGACCCATTACCGATGACGATGTATCCGCCTGTTGTGCCAGATGGCTGAACGACAAGCACCTCGCCGTCAGCTGGAACAATTGGAGCGTTACCATGGGAGGCATCAAACTCAGCCTCTGTCCCCCTGCGTAGCTGGATTTTGATTGCCATCAGTCAAGTTCCTTCAAGATTTTGGCTTTGAGCCACTCGAGGATGGGTCGTCCAACCCACACTCCGGCGAGGAAGGCCCCGGACACGACGAGCAAGGAGGCAAGAACATTAGAGAACGAATCGAACATAATTTGAGATCCTTTAGATTGATTCCAAATACCAGCGTTGCCACCCCAACTGTCCCGATGATCAACACCAGGGTCCACAGATAGGTCAGAGCTTCCGCCAGCAACACATTCAGGACAATAAGACCAATACCAGTAAGTAGGGGAATCCACCCCTTGACTCCACGGCTGATGAAGAGCAGCACTGCCCCGCTCATCAGACACAGCCCCCCCGCCCACCGGAAGGGTTCCAGAGCTGCTATCGCTGGGTCCGCTGCTTGTTCGGGACTCAGCCCCACCTGGGGCAAAGTAAAACCCAAGCCACCTCCTCCAGAGGTTTGGCAGCCAAGCATCAGAAATATCCACCAATACCGCATCATTTCTCTGTCTTACCTTCTAAACGTGCAATACGCTGTTCTACGCTCTGGGTTCGTGTTTCAAGCAGTCTAACTGCTTGGTCCAGGCGGTCCACGGCGTGCCGCAGCGATTCGATGGCAGCTTTGACTTGAGCCGCACCGAAGATGATTCCAACGATGATTGAGGCTGGTGTAGCCCATGCGTCAATGTGTTCCATCACTTCTTCTTCTTTCTTCGACGACCGCCTGCGGTCACGGCATATTCGACCCTGGAGGGTCCAGTCTTACGGGCGGCAGCCGAGCGCTTCTCTGCCGCTGTCATTCGCTTGGCAACCTTGGCTGGCCGGCAGGCGGGGTAGGGACGCTTGCCCTTCTCTTTGCCTGAACGACCACACTTTTTGCCGGTCTTGATGTCCCGCCAGTCCTCTTTGAACCACTTACGCAATCCGCCTTGGTACGCCATTACGCCCTCTTTCGTTTATTGAATAAACAGCTAATCGTGAGAAGTGGCCAGACCCCTGCTTCAGGGATCGTCGTATACTCATCTCCCCCCAAATCCCAATCCAAAAGGAGCATCTCTTGACCACTATTCTCGAAGACAAAGACTGGATCGACGAAGAGGTCATTTTGCTCGATGGCCTGGAACAAGCTTTGATTGGGATCGGTGAGCAGAATGGCGGCATCGGGCAGGTAGCTACCTACAGCGTCAGAAAAATACTGGACATCTTGATGACCAGAGACGACATCTGTTGGGAATGCGCGTTCGAGTTCTTCAACTTCAACATCGCTGGCCTCGGCCTTGGAGTCAAGACTCCCGTCCTGGTCCACGACCTCGAACCCGACGATGCCATCAGGCACTCCGACACCTGTAGCTGCTGCGACGGAGCCAATTGTTGTTGAGAGGCCCAAAGCAAAGTCCAATGACTCTTTGCCGGCGAGTGTAGAAACGACAGTAAGAGCCAACGTAAGACGCTGGTTCTTGGCGCTGATTTCTTTGCAGCGACTTTCACAGTCGGAAAGTTGCTTCTGTTCTTCAGCCTGTCGCTTCTGACACTCGGGACAACTCATTTGTAACCGCCGCCACGCTTTTTGTAGGTGCGAACCAACCACGCATTTGCATATGCAGATGGGTACACATCAAACTTACGCTTGGCCTCCGCCTTCACCCGGCTGTACAGCGATGGGTTACTGGGCTTTGGCCCGGACTTTTTTTTGGCTTTTTTCTTTGCCATTACTTACGACGCTTCATCACTTTCTTGCCGAAAGCAGTGTTGCCAAACTTCTTAGCTCCACTTTTAGCGACTCTTTTTTTACCCATGGTCTTCTTCTTGCCATTGGTTTTCTTTCGTCCAGCCATTACAAACCTCGTCTTTCTTTGACGTATTGAAAAAATTCAGGGCTTACCTTGTCGTAGTAGCCCATTTGTTGGAGCACTTCGGATGTCTTGTTTACGACAGACAGCCGTTGCACAAACACTAACGAGTACGCCTCGTCTAGTAACTTTCCCCAGTGATCTGGTTCTAGATCAGGATCATCAGGATCTTCGTCCCCCGCTATGAACGGAAGTAGAACTAGGTCGATGTTTCTCTCGACCAACTCTTTGTTTGTCTGGTCGCAGTATTCTTCCAAACCGCTGCTGCCCTCTTCGGACACTGCAAACGCAATAATCTCGTAAGAGTCGTCCCACGAAAGAATCGCGTCTGTAAGTTCTTTTTCGCCACCAAGCATTACCAAACACTTGTCTTGCACCCATGCTTTCTTTGCAAACGGGCAGGGCTTGTGTCCACTGTAGTGATCGCTTGGTACGTCAAGATAGTTCAAGATCCAATTTTGAATCTCTTGGGTCACGTTCTTTATGTTGAACTGAGCCGTTGTCATAGTGCGCCAGCCAATTCGTCTGCGACCAGGTTGCCGTTGAGATCCAAATCTAAGTCGCCGGCAAGCTTTTGATTGTGCATGCCCATCAAGCCGAATGCAGGCTTCAGCACCTTGTAAACATGAGCAGTCGGTATGTTTGCTTTCAAGCCGTATTTTTCGGCTAGGTAGCCTTCAATTCGCAGCCTTTCTTTTGTCCGTAGCGTAGCGCCGCCAACCAAAATCTCAGCGATATCGCCGGTCATTGGGTTGCCGCCGACTGCTGTCGCTCCAACATCAAAAACACTACTGTTGTCAATAGAAGCGGTGTTTGTTGTTCCAGTCGTGTCCATTGCAGCGCCATTGACAAACCCATTACAGGTCGATGACGCACGAAATGCGGTTACAACAACAAACTCGGTGCGACTCCAATTACCGGAATTTTGGATGGGAATGTTAGAAGCACTTCCAAGGCGGCATTGCAAAGCGCCTGTCTTAGTACACATCAAGGCGAATGAGGTTGTTCCCTTTTCAAATACAAACTGAACCCCCCCGTCATTAGTTGATTTGAACACAACGGCCATCCAGATGTCGCCCGTACCAACATCCAAAGCGGCAATGTCACTATCGCTCAAAATATCATTTGTGCCGTCAAACCTTACAACCGGCAGACTGTTCAATTCGTTGGTTTGCAAGGTAGGCTGTCGTGAAGATGTCGCTTGGCTAGCAGTATTTCCGTTGCCACTTGAGTCCGACCAGGACGCGATAGAATCTCCGTCTGAACCAGAGACAGAGTCAGCTTTGAACCAGGCGTGCAGCTTGCCAGCCTTTAAGTTAGATGGGTTCCAGCTTGCCATTAGGTGTACGCCACCATGACTTTGATATTGGTGTTCGTGCCGGCAGCAGAAACCTTTGCCCGCATGAATGGGAAGATGGTCACGCTGTAGCCCTCGAGAATGTCGGAGCCAACACGAGAGACTTCTTTGACATCAACGAAGTTTGTGCCGTCGATAGACCCTTGCAGCTGAACTGTTGCAGTGCTGTCAGAGATATCGAAAGTACATACGCCACTGAAGGCGTTGTTGAAGTTGCGAACTGCATTCGTATGATCTGGGTAGATCGTAAATGTGCTGCCCGTTACGGCATCACTTTGATCAGTCAAGTCCATGAGTGTAAGTCGTTTATGTGCCATTATTTTACTTTCCGAAAGTTGGGGTTAGTGACAGACGGCTTGAGAGCCCACCCTCAAGCAATTGATCCAGGCCGTCTTTTCTGTTTTCAAATCTGGCCAAAGGTCGGTATTCCTTGTACTGATGCGATGCCGGCAATTGACCTTCTGCTCCAAACTTGTGTGCGTACCAGCCTTGCAGCCTGCTTCTTTCGCTTTCAGATGGGACGTAGTTCAAAATAACCAGGTCGCCAATGGTTCCTTCAAATTGTTTGCGTGTGTCAAGTACGCCACTTTCGTCGCCCAGTGCGAGAGATTCGTCGTTGTCAAAGTTTGTTGCAGTCTCATCTTCAATGGTTGCAACAAGAGACCCGTCCAAGAAGTAGGTGTGTGTATCTAGATCGTCTGGTGGGACCTCTTGCTCAAACTGTGCCTCGATGATGTGAAACCCACTGAGAAAGTTGTAAGTGCCCAGGGTTTGCGTGGTCGGTCCCGTGTTGGCTTTCGCTGTAATTGTCGTCGAAAAGAATGACTTGCTGGTCAGGATTTGAGTATCAGATGGTTGCGACGAATCGGACTTGATCGTCAGAACGATGGCATCACCGTTCGGCTTTGATCGAGCGTGGCCAATAAGGATGTATCGTTCACCACTTCCGATAGAGCTCAGCCGCCCTGACTGCGACTGTGCAACGTAATAGTCGTCGCCTTCTTCAAAGTCCAACACAGCGTTGCCGGACAACGTCGCCAGTTCAGGACGATCATCAGAGTTACCCGCGAAATCAATGCCCGTAAACTCACCGCTCGGCTGAACAGCGCCAGCTTCGTTGCTGCCGACCGCAGGGATATCGTTGATGTTCAACCACATCTGGACGTTCTTGGCCAAGTTGTCAGGAGCCCAATACGTCATTACTCGAATCCAATGGTTAGCTTGATGTTGGCTGCACCAGTCGTGCTAGACACTTTGCCCCTCATGTGGGGAAAGATGCACACTGAGTGGCCTTCTAAAACATCCGATCCAACACGAGATACAGACTTGACAGTTACAAAGTTTGTGCCGTCTAGTGATCCTTCCAGGAGGACAGTCGCGTTATTGCTATCAATCTTGAACACAGCAACACCGTTGTTGCTACGAATCACTCGATCATTCAAGCCGGCATAAGGCGAGAAAGATGTGCCAGTAGCTGCTCCAGATTGGCTTGTAAGGTTGAGCAAATTAGAGACTCTCATCTTCGAGATCCTCGTCGTCGTTCGGGTAGTCGTCTTCTTTGAACAAGATGTCAACCGCAACTTCAGCAAGAACACCGGACACAGTCCACTTGTTCATGTTGAACTCAAGCGCGTAGTTTGTAACAAGTTGCTCGAGTTTGTGCTTGAGGTGTTGCGGTGGTGTGATCATGGCATCGTCAGAAGCTCTGCTTCCCATTCCTTCGCATTCAATCTTGAAGCTGTCTCCATCCTCGCTTCGATGATCGCCATCCCCGATCCCCAGTTCCCCGTGTCCTTCCGGCTCATGTAGTCCGGCTTCAGGGGTCCACAGGTCCCAACATTCATAAACCACCAGGGCAGGGAAACCTTCTTCGTTCTCATCATCCTGGTCGTTGGGATTGGTCGATGGGTGTGGCCCCTCACAAACAGGCGGTAGGGGTGACATCCCGTCGAGTTGTTCATCTGGAGCCCTTCGAGTTCGTCCGATGTCAACCCGCAATCGAACCCGTGGTAGAACACGATCTGGCCCACCTTGTAGCAGCCCTTCGATGATTTGATGTAGGGCCGCCAGTGCCACTGCTTGAACTCGCTCGCGTACTCCGTGTTCATCCAGTCGCACGTCTCCCTCAAGCCCTTGGGTATGCGTCTCGGGTCCGCTCTCCGAATGTTGTCGTCGTGATTCCCTTCGCAGACGACCATCCGGCAGCTGTCCGGCAAAGCCTCCCTGATGCTCTTCATGAAGGCGGCGGCATGCCGATACTCGTCCATCAAAGTATGGTCGCATTCGTCCGGATGAACGGAGGCTGCGGCGGCGTCGAATACGTCTCCGCAATGCACGAAATGAGTCACACCGTCCAGTTTGTCGAGGTTGTCGAGAATCCACTTGTGGGTCTCCGGTGGGGTGTGAGGACTATGAGTGCAACTGATTGCAACGATTTTGGCGTAATCGTGAGACATTCAGCATCTCCATCTCCGCCGTGCTGCACATATACGCTTCTTTGGTGTCTTGGAGCAGTTGATGCCGTGCATCTTCATCTGGCCGGCAGATCGTGAGCAGTAAGACTTGCGCCTCTTTGCTCTCGAACCTGTAGGCTTTTTTTCTGTGACTGCGGTCTTGAGCTTCGACCCAGGGTTGCGTCGGCGGTACGCTGCTACACCCTTTTTGGTCATGCCTGCACCCTTGGACGTGGGCCGCTTGTGCCCGCTCCGAACGCTCATACCCTTCATGCCTTTTCTTTTAGTAGCCATCAAGAGGGGTCCGGAATGCTGCCGTTAGGGAAGAAATTCAAGCCTGAGTAAGCGGAACCTTTGCGAACCGCCAGGGGGATTGCACCGTAGTTGGGAGCAGTTGTCCCATCACGCCTCAACGCTTGATCGTAAATTGGACCGGCCTCGACGGCGGCCACACGCTGGCTGGCATCGCCGTACTCGCCGCCTTCACCAAACGCCCGGATGTACTCCAGGAACAGGGCGATGGCGGTGTCGTCAACCGGGAGCTCAAACAGCAGAGAGGCATTGGCACTTGTGTCCGAGCCAGTCACGTCCGTGGAACGCACGTTCGGAAAGTTCCGTCGATATCGGATTATCAGTGCTGTTGAGTCTGTGGTTGATGGCTTGGGATAAATCTCAAGACGAACGTCGTTGATCGCAGTGCCAAAATTTGTGTCGGTCTTTGTCACCAAGATGAAGAACTGTCCATCGGTCAGCTCCAGGTTGTTTGCCTCGAGCTGTCCAAACTTCTCAGGGGACACAAACTGCACAGTGCGGAACGTGTTGCCGTTCGGGACCACAGACAAAATCTGACCAGACAGAACCTCGTTCAGAACACTGTCCGCCGGCAAGGTCACCGAAGAACTTCCTGCCGTGAATTGCAGGTTGGTTGTTGCGGTTCGTTCTTTCCAGGACCACCCGTGATGAAACAGCTGATGTCCTGCGGAGTTGATGATCTCCGCAACACGTTCATCCACGGTCATACCCGTGGCAGTCGAAGGGTTGCCACCGCAAGCAAGAAGTACGGCAGCCTTTGCTCGTTGTACGGTAATCGGCATGGGAAGAGGAGAAGGGGGCGGTAGCCCCCCTCTCCCGTGTGATCAAAAGATCAGTCACCTTGTGCGGCAGATGCCGACACGGTGACGGTCAGACCGTCGAATTGAACGAGAGCCTTGCCTGTACCAGCGGCAGCGTTGCCGTCTTCGGTCAAAGCGACCCCGAGAATACGTCGGAATTCAGCAGGAGTGCCAGACGCAGCGCCGAGTTCGTGAAGCGAACCGACAACCCCGTCATCAGCAATCACTGCGTTACCGGCAGCAACGTCTCCTGATGCCTTACAAGCGAAGACACCACGGAGACCGATGCGACCTACATTGCCAGCAGAGACATCATCAAGTGCTACACCAAATGCAGTCAAAACCACATCATCAGTCGCGCCAGTTGATACGCAAGCAGCGTAAGTGCCGTCAGAGCCAAGGGTGAGTTTGACAATGTCACCCGCCGAGAAAGCGTTGGTGCAAGTAATACGCACCGTTTCGCTTGCGAAGGCGACTTTTCCGTCGCCACCTTGTGTTGCAATTTTCATGGGAATAGATCCTCTTGAAAGTTAGGTTTAGCTAGTCACATCGGTAACGTGTGGGGCGATGATGCCGTGACGTTGACGTGAGTTTGCGATGACGTTGTACCAGCTGTCCGTGATTTGGACGTAGGTAAACGGTTGGTTGGGGTGACGCATGACCTCGTGCTTCTCCATGTACCGGTTGGAGTGGAGAACAGGGGTGAGGTAATCACCGTTGATGAAGTAGAACCGAGCACCGTGCATGAGAGTGGTAGCACCAAACTCAGTACCGCCAGCGGCGGTGTCCAGGGTTTCACCTTGGAGTTCTGAGATTTGTTGTTGAGCACTGACATCTGCGCCCACCTTCGGGTGGATTGCAGCTTGGTCCAACTCAGAGACATAGGTCAAAGGCACACCAGAGTAGGTGGGCTGGTTATAACCGGCGTCTTGAGCAGTCACGGTTCGGTCGTTTTCGGATCGCAAAGCAGCCTTGTAAAGGTTGATACCTTCACGCGAGCAGAGGATCTTCTGACGGTTGAACTGGATGTTCTCGAAGTATTGCTCGAAGGTTGGAGGCGGACGGAACTGAAGCCGCAAGAACATCTCATCAAACGAGCCCAGCAAGCTGTACACGTTGATAGCTGCGAAGTCATTGATAGGCATCGTGCCGCCACTGGTTGCGTTGATCACGTTCTTAGCACCGTTAAAAGAACGAGTGACTGAAGAATCAGTGAACTCACCACCAGCTCCGATACCGTAAGCGGCAGATGAATCGTAGAACACAACTTCGTTGGTCCAACGCTGACCACTTCCGGAGACAGCTGGTGCGATTCCGAGCAGAGTGGTTTCAGAACCGCTGATGATTGGCAAGCCGCCACGGAGACCCGCAGCACCACCGCCATCAAGACCGGTTTGAATACACTTCTCGGTGATCAAAGCTGGGAGAGAGTAGGGCTGCTTACCAGTAGCGCCTTCCATCTCCGTAAAGTTGCCACCTTGGGTTGGCTTGAAGAGAGCTTCTTCCATACCGTTGACCATGGAGGTAACCATTCGCTGTTCCTTGGAACGCTTCAGGTTCTTGTACATGGCCTTGGTCGCGTCTGCGGTCAGACCAGCTCCACCTTGCAATTCGACTTCTGCGTCGGTGAAGGTCATGTGGTCCATCGAGAAGCGCCAGTTGGCGGTGATGGTGTCCAACACTTGCGGGTTGCTGTAAGTGAAGGTCTCGTTTGGTTGATAGAATTGGAAAGACCGTGCGTCATCCATCATGAGGACGTCACGGATCTCGTTGCCACCTTGGATGGCTTGGTTCTTCTCTCGAATCAAATCGCCGAAGAGGTAATTACGCTTTACAGCTTCGTTGATCAAGACGTCAGGACCGGTCAGATATACCGGGCCAGTCGCCTCCATGAAATCGAGGAAGTTCTTGATGTGGGTTCCTGCCACGATAAAACTCCTTGAAAGGGACTAGCCCCTTGCGGGGCGGGTTTATCGCATTGCGGCACGCCTCGCGTCTTCTACAGAACCACCTTTTAGGATCACGTCGAGTGCAACGTCATCAGCTTCATCCGGAGTCAATGGGCGCTCAGCTCTAACTGTTGTGCCTTTCGGCGGAGTAGAAACTTTGGCTGGGTCCACTGACGTACCCCGGTCAATCGCTTTCGACTTGGGAACTCCCATGATGTCCGTAGTAGCACGCTTGGCTAATACCTCAATGCCATTGAAATCACCTGGAGATTGTTTGAAGAGTTCGGTCATCCTCTCTGCGACTTGTGCTCTTTCGCGGTCTGTGACTTCGTCATATTCCGCAAGAGCCTGGTCAATCCGCAGTTTGGCAACCTCGCCGATCAAGGTCTCCACAAGTAACTGTTGATTGCTGTCCGTAACGTCCAGAAGCTTGGTTGAATCTTTGACGTCAGGTTGTCCATCTTCAGTCTCGGCGACATCCGTTGGTTCGGGGTCGTCAGGTGCGCTGCTTGGTTCCGCAGTCCGCGTTTCGTCACTTTCGGATTGGTTGTCCTGAGCAGCGACTTGCTCTTCGAGTTGGCGCATCTTTTCAGAATAGCCGTCAACATTCCCTTGCATCTCAATGAGGCTGTCGGCCCATTCCGCAAGCTGCTGTGGGTTGTCAGCCAGCCTGGAGAGCACTGCCTCAGGTACTTTGGCCCGCTTGAGAGCACGCTCTCGCTCAGGCGTCAGTGTGAGATCCTTGGGTTGTTCGTTCTGTACGACGGGCGGGGCTGTTTGTTCCCCAGAATCTTCCGTCTTTTTTGCCTGTTGTCCGGTTCTTTCCATGAACCTTTCAAAACTGGTCTCTTTTTGCTCGATGATTCTGTCGAGAATTGCGTCTTCTTCTGGTGTGAACTCTGGTTTTTCGTCTTCAGACATCAATCTCGCTCCAATCCATACCGCCCCATGATCTCTCTCTCATGTCTGCGAGAAGAAATAATGGGTTGGCCTTTTTTGTTTGTCTCACAGCCAGGCAAATTTCTTGGCATTTGTTGGCTGACGTAGGGATACTTGTGAGTCACAACCTCAATCTCGGAAGATAGTTGTGAATCACTTACAAGTCTGGTGTATTTGACACCGTCACGCTCGATGACTGAGCCAATAGACGGCGCATCAGCCATTCGGAAGTGGAACTCAACCACTTTTCCGTCAGATTCACGGCTGAACTCGTACATCGGCATCAGAATCCACCCCTGCCACGCGCACTTCGCTCTTGATTGCGCAATTCTTGCGAAGCATCTGCCGGCCCGGTCTGCATTCGGCTGCGTGCTGCGGACTGTTGGGACGCTGCCTGGGCCTCTTGCTCCTGCATCTGGGCTTGTTGGGCCTGTTGAGCCTGTTCCATGGCCTGTTTGAGCTCTTTGGCGTTCAAGATGTCGCCCATGTCTGGAATATTGAGGGCATCTCCGACGATTGCCATCAATCGTTCCCAGTTGATGAACGGCATGGCGGCAACCTGCTGGCCAACATTGCCAACAATCTGCATAAGCTCGACGGCACGTCGCTGTTGGAGAGCTTCGCTGGTGCGTTCCATGGAGTATGCCTGAACATCGAGAGTCATCTCGGCCAGGTCTACACCCATGTCTGAACCTTTGGCCTTTGGTGGCAGCTTGTACGCGGCAGCCTTGGGACCCAACGGCACTTCAGTGTCGTCGTTGATGATGTACCAAGCAGCCTTGTACATGAGACTGTTGACTGCATCGGCAAACTGGCGTTGGATGTAACCCAAACGAAGGTTCGAGGAAGAGGATGCTGTGGAAACCTCAGTCGCAGTAGCATCACCAGTCACCGAACCACGGATCACCTCTGACATACCGGTCAGTCGGTCGATTCGGGCAGCCATGATGTTCTGGTAAGCCATCTGCTGCTCGGTCACGCCACCGATTTCCAGTGGAATAACACGGTCACGATCCATGTTCTCTGCTGGCACAACGAACATGTCTGGCGTAGACGCCACATCCTGAGCCATCTTTGTGCCACGAGAGTCCACCAGGACCAAACGTCGGTATGCCGCAGCAGAGTATGACATAGTCTTGGCGTGATCATTGGTCTCTTCGATGAGCGGTAGAGCCATCGTCATTGGGCCAAGAGGATAAACGTCAGACGGCACGGAGTACGCTCCGAACACCGCGTATGGGCCACAGGCTGGTCCGTAGTACGGCTTTGGTTCTCCAGCAAGCTGACAAGAGCTTTCCGTATCTTCGATCAAACGAACCAGCCCACCGTGGTGCTCGCCTTCTTTCGCGCCTTCAACCTCAAGCTCCGGAATCCACATCTCGATGATGGTGACTTCGTTGCGATCAGGGACGCTGATTGAAGCGCGAGCGTACTCCTCGTTCTTCTTGTCGTAGCCTGCTTTCACATCACGAACGACCTCTAGGTCGAACGCTGAATCGGACTCAGCCTGCACGAGCAGGTCATCCAAATCCATCTTGTACTCGTGACCGTAGTAACGAGCCTCTCTCGCCGTCTCCGCAGCAGGGTCGATAAAGAACTTCTCAGGAGCAATTCGGTAGATCCGGGGCATGAGACCAGCGCCACCCATGTCGATCCGACGAAGGTGTTTGACTGGCTCGGGCGTAACTAGACCAACACCCCATGTCATGCACATGTCTGTAGCGATTTGCTGCAACGTGGGGCGGGTGGCCGAACGCTTGCACCACTGGTTCATTGCCAGCTCGAGTGCCTGCGCTCGTTTGTTGTTTTCAGGGTCGTCCGCAGTCACATGAACGCGAGGGACGTCGTATGCCACCCGTGGAAGCACCAGGGACACATACTGGCCGATGATGTTCTCGATGTCGTATTCGTAGTCGTAGCTGGCATCAGACCGGTAGCCAAGACCAGCGAACCGCTCCTTCATCCCACGCCAGTGACGAAGGTGCTTCTCACGCCATTCACGAGCGGAGTTGATTTCATCACGCAAGTTGTCGTTGTCAATCCGAAGCACGTTTACCTCTTGGCTTTCGCGGTGTCGCCTTCTTTGGCGGGTCGTATGGGACAGGCTCAACAGGAGCCATGTCATCTTCGATGTCCGAGCGGCTTAGCAACAGAGGTGGCTCACTGGCTATCTCCAGGTGGGTCAGCAGATCAGTCGTGTCATCATGCGGAACGACGATCAGTTTTCTCCCCAGCATTTCCGCACAATCCGGATGCAGATGAACAGCACAACCCTGAGCCGTCACTTCAACAGCAGCGATAGAGCTCAAGGGCAAGTAGATGTTCAGAATCCGAATTAGCACAGTGACACCATAATCTCTTCTTCTCTCCTCTGTTCTCCTCTCCTCTCCTCTAGGTTCGCTTGTTGCGTTACGACTGCGTTACTCATCGAGCACTATATCGTTATCCATGTTCAACATTGCTCGCCACGAGAAGTCGGGTTTGCCGTAATCGGTTACGGCACGTTCGCTTTCCGGGTTCACTTCACCAAGAAGCATGACGCATCCACCGAAGGCGATCACACGGTCACCGTGGGCGTCACGGGCCCCTGAGCTGACGTCGATCTCCAGCCTGGCCGGCCCGATGCCCCCGTCCTTGTAGATCACGGTGGATTCCATCTCATCCAGGATCTCAGCGTCGGCACAAATCACAGTGTCATCGGCTATCGCACGGGCCAGGTCACCGAACAAAACCCGCTTTGTGACCCTTGTAGACGTCCATCCGACACGTTTTGAACGGGTCTCGACACGTTGTCCCAGCCGCCGGTGGTGGAATACGTTGTACCAACGCAGCCTCTCGAAGTCGTGCTGCATGGATGCACCAGGTCCGTTGACTTCCCAACCGATCAGCATGTCCGACCGACCACGGGCCCAGCTTCGAGCAGCCCCGACCACCTCTCGAGCCAGGTCATACGGCGGGATCGCAGGGTCCACGAACGTCGCTACCACCTCACGTTGGTTGACATCCATCAACACGCAGCAGGCGTTTGCCGCCCCAGTTCCGTACGCCGGGTCCATGAACGCACACAGCACCGAGTGCTCGTCTGGCTCCTGAAAGATCCGCCAACGTCCGGTTGGGTTATCCACAAGGTCTCCACGAACAGCCTCGCATCGGCGAGGTTTGCGGGTGTACTGACGCTGGCGTTCCAGGTCCACCACGGGGAAGAAGCTTCGACCACGGCTGGACGGCAGGGCAAAGACGTTCTCACGAAGGTCATGGACGTCCCGTCGCTTCATCTGACGCTCAAGCCAAGGTGACCACCAGTACCCGCGTCCGGGGTCCCCAGTGATCGAACCATCGACATCAACCCGAGCTTCACCCCCCGCCGACTTGTCGGGATCATCTACATAGGTCAATAGCAGGTCCTGAGGGTCGTGTGTGGCCTTTGCGGTCTCCCAGAGGGTCCCAGTGAAGTATGAGCCTACAAGGTGCGTAGAGACGGCCCAGCGGCTCGCAGCGGTATCTGCCGCAGAACGCCATCCTTCCTCGAATCTGTCCTGGGACGCGGCTTCGTCAAACAGGACCACCGTCTTTCGAGCACCCCGACCGATGTGGGACGTCGTGGCTTCACCAGTGATCGCGTTCCCGTCAGGATGTTCAAGGATGCAGTGGCGTCTTCGCTTCCCACCCGGCAGCAGATCCGCCAAAGGACACGGCAACCAGGACGGTGGGAGGTACTTGATGACGTGTTCGACCTTGGCAAACAGCGTATCGGGGTCACCAGTCCGGTCCACCAAGGCTTCAGTCCGAGAACACAGCAGTACATCCCAGCCTTTGAACAGCCAACCCCAGACTGACAGGGCTGTGCTTAGCACCGACACCCCGGTCTCCCGACTCTTAGCCACCGCCATGTCCCGACCGCTCTCGACGCACCCGGACATCATCCGGATCATCTTGATCTGGGCCGGCCACGGGATGAACGGGACCAGCTTGTGCTCGGCAGGCCGTTCCTCACCAGTCTCATCGTCCACGATCTTGACCCGCCGAGACCAAACACCCAGCGTCACAAACGCCACGGGGTCCCCGGCGGCCAGTTCCGCCCACGCCGCCACGTCAGCAGGCCCCCACCCGAACTCTTCGGGCTCTTTTGCGCCAGCCAAGACCAGCCGGATGTTCTGGATATCAGTCTGATTCACTCGGAAGTTCTTTCTGGTCGAAGTCCAACTTACCAGCCCACGCCTGGGCCGCAGCCCTAACAGCATCCGAACCTGCACCAATACCCATAATCGGACCCCCGTTGGGACCCGACAGCTCAACCCGCTCAATCCGAGGCAACCGGGCTCGCAGCCAAACCTCAGCCGCACGGATCTTGTTCCGCTCGTCCTCGGCAGACAAAGCCAAGCCCCGAAGCATGTCCATCATCGCCTGATCGCCCTGACCCTCGGCTTCAGCCTCCTCCTCACGGAAGCCCTCCTGCCGGATTCGCCAGCTTCGCATGGTGTCGTAGTTCAGATCAATCATTCGACAAGCTTCGGCGGCAGACCAGCCCTGCCTGCGGGCCTCCAGGTACGGGATCCGCTTGGTCTCCCACTGCCTTAGCTGTTTTGTTGGTGTGCTGTCC
>TARA_R100001440_G_scaffold7442_2_pt1 | contig 14880 bp, 20 predicted proteins | sample TARA_R100001440 | Tara Oceans TARA_R100001440 (sample SAMEA2622112) | marine metagenome | biome: marine biome (ENVO:00000447); feature: surface water layer (ENVO:00002042); material: "saline water (ENVO:00002010), including plankton (ENVO:xxxxxxxx)" | depth 5 m
AAAGTGTGCTTTTACAAAAGTATGTTTACCTGTAGGCAATCTTCTAAGATGTTTCCTGACACCATGAAATCTAGTACCACCTGAACGACCAGTGGAAACACCCTTAGTTTGATTATCATATAAATTAACTTTCAAAACCTTATGTTCCCAAGTTGGTTTAAACATAAGAGTGCTTTTCTTGTATTTTCTTGGTTCAATTATTGAAGGACGTTTGCTTGGTTGCAAACCTTTGACGTTTTCAACAGTAGCTATGTTTGGAAACTGTGTAAGCATATTGTATTCAAACAAAACATCATTACAAACCTGTACAGTGTTCTTAAGACTTTCATTTGAGTAAACACCATTTTCATCACCACTTGTGTCTATACGATTAAAGAATGGTTGATCAGGAGATAACCAAAAGTGATAATTACCTTTTTCGTCCCACGTCATATCATAAAAAGCATGATCAAGATGTATAACGTCTTGACCCTGATCATATGAAAATAAAACACAAGTAAGAATTTGATTACCTTCATCATCCATACCATCCAAAGAACCATCTGTTAATTTATTACTATCCATTACCCAAAGGTTTTGAATCAATCTTCTATTCTTAAAATACTTTGGTTCTGAATTTCTAGTACTCATCATTTTTAAATCACGTTCAACTTCCCATTGAATAAAAGTGTTTGGAAATGGAATGATCATTTTTACTTCTTCTGCAACAGACAATCTTTCCTCATTAGTAAGACCATCTTTTTCAAAAGGAATAAATATTTTAGTAGCAGTAGATATCCCAACACTTACCATATCCCAAAATAATTTTATATCTGCATATTCTTGTTGAACTAATTCAAAACCTTTTTCAGGTTTGTAAACATCTTTATAGTCAAGCATTCCAGTATTTAAATGAGGTAATGCACTAAACTTATCTGAAAACTTATTGAAACCTTTTTTTGTACCATCAAAAAGATTCTTTGCATGTATCAATTTTTCAATTACATATTTATTCATGTGATCTTTCCTGTTTTGATATTTACCATACACAAAACACCATAGTGATTTTTGAGAACCCAAACACCAAGTGTTTCTATTTTCTGTGAAAGTTCTTCACATGGGTAAGAATCTTCATTAAGACCACTCCCAATTTGATCTTCACAAAAACATGCCCAGTGATAAACTGCTTGTGTAAATGTATTAGCTTTCATCAATCCTCCTTGTTCCACATGGAACATTGTTGTATTCAACGTCATACCATTGCCATACAAGTTCCCTGTATTTCAACCATATGTTTCCGAATAGTTTTTCCATACCCCTGTTAGCACCATCATAACCAAACTCTTGAACGAATTCAGGATAGTTATGCTTGATACTAGATAAAGTAAGTGAACTTAGTATTTCACATTCTTGTTTTGATATATTCATTTATTACCTCTCTTTTCAATAATCAATGTTTATAATTATAAACAATTAGATAACATTATGCAAACCCATTTTGTATATTATTAAAACTTTGTGATAGACTACGGAGAAAAAGAGAGAATTTTTGGATAATTTTTAAGTGGCTAAATCAAGAAAACTAACAAAGCAAATTGCAGAAAAGATACGAATTGAATACGTTCAAGGTATTGATCTAGGCACTACAGAAAAGAAATATCAAACCATTGAAGCACTTGCAGTAAAATTCAAAGTTGCTAAAAGTACTTTATATAAGTGGGCACAAAGAGAAGGTTGGAAATCTCAACAGGAAAGATTCAATGAAGAATTCATGCAGAAGATTGATGCACAAAGACAAAAGGAGATGGTAAAAAATTCCAAATCATTAGATGATACTGCATTACAACTATCAAAAATACTTATGAACGAAATAGGATTACTGTTACAAGAAAACAATCAAAAGCGACAACAGGGATTAACACCAATGACACCAGTTATGATATATCAACTAGGTAATGCAAGTTTACAAGCACAGAAACTTGGAAAGATAGCAACAGGGGAATCAACGGAAAATATAAAACTAAATGCAGAAGTTACAGACACCAATGCCTTCAGAGAAGCTATGGAACTGCTTGACGAGGTTGCAAGAGCAAAACGAAAAGCAGACGATTCGGCTATACACTGAATGGTTAAAAACAGCTAGATCAAAGCAACTCTCTCCAGAAGAAGATTACTTTATCTGGTTGATACTTGCAGGTCGTGGTTGGGGAAAAACTAAAACAGGGGCACAAGACATTGCTCTATACGCCCTTAGAAACCCAAATACTATAAGTGCTGTTGTTGCTCCCACCTTTGGTGATTTGCGAAGGGTTTGTTTCGGTGGACCATCAGGACTTTTATCAATAATACCTTCTGAATGCACAGACCCAAGTTTTGGCACGAATGGTTTTGCAAGTGCAAACATGGAAATAAGGTTAGCTAATGGTTCTAAAATAGTTGGTTTTGCAGCAGTATCACCAGAAAGACTAAGAGGACCACAGTTCCATAGAGCATGGTGTGATGAACTTGCATCATGGCAATACCCAGAAGCATTTGATCAACTTATGTTTGGACTAAGACTTGGAGACAATCCACAGTGCTTGATAACTACAACACCAAAACCGATAAAGATAATTAAAGATTTATTAGATAGAGAAGACGTACATGTTACACGTGGTAACACATTTGAAAATGCAGATAACTTGGCAGAAAGTGCTTTACAAATGATGAAGGAAAGATATGAGGGAACTTCTTTAGGAAGACAAGAATTGTATGCAGAAATAGTTGATGATGTAGAAGGGGCATTGTGGACAAGTAACATGATAGAAGATCAAAGATTAAATAAAGAAACTGAAAGAGACTTACAGTCAATTATTGTTGCAGTTGACCCTGCAGTTACAAGTGGATCACATTCAGATGAAACAGGAATTGTTGTAGTTGGTAAAGATTATAATAATCACTTCTACGTATTAGAAGACATTTCAGGAAGACATACAGCCGACAATTGGGGTAGAATAGTACTTAATGCTTACTATGAATGGGAAGCAGATAGAATAATAGCTGAAGTTAACAATGGTGGAGATTTAGTTGAGAAGCTTATTAGGGATAAAGACCCTAATGCATCTTATAGATCAGTAAGAGCTACAAGAGGTAAAATGCTTAGAGCAGAACCGATAGCAGCACTTTACGAGCAGGGGCGAGTTCATCATATGGGTGTGTTTGGAGAATTAGAACAACAAATGTGTTCATATGTAGGTCAGCTGAAACCGAGCCCAGATAGATTAGATGCTTTAGTTTGGGGATTAACAGAACTAAGCAAATCTTCTGGTAAAGCTAATTGGAGAATAAGCTAATGGCAGAGAAAACATTTTTTCAAAGGTTATTTAACATAGAACCAAGTCAGGTCAAACAATCAAACATGATGGGTTATTTCGGTGTAGGAACTGATGAACCTAAAAAATATAAATATCAAGACTTAGCAAAAGAAGGGTATTTAAAAAATGCAATTGTTTATAGATGTGTAAATGAAATATCAAAAGGTGCAAGTGCTGTTCCTTTCATTATCAAAGCAGGAGATCAAATTATTGAAGATCACCCACTTATTTCTTTACTGAAAAGACCAAACCCATTACAAAGTTATTCAGAATTCTTTAACAGTTTGTATGGTTATCTTTTGTTAAGTGGTAATGCATACATATTAAAAGTTGGTGCAGAAACAGGCCCACCACAGGAATTGCACCAATTAAGACCAGATAGAATAGAAATAAAAGGGAATGGTAATGCAATACCAGAAAACTATAAATATATGATCAATGGACGTGTTCAAGCTACTTATCCTGTAGATCAAGATAATGGTTTCAGTGAATTAAAGCACGTTAAGTTATGGAATCCATTAGATGATTATTATGGTTTATCACCGATGAGTGCAGCAGCTGTTGAAGTAGATCAATTCAACATGTCAAGTAAACACAATGTAAATCTATTACAGAACGGTGCTAGACCAAGTGGTGCAGTAATATTCAAACCACAAGATGATTCAGGTTTTAATGTAAACCTTACAGAATCACAAAGACAACAACTGTTAACAGACTTAAATAACAGGTTTAGTGGAACAGGAAATGCAGGAAGACCTTTACTTCTTGAAGGCGATTTTGATTGGCGTGAAATGGGTCTTTCACCAAAAGATATGGACTTTTTAAATCTTAAACACATGAGTGCAACAGATATTGCAATGTGTTTTGGTGTACCAAATCAATTAGTTGGTGTACCTGATTCACAAACTTACTCTAATGTTGCAGAGGCAAGACTTGCTCTGTATGAAGAAACAATAATCCCACACCTTAGAAAAATAGCTAGTGATCTTAATGAATGGTTAGTACCAATGTTTGATGAAAGATTAACACTGGAATTTGATATAGATTCAATCCCTGCATTATCTGAAAGACGTAAAAAGATTTATGAGAACGTAACCAGTGCAGTTAGAGAAGGAATTATGACAAGGAATGAAGCAAGACAAGTCATTGGTTTACAACCTGTAGATGGTGCAGATGATCTTTACATTTCTGCAACTCTATTTCCTATTGGAGATAATGAAGTTGAAAAACCTGAAAACCCACTGAAAGAAGAAGACGTAGATACATACAATGATCTTGATGCTGAAATAGAATTCTTTTTAGAAGAAGAAAAGAATGATGAAATTACTAACTTTCCAAAACGTGGTGATAATAAAAAGATATCATTAAGAAATAGTGCATACCCACAGTTTGATTACACATTTGCAAAAAACTTAAAAGAAGTTGGTGTTGGTAAACAAATATGGAAAGCAGGTGGCAATATAAGAGGTAATGAAGCATTTATGTTGTGGGGGAGAGCCAGAGCAGGTTCAGAATCACCTGCAGTTCTTAAATGGATAAAAGAAAGAGAAGCATGGGCTGCAAGACATTCTGTTGTTGACGGAAATCAGTTTGTAAGTGGTAATAAAGAACCAAACATGTCAAATGTTGCAGGTGTTGTTGCACTTATTAAATGGGGTGTTATAAATCCAAAACTTGGTAAACAGGGTATGAAAGATGTAATACTTGAACTTACTAAGAAGTTAGAAGGTAGAAAACAATTAGAAGATTTTGAACCAGAAACAGATGATACACACATTTCGGTTGTTGAAGATACAAAGCAAGTATCTGCAAAAGTAAAAGAAGCTCTTAAGAAAAAGGTTGATAAACACAACGAGAAATACGGTGATAACCCAAAGAAAAGGGCAACAGTAAGAATGTTGGAAGCGGTGTTTAGACGTGGTGTAGGAGCATTTAACACCAATCCTCAAAGCGTACGTCCAAGAGTTTCTGGACCTGATCAATGGGCATATGCGAGGGTAAATTCATTTTTAGCTGCATTAAGAACTGGAAGGTTTCAAGGTGGTAAACATGATCAAGATTTATTTCCTAAAGGACACCCATTATCTAGTAAATGATAAAACAACAAAAAAGACTACGTGATTTTAGACAAGGTCGTGTAAATGTAAGATCAGAGCAAAGAAGACAACTTGCACTCCGTAACAATCTTGAAAGAAGATTTTCCAAAAGATTAAATACACTGTTTAGAAAATTTGTGCGTGTGCAAATGTTTTTATTTAGTGAGTATGGGATATACGAAAGAGAAAATGCAGTTAGAACTCTTAATGAAGATTTTTTTCCACTCATGCTTTCACAATACAAAAGAGTATTTCAATCTATCTACAAAATGAATGAAAATAAATATAAAAACAATTACAAACAAGAAGCATTTGTTTTTGATAGATCAGTTGATATTGAAAATCTTGTTGCACAGTATTTTAATACAAGACAACTAATATTAACTGGTATTAGTTTTCATTTAGCAGATAGGATTTCAAAAACAATAGAACAAGGAAGGGCAGACAACCTTACACTTCCACAAATAGCAAAACTAGTTACAGAAAAGTTTTTGCCTATAGGTATATCAAGAGCAAATCTTATTGCAAGAACTGAAACACACAATGCAGCATCCTTTGCAAATCATTCTTACCACAATACACTGCAACAAGATTTAGGTATAACAATGGTTAAAAGATGGTCTGCAACTAATGATGCAAGAACAAGAACAGCACATGCAGAAGCAAACGGACAAACAGTTTTGATGGATGAAGACTTTGAAGTTGGTGGTGCACCTATGGGTTATGCAGGTGATCCAAGAGGTGGTGCTAAAAATGTTATTAATTGTAGATGCGTAATAATTTATGCAGATGAGCAAGATATTGTGCTAGACTAGTGATTAATATACTATATATAGAAAATTATGCCTATTCCTAAACCAAAAAGTAGTGAATCTAGGCAACAGTTTTTAGATAGATGTATGGGAGATAAGACTATGGTTGATGAATATTCAGATTCAGGACAAAGATCAGCAGTCTGTAACAGTAGTTATAATTCATATAAGGAAGATTCTTTAGAAGGCAAAAGACAACTAAGACGTGATGTTTTTACAACTGAGGAAGAGGCATCAGAACGTGCAAAGGAGATTGGTTGTAGTGGAACACATTCACATGATGAAAATGGCAATTTAGTATACATGCCATGCAAAACACATGCTGAATACACAGAATTAACTGGAAGGGAGGTTTCTGGTTATGGCAAAAAACCAAAAAAGAAAAAACCAAAAGATATGAAAGATGCATTAGAAAATCTTGAACAGGTTATACAGGTTCAATCAGATATTAAAGCATATTATGAGGATGAAGATGAGGAAGACAAAGATTATGGGACATTTGAAGGATATGGATCAGTATTTGGTAACAAAGATTTAGGAAATGACGTAATTAAAGAAGGTGCATTTATGCAAACCTTAAAAAGAAAAAAACCACATCAAATAAAACTTTTATATCAACACAAAACAGATATGCCGATTGGGGTATTTGACGAGATAAGAGAGGATAGCAAAGGTCTTTATGTAAAAGGCAGACTTGCCCTTCAAACACAGGCAGGTAAAGAAGCATATGAACTTATGAAAATGGGCGCATTAGATGGTCTTAGTATTGGGTTTAGAGTAAATCCAAAAGAAGTTGAATACGATAGACGTGCTAACAAAAGAATTATTAAAGAAGCAGAATTAATGGAGGTATCTCTTGTTACTTTTCCTATGAATCCAAAAGCTACGATTCATTCAGTAAAAGGTGAGGATATTTCAATTAGAGAATGGGAGAACGGACTGCGAGACGCTTTCAATCTTTCTCGTTCTGAAGCAAAAGTAGGGGCAAAAGCCGTTACTGAAGCATTTCACCAACGAGAGGTTGGAACCAGTGCTGAATTGGTAGACGCCATAAAACAATTAACTTTAACCTTAAAATCTTAGTAGGAGACTATTATGTCGGAAGATGTAAAGAACGCTATTCAAGAAATGGGCTCAACCTTTGAAGAATTTAAAAAGGTCAATGACGAAAGACTTGAACAGTTAGAAAAAGGCGAAAGTACAGCATATGTGGACGAGAAATTGGCTAAAATGGAAGCCAAGATGGATTCTTATGAAGACATCAATCAGAAACTTACAACTGCTGAAGCTAACGCTGAAAACATCAAGAGCCAACTAGAAAAACTAGAAACAGTCGTAAAAAGACCAAACTCTGGTTTTGAAAGTAAGCAAGTTGATGAATACATGGAAGCTTTTGATAAGTATTGCAGAAAAGGTCTTGAAGGACTTGATGCAATGGAGAAAAAAGCTCTAACGGTCAGCAATGACTCAACAGGTGGATATTTAGCACCACCAGAATATGTGAGAGAACTCATCAAAGATGTTACAGAAATCTCACCTATTAGAAGTATTGCTAGAGTAAGAAGCACTGGTCAGAGAAGTGTTCAGATTCCAAAAAGAACTGGAACATTTGCTGCACAGTGGGTTGCTGAAAGTGGTACAAGAAGTGAAACTACTGGTTATCAAGTAGGTTTAGAAGAACTCCCTGCGCATGAATACTATGCACTTGTAGATATTTCTGAACAAGACTTAGAAGATTCAGTATTTGATCTTGAAGCTGAAATGCAATCAGAATTTGCAACACAGTTTGCAAAAGCTGAAGGAACTGCATTTGTCAGTGGTAATGCTGTAGGCAAACCTGAAGGATTTATGACTAACAGTGATGTTGGTTCTGTTGATTCAGGTTCTAACACTGCAATCTTGGCTGATAGCTTGATTTCATTAGTACATAACATTAAGTCTGATTATGGACGTAATGGTACTTTTGTTTTCAATAGAAGCACATTAGCTGCTATCAGAAAATTAAAAGATACAGCAGGTCAGTATGTTTTCCAAACAGGTATGATGTTAGGTGGTAACATGGTTAATACAATTCTAGGACATCCATACGTGGAAGCTACAGACATGCCATCTGTTGCTCAGAATGCTTTTCCAGTCGCTTTTGGTGATTTTAGTAAAGCATATATGATTGTTGATAGAGTAGCATTAGCGGTTTTAAGAGACCCATTTACACAAGCTACTACAGGTAATGTTAGATACATTGCAAGACGTAGAGTTGGTGGACAAGTGATTCTTCCTGAAGCCATAAATAAACTTAAAATAACAGCGTAAGCGAGGATATATTATGAAAGATTTAGGTAATAATTTAGTCGCGGTTGTTAGTCTTGCACCTGTTGTTGCTAGTGGAAACGCTACAACTACAAACAGTACAGGAGTTGATCTTCAAGGTTTTGAAGGTGCTTTTGTTACTGTTGCTTCAGGTGTTGAAGGAGATACACTTGCTGCAAACTTAAAGTATGACTTTAAACTACAACACAGTGATGATGATGCAACATATTCTGATGCAGAACAAAAAGACGTTACTGATGTTGCTATTTCTAGTGGTATATTTTTAACACTTGATGACAATGCTGAAACCCCACAGGTTACAGGTATTGGTTACATAGGTGGTAAGAGATACATTAGAGTTAGCGTTGTTAGAACTGGTAACCATTCAACTGGTACACCAATCTCTATCAATGTACTTAAAGGTGCTGCAAGACATGCAGGTGGAGCATCAACTTACAACTTAGCGTAAGTATTTATTATGTGGGGTGGCAACACCCCACCTTTATGAGGATAAAAGATGGCAAGAAAATTTAAAATTGTAGTTCCAAAGCCAGGCAGTAGTAATGAACACGGAACAGAAGTAAAACTTTACACATTAGATGAGATTGTTGAATCAGAAGGACAATGGCAAGATGAAGTGATGGAAAAGTTCATTGAGAATGGTTGGGCAATGGAAGTTAAAGTAGATTCAGTAGATGAAACTGTTGATCTTGAGGCAGATGTTAAAGAAGTAAAACCAAAAAGAGCAAGAAACAAAAAAGGTCAATTGAAAGCAGATGACCCTAGTACCCCTGATGTCAATGAAGCATGGGAAGGTGGCAAAGCTCCAAAGAAAACAACTAAGAAAAAAACAACAACCAAAAAAACTACTAAAAAGAAAAGTAGCTAATGGCAAAACCAAATACTATTAGTACAATTGAAGCATTTGAAAGGGAGTGCCACATACGTTTTGAAAACATAGATAAACGTTTTGATAGTGGTACAAAAAGGTTTGATAAACTTGAATACTTGATCTACGGTCAATATGGTTTAATTCTAACCGCAATGATCGGTTTATTTATTGAAAGACTTTTTTATTAACAGGAGAAAAACATGTCAGATGACAACACACAAAACACACAAGTAAACTTTGAATCTTTATATTTACAAGCACAACAAGAGATTGCTAATTTGCAACATCAAATCAGATTATTAGCATTACAGATAAATGAAATGCAATCTGATAATAGTGTAAACGTAGATACAAAGGCAGATAAGAAAAAAGCAAACTAGGAGATACAATGGCAGGTTTAGTAGTTCACACAGCACCTGCAACAGAACCACTTTCACTTTCAGAAACAAAATCTTATTTGAGGGTTGATACAAGTGGTGATGATACCCTTATAACTTCTTTAATTGTAACAGCAAGAAGACTTGCAGAAGAACACATGCAAAGAGCAATCATTACACAGACTTTGCAACTTTTTATTGATACGTTAGAAGATTATGAAGACCCTTTGTGGGAAGGTATGAGAACAGGTCCATATTTGAACTATTATAAAAATTATATTGATTTACCTATGCCAACGGTTACTAGTGTTTCACATATCAAAACTTATGATGATAGTGATAATGCAACCACTTTTGCAGCTAATAAATATTACTTAGACAATGCAAAACAACCTGCAAGAATTGTTTTACGAACAGGTGAAACTTTTCCAACTGCTTTAAGAGTAGCAAATGCAATTGAGGTTCAATATGTAACTGGTTATGCAGATGCAAGTAGTGTTCCTGAACCAATAAAATTTGCACTGTTTCAGATAGTTGCTTACTTATATGAGCATAGAGGTGATATGTATGAAGGTAAAAGTGCTTTGCCAAATACAGCAAAAAAACTTTTAGAACCTTATGTCATATATTCTGGTCTTGGAAGTTCAAAACTTTTACAGATTGGATAATGAGTATCGGTAAGTTTAGACACTTTATAACTCTACAAGGACAAGGCACATCAAGAGATACAGGTGGTGGAATAAGTTCTGGGTTCAGTACTATAGCTTCAGTATATGCTAACGTTGTGCCTAAGAATGGTAAAGAGGTATATAAGCAAGGAAAGTTAATAGGGAGCGTAACACATGAGATCACAATACGACATAGAACCGACATTACAAATGCATCAAGAATAAGTTTTAACAATAAATTATTTAACATAAGATCAATTATTAATATTGATGAAAGAGATAGATATTTAAAATTAATGTGTGAAGAAGGTGTTGCAACGTGAGTATTAAAAATCTTAAAGGTTTTTTAGAAAGAATGGAAAAGCGACTTATGGAAAATCCTAGAGTTAGAGTAAAACCTTTAGTTTCAAGATCAACAATGCTTGTAAGAAATACAGCAGTGTCTAGTATTCAAGCAGGTGGATCAGGTGAAACAGTACAAAAATACAAACCAAGAAGAATACACACACAATCTGCTCCAAATCAACCACCTGCAAGTGATACAGGTTTTCTTGTAAGCAATATATCAACAGAAGTAAAAAGCACAAGAGATGGAATGGTCATAGGTAAAATAATTTCAGCAGCACCCTATTCAAAATTTTTAGAGTTTGGAACTACAACAATGACGGAAAGACCATTCATGCAACCTGCTTTAGAAAAGAATAGACATAAAATAAAAAAATTATTTAGAGATAGAAGTCTTATAAAATGAGTATCGGTCAATTTGCACTACAGACAACAATATATTCTACATTGAGTGGTGATAATACATTAACAAATACTCTTGGTGCAGGTGTGTTTGATGAGGTATTAGAAAATGCAACTTATCCCTTTGTATCACTTGGTGAAGAAACTGCAATTGACTACAGTACAAAAGACCTAAACGGTGGTGAATACACTATCAATATACATGTTTGGTCGCAATACAAAGGAAGTAAGCAAACAAAGGAAATTATGGACAGAATACACGATTTATTGCATGATAGTAGTTTAAGCGTCAGTGGTTTTAATCTGGTTAACCTCAGATTTGAATTTTCTGATATACTTAGAGACCCAGATGGTGTAACTAGACATGGAGTCATGAGATTCCGAGCAATAATATTAGGAAGCTAATATATTTTTTAGGAGAAAGAAATGGCAGCACAAAAAGGAAAAGATGTCTTAATCAAGGTTGACAATTCTGGGAATTATCAAACAGTTGGTGGTCTTAGATCAAGCTCAATCACTTTAAATGATGAAGCAGTAGATGTAACCAATAAAAGTTCAAACGGTTATAGAGAACTTCTAGCAGGTGGTGGAGTTAATTCAATCACAATATCTGGAAGTGGTGTTTTTACTGATTCAGCTACAGAGGGTTTGGTTAAAGATATGTATTTAGCACAACAAAATCTTCAGGTTGATGGTTCATCACCACAAACACCTGCTTTTAGAAACTTGGAGTTTTTTATTCCACAGTTCTTTAAGTTTCGTGGGAAGTTTATGATTTCATCACTAGAGTATGCAGGCGAATTCAATGGAGAAGCTTCATATTCAATGACCTTTGAATCAAGCGGTATAATCTTAATTACAGCATTTGACGCGTAATGGCTTGGAATAGAGTTCAAATAGATTTAGGTGGTGAATCTGTAGATGCAATGTTGTCTATAGATGAAACACAGCTTGAAGTAGCAAACATTATAGAAGTTGGAGATACAATTAAAGTTAATAAAAAGACTTACAAGGTTTTATCTTCTATTCTTAATGTTCAAGATAATTTTTTAACACTAAATCTTGCAAAAGCAAGTAAACCAAAGGAGAAAAAGTCAGATGACAACAAACAAGTTAAAGGGTGAAATACTTTTAAATTTAGCAGGTAAAGATTACAAAGCTAGATTAACAATGAATGCAATCATGCAAATAGAAACTGCATGTAATTGTGGAATACTCAAACTAGCAACTAGAATGAGTGAAGCAGATATAAGAATGACTGAAATAATTGAGGTATTGTTACCTGCATTACGTGGTGGTGGCAATGATCTCAACAAACAAGATGTAATAAAAATAGTAGAACAAGCAGGTATAGTTAAATCAACTACAGCAGTTGCTAATCTGCTAGCACAAACTCTAACTGATGATTCACAGGAAGAAACAGACGAGGGAAAGCTAGAAGAGGCAAGTTAGATGACCACTTGCCTGTTAGAAGATTTTTTTCTATCTGTGTGGGCATGGTCGGAATCACACCCCAAGAATTTTGGACTTTATCACCAATTGAGGTCTATATGACTATAGATGGATTTGTAGAGTTCAATGGTGGAAATCAAACAAGTGAATCTATGGATTCTAATAGATTGCAAGAACTTATGGAGCTATACCCAGACTAATGGATACAACACTTGAAAAACTTGTAATTCAGATACAAGCAGATACAAGACAACTTAAAAAAGGCCTTGATAAAGTTAAAAAAAATCTTGATCAAACATCAAAAAAATCCAAAAAAGCAAGTGGTGCACTTAAAAAATTAAGGGTTGTATTAGCAGCTGTTGGTGGTGCTGCAATAGTTAAACAGATAGTACAAACCAACAGAACGTTTGAAGATTTAGAAGCAACGTTGAGAGCAGTAACAGGTTCTGCTCTTGCAGCACAAAAATCATTTCAGTTAATACGTGCATTCACAAGTACAACAACTTTCCAAATAGAAGAAGTTGCACAAGCATTTATTACACTTAAACAAGCAGGCATTGTTCCCACCAGTGAGGTATTACAAGATTTTGGTAACTTTGCTGCAGGTATGGGAAAAAGTATTACCCAACTTGCACAAGCAGCATTCAACGCCACAACTGGTGAAATGGAAATGCTTAAACAGTTTGGTGTTATAGCAAGACAACAGGGAGACACAATTACAGTAACTTTTGACGGAACTACTAAGACTATAGAAAGGAGTGGTGCAGCAATAACTGAGTTCTTACGTTCCATTGGAAGAGAAAAATTTCCCACTGCAATAGAAGAAAGATTTAACACTTTATCTGGTGCAATATCTAATTTAAAAGATCAAATATCTGAATTTAATGTTTCCATAGGTGATGGTGTTGGTGGTCTTGGTCTAAGACCAGCTTTTATTGGTCTTGCTAAAGCAACAGCTAGTCTGATTGAAACATTACGACCACTTGGTCAAGTTATTGGTTTCTTAATAGGTGCTATAACAAATGTAGTAACAATAATTTTTATGACTGTTGATGCAGTTTTAATTCTTATTACTGCATTGATAAAACTTATGACACCATCTTTAAAACTCAAAGATATATTTAATGATAATATTGAATCTTTTTCTGATTTTGCTAAAGCAGTTCGTGGTGGTGCTGATGATGTTTTAGGCTTAGATACTGATTTATTATCTTTAATAAAAACTGGTGCTGATTTCAAAACATTATTCACTGCATCTGAAATGACTGATTTCAAACTTTTTGAACAACTTAAAAAACAAGTACAAAGTTCAAGAAGAACAGTCCAAGACTTAATTGATAATGAGATGAAGGCTTTAAGAGATATTATAAATAAAACTGTTGATTTACAATTGAAGATTGAGATTGCACAAGCAATAGATGCTGATCCAAACTCAATCGGAAGAACTATCACAAGAGCAGGAGATCAATTTTTTGTTGTTAATGATGCAGAGGTTGAAAAAAGAAGAGAACAAATTGTAAGGGCATTATTAGGTGTAGGAACAGTTGATGAGTTCCTTGCAGAAGTAAATGAAATTTTTCAAACAGATGCTATCAATGATGAGCTTGAAACTATTGGTGCAGAGATAAGAGAAACAACATCCTTTTCAGATGAGCTTCAACAAACAATTACAGATGCTGCAAATGCATTTACACAAGATTTTGTTGATTCCCTTATGAATGGTCAAGATGCGTTAGAAAGTTTTAGAGATTTTGCAGGCAATATAGTAAATCAAATAATAACTATATTTTTACAATTGGAAGTGGTTAATAGAATACTTGCTGCTATATTTCCAAGCTTTCAAGGACAAGTTGGTACAGGCATGTTTCGTGATCCAAATCTTGTAGGACCGCCAAGACCTAATATTTTTCAAAGAATGGGAAATGCAAGTGGTGGAACGATGCAAAGAGGTATGCCAAGTATTGTAGGAGAACGTGGAGCAGAACTTTTCATACCACATTCAGGTGGGACATTATTAAATAACATGAATACAAAAAAAGCTATGAGTGGTGCTACAACTGTTATTAACCAAAATATAAACTTTGCAACAGGTGTAGTTCCTACAGTGAGAGCAGAGGTTATGTCAATGCTTCCTCAAATAGCAGAAGTAACCAAAGGTGCTGTGCAAGAATCTGCTATGAGGGGTGGCTCATTTAGG
>TARA_R100001440_G_scaffold25353_3_pt1 | contig 14811 bp, 11 predicted proteins | sample TARA_R100001440 | Tara Oceans TARA_R100001440 (sample SAMEA2622112) | marine metagenome | biome: marine biome (ENVO:00000447); feature: surface water layer (ENVO:00002042); material: "saline water (ENVO:00002010), including plankton (ENVO:xxxxxxxx)" | depth 5 m
CGCTGCGCAAGGCCGTGACGCCGGATTACACCATTGGCTGCAAGCGGATTCTGCTGTCAAATAACTACTACCCGGCACTGGCCCAGAGCAATGTGGACGTGCTGACGGATGGGATTGGCGAAATACGCGCTCACAGCATCGTGGATAGCAACGGCGTTGAGCGGGAAGTGGATGCGATTATCTTTGGAACTGGCTTCAAGGCTCAGGAACCGGTGCCGGCGCAAATGATCTTTGGTCGCAATGGCGAAGATCTGCTGGATGCCTGGAAAGAGGGCGCTGAGGCCTACAAGGGCACAACCGTTAACGGCTTCCCTAATTTCTTTATGCTGGTGGGGCCGAATACCGGTCTGGGCCACAGTTCGATGGTGTATATGATCGAATCCCAGATCCAGTATGTGATGAGCGCGCTGACCCGCATGAAGCAGGAAGGTTGGGAGGCTGTTGAAGTCGCCGAAAAAGCGCAATCAAAATACAACGCGATGCTTCAGTCCAAGTCAGGCGACTCGGTGTGGCAGAGTGGCTGTAACAGCTGGTATATCAATGAAAACGGCAAAAACACGACGCTCTGGCCAAGCTTCACCTGGGCCTTCCGGCAGCAGACCAGTCAGTTTGATGCCGAGCACTATCACTGCGAAACTTCCGCAACCTTGAAGGCGGTGGCGGGAGAGGCGTTGCCGGCGTGATTCAGGCTTGAGTATCTGAGCTGCCCATAGCAAAAGGGCCCGAAGGTTATCGCCTCCGGGCCCTTTTGCGCTTTGCTTGAGGCATGAACGGCCTCAGGTCACGATGGTCCCGCCATCTACCGCCAGACACTGGCCGGTAATATGCCGTCCGGCTTCAGAGGCCAGCAGGACCGCTGCGCCCTTAAGGTCTTCGTCACCCCCAAAGCGATTCAGCGGAATGCGGTCGAGCATGCTGTCGCCCTGGGTTTCGAGCAGTCCTTGTGACATCTTCGACGGGAAGAAGCCCGGGCAGATCGCATTCACGTTGATATTGTGATGCCCCCACTCCGCCGCCAGCGCGCGAGTGAAATTCACCACTGCGCCTTTACTTGTGTTGTAGGCGATGGTTTTCATCGCTTCCGGATTACCGGACAGGCCGGCGATTGAGGCGATGTTGACCACCTTGCCGCTGTTGCGGGGAATAAAGCACTTTTTCGCCACCGTCTGGGTCAGAAAGAACACCGCATTCACGTTCAGGTTCATGACCTTCATCCATCCTTCCGGCGGGTAGTCTTCAGCGGGTGCGCCCCAGGTGGCGCCCGCGTTGTTCACCAATATGTCAATCGGGCCGAGGCCGCTGACCACCTGATCCACAGTGGCAGGAATACCTTCGAGGTTGGACAGGTCTGCCGCCAGTGTCATCACTTCGATGCCCTGGGATTTCAGGTGGGCGTCGGCCTCATCCAGCTCATGCTGCTTACGAGCAGTGATGGCGACTTTGGCGCCCATTTCACCCAGTGCTTCGGCCATTTGCAGACCCAGCCCGCGGGAGCCGCCAGTGATCAGGGCGACTTTGCCCGACAGGTCGAATAATTGTTTAACGCTCATTGTTTGCTCCTCAGGCCGATTCGGCCAGCAGTTGGTCGCTGACCTGGGCCAGGTGGTGATCCGCATCGCCAAACAACAGATTGATCAGTGTCAGGCGCTTGAATAGATGTGCGGCGAACATTTCGTCGGTAACGCCCATGCCGCCGTGTAACTGAACCGCTTGCTGACCCACATAGCGGGCTGACTGGCCGACCAGGGTTTTCGCCATCGAGATGGCTTCGCGGCGGGTTGCGCGGTCATCGGAATCCGCCTCGCTGGCGGCCAGAATCGACATGGATTTGGCCTGCTCGGCGGCGATGAACATATCGGCCATGCGATGCTGCAGCACCTGGAATTTGCCGATCGCTACACCAAACTGCTTGCGGGTTTTGATGTATTCCAGCGTCGTCGCGTTGAGGGCTTCCATCGCACCCACGGCTTCAGCACAGAGCGCTGCGATAGCCAGGTCGACGGCCTTTTCAATGTGCGGTGCGGCCTTATTCGCTTCACCCAGCAGGGCATCAGCGCTGACTTTTACATCGGTTAGGGTGACTTCGGCGGTGCGGTGACCGTCATGGGTGGCAAAGTCCTGTACCTGAACACCGTCCGTCGCCCGGTCCACGATAAACAGCGACAGGCCTTCGGCATCCGCCGTTGCGCCGCCAGTGCGGGCGGAGACGATCAGTTGATCTGCCTGCGCGCCGTGAAATACGGCGGTTTTATGGCCGTTCAGCCTATAGCTGTCGCCGTCTGCTGTGGCGGTTGTCTTGACGTGGTTCAGGTTGTAACGGGCACCTGATTCGCTGTGGGCGAAGGCCATCATGTGCTCGCCGCTGGCGATCTGGGGCAGAATTGATGATTTCTGGCTTGGGGTTCCGGCATCCCGTACAAGGCCGCCGCAAAGCACCACGGTCGACAGGTAAGGCTCGACAACCAGCGCATGACCAAAGCTTTCCATCACCAGCATGGTATCGATGGCGTTGCCGCCGAGGCCGTCAAAATCTTCGGGGAAGGTGAACCCCAGCAGGCCCATGTCGGCGAAGGCTTTCCAGGTGGCATCATCGAAGCCCTGGCCGGACTCTATGATTGTCCCGCGCTTTTCAAAACCGTATTCGTTGGTCAGGAAGCGGCGCAGGGAATCCTGCAGCATTTGCTGCTCTTCGGTGAGATTGAAGTTCATAACGCGCCTCCTTAAAGCCCGAGCACAAGCTGGGAAATGATGTTGCGCTGGATCTCGTTGGACCCGCCAAAGATCGACAGCTTGCGCATGTTGAAGTAGTCACCCGCTGCCGGCGTTGCATCGGCAGAGCCGACCCGTGGGCCGTCATAATCCAGTTCGAGGGCCTCAGGGATATGGGCGATGGCGTCCTGACCGGTCGCTTCCATCAATAGCTCAAACAGGGCCTGACCGATTTCGGTGCCCCGGATCTTGAGAATGGAGGCTTGCGGGCCCGGCCCGGCTTCGTTGGTCAGTACGCGCAGCACGGTGAGGTCAAGTGCTTTGAGTTCGACATCCAGCTGCGCCAGGCGGTCACGGAAGCGCGTATTCTCGATAAGCGGGCGCGCGCCGTCCTGTTCTTCGCGGGCAACCTTTTTGAGCTGCTTCATCAGCGCTTTCCACTGGCCCACGTTAGCCAGACCAGTGCGCTCATGGCCGAGCAGGAACTTGGCGTAGGTCCAGCCCTGATTCTCTTCGCCGACCCGGTTCTCTACCGGGACTTCCACATTGTCGAAGTAGACTTCGTTAATCTCGTGCTCGCCGTCGAGCATGATAATCGGGCGCACTTCGATACCCGGGGTGTTCATGTCGATCAGCAGAAAGGAAATGCCTTGCTGCGGCTTGCCTTCGGTGCCGGTGCGTACCAGGCAGAAAATCCAGTCGGCGTGCTGGCCTAGGGTGGTCCAGGTTTTCTGGCCGTTGACGATGTACTTGTCGCCATCAAGGCGCGCGCTGGTGCGCAGTGAGGCCAGGTCTGAGCCTGCGCCAGGCTCGGAATAGCCCTGACACCACCAGTCTTCACCGCTGAGAATACCGGGCAGGAAACGCGCTTTCTGCTCGTCGTTGGCGAATTTCATGATCACCGGAGCGACCATGCGCAAGCCAAAATCGAGCTGGCGAGGTGCGCCGGCAATGGCGCATTCTTCCTCGAAGATCAGTTGTTCGATCGGGCTCCAGCCGGTGCCGCCGTGTTTTTCCGGCCAGGTTGACGCGCCCCAGCCCTGATCAAACAGGATTTTCTGCCAGCGCTGGGTCATGGCCTTGTCCGGGCGCAGATGCCCTTTTACGCGGTCGCGGATATCGTCAGGTAGATGAGTCTGCAGAAATTGCCGGACTTCCGCACGGAAGGCCTCATGTTCGGGGGTATAGTTCAGGTCCATGGGCTCTCGCTCCACACAGGTTAGGAAAGAGCCGCCCGGCAAGGCGTGGGGGCCGGCGCCGGGCGGAACTGCGAGGTGGTGTCAGGCGGATTCAGGGCAGCGGTTACGCCACCTCGAACAACCCGGCAGCACCCATGCCTGTGCCGACACACATGGTGACGACCACATACTTCACACCCCGGCGCTTGCCTTCAATCAGGGCGTGGCCAGTAAGACGCGAACCGGTTGTGCCGTAAGGGTGACCCACGGCAATCGAACCGCCATTCACGTTCATGCGCTCCATCGGAATGCCCAGCTTGTCGCGGCAGTAAAGCACCTGTACGGCGAAGGCTTCGTTCAGCTCCCACAACCCGATATCGTCGACGGTCAGGCCGTGACGTTTGAGCAGCTTGGGTACCGCGAAAACCGGGCCGATGCCCATTTCGTCAGGCTCGCAGCCGGCAACGGCAAAGCCGCGGAAGATACCCAGTGGCTCGATGTTGCGCTGCTGGGCGAGCTTGCCGTCCATCAGTACGCAAGCGGATGCGCCATCCGAGAACTGGCTGGCATTACCGGCGGTGACCACGCCACCTTCAACCGCTGAGCGAATCTTGCTGACGCCTTCCAAGTTGGTATCCGGACGGATGCCTTCGTCCTGCGAGATGGTGACTTCTTTGGTGCTGAGCTGGCCGGTGGCCTTGTCGGCAACGCCCATGGTGGTGGTCATGGGGACGATCTCATCATCGAACTTGCCTTCTTCACGGGCCTTGGCGGCCAGCTGCTGGCTACGCACGCCGTATTCGTCCATGTCTTCTTTCTTGATGCCATAGCGCTTGGCGACGGTTTCTGCGGTCTGCAGCATCGACCAGTACAGCTCGGGCTTGTTCTCGGCCAGCCAGGGTTCCATGAAGTAGTTCTGGTTGACGTTCGCCTGCACAGTGGAAATCGACTCGATACCGCCGGCCACCATTACGGGTACTTTATCGACCGCAATATGCTGGGCGGCCATCGCGATGGATTGCAGGCCCGACGAGCAGAAGCGGTTGATGGTGGCGCCGCTGACCGAAACTGGCAGGCCAGCACGGATTGCGCCCATACGGGCCACATCGTTACCGGTGGAGCCTTCGGGCAGGCCGCAGCCCATCAGTACATCTTCGATTTCGTTCGGGTCGACCTTGGAGCGCTCGACTGCGTGTTTTATCGCATGACCGGCCAGTGTGGCGCCGTGGGTCATGTTGAATGCACCGCGCCAGGATTTCGCCAGTGGTGTGCGGGCAGTGGATACAATGACGACATCATTGGACATATCAATTCTCCTCATACCGGCGGCGGTTTGGTTGGCGCCACCGGAGATTATTCGTTTGCGTGAAGCGGCAATACTGTTTACTTACTTGCCGTCAAAACCGGTGCCTTCTGCAGCGCGCTTGACCAGTAATGGCGCGGGCTCCCAGAAACCTGGCTGGGTGTTCGGGTTGGCGGCAAACGGCTCCATCGCACGGACCACGTTGGGCAGGCCGACCTGTTCGGCGTAGTGCATCGGGCCACCGCGGAACACCGGGAAGCCGTAGCCGGTCAGGTACACCATGTCGATGTCGGACGCGCGTTGGGCGATGCCTTCTTCAAGCAGGCGTGCGCCTTCATTTACCAGCGCGTAGACACAGCGCTCGACAATTTCCTGGTTGCTGATCTTGCGCGGGGTGATGCCCAGCTCCTTGCGGACGTCATCGATGACCTTATCCACTTCTGGGTCGTGCAGGGCATTGCGGTTGCCCGCTTCGTAGCGGTAGAAGCCGGAACCGGTCTTCTGACCGTAGCGGCCCATTTCGCACAGGCGATCGGCAACCACAACTTTCTTCATGTCGGGGTTTTCTTTGTACTGACGCTTGCGGATGGCCCAGCCAATATCACCGCCGGCCAGATCCGCCATACGCAGCGGGCCCATCGCAAAGCCGAACTTCTCGATGGCCTTGTCGATCTGCTGCACAGTCGCGCCCTCTTCCAGCATCAGTAGGGCTTCACGCTGGTAAGGACCGACCATCCGGTTGCCGATAAAGCCATCGCAAACGCCAGAGACAACGGCTGTCTTGCGAATGGTCTTAGCCAGTTTCATCGCGGTTGCCAGTACGTCTTTGGCGGTTTTCTCGCCACGCACCACTTCCAGCAGTTTCATGATGTTGGCCGGGCTGAAAAAGTGCAGGCCGATCACGTCTTCCGGGCGTTTGGTAAAGCTGGCAATCTTGTCCAGATCCAGGGTGGAGGTATTGGACGCGAGGATGGCGCCTGGCTTGCAGACTTCGTCCAGCTTCTGGAACACGGATTCTTTCACGCCCAGTTCTTCGAATACGGCTTCGATCACCAGATCCACATCGCCGAGGTCGTCATAACTCAGGGACGGTGTGAGCAGATCAACGCAGGCTTTGGCCTTGTCTTCGCTCATCTTGCCTTTCTTGACGCGGCCTTCGTACACCTTCTGGATCGCGGCAACGCCACGGTCGAGGCCTTCCTGTTTCATTTCCACCAATGTCACCGGAATACCGGCATTAAGGAAGTTGATGCTGATGCCGGTGCCCATGGTGCCACCACCAATGACGCCCACCGATTTGATGTCGCGGGTTGGGGTATCAGACGGCACATCCTTGATCTTGCTGGTCAGACGCTCGGCAAAAAAGGCGTGGCGCAGGGCGCTGGATTCGGGAGTTTGCAGCAGCTCAACGAAGGCTTTGCGCTCGACTTCCATGCCCTTGTCGAACGGCATGGTGACGGCGGCTTCGACGGCATCGACACACTTCAGCGGTGCCGGATAGTTCTTGGCGACGGCGCCGACGGTGTTGCGGGCAAACATGAAGAAGCCGGCCGGATTGGGATGCTTGGCTTTCAGGTCACGTACACGCTTGAGCGGCATCTTCTCGCTGACGACTTTTTTGGCGAATGCCTGGGCGCTTTCGAGCAGATCCCCTTCGACGATATCGTCAAACAGGGCGCTGCCCTTGAACTGCTTGGCCGGCATGATGGCGCCGGAGACGATCATGTTGAGGGCGTGCTCAGCACCAATCACGCGGGGCAGTCGCTGGGTGCCGCCTGCGCCGGGCAGAATGCCGAGTTTTACTTCAGGCAGCGCAATCTGGGCATCGGGCTTGGCAATGCGGTAGTGGCAACCCAACGCCAGTTCCAGACCGCCGCCCATGCAGGCGCCGCTGATGGCTGCGACAACCGGTTTGCTGGCAGTCTCAAGAAAGTTGATGACGGTGGTCAGGTTGGGTTCTGCCGTCGCTTTGGGGGTGCCGAACTCGGTTATGTCGGCGCCGCCTGAAAAGGCACGGTCAGACCCGATGATCACCACAGCGTTCACATTGCTGTCTTCTTCGGCTTGCTTGATGCCGGCCACAATACCCTGGCGCAGGGCATGGCCCAGCCCGTTAACTGGTGGGTTATCTAGCCGAATAACGGCGATATCGCCGTTTACGTCGTAATGCGCGGTACTCATTGAGTCGCTCCTTGTGGGCACTGGCGAGGCAAATGCAAGAAGTGGCGGCCCCGCATGAAACTGAGTGGCGGAAACCGAAAAGACGCTTCCGTACACTGGTGTATTGTTTGTCCATACACTAATGTATGTTGTGGAGGTGGTCAACGCCGCGATCAATGATTCGGCGCATGATGTAGAATCCTTCACCCTCAGTTTAATCAGGACAGCGTGTTTCACGATGAATGACCCCAAGACGCCCGCACGCCGCGGCCGGAAGACAGCCGAAAAACCGCAGCTCACTCGCGACAACTGGCTTGATGCGGCAGCCGGCGAGATTGCTGCAGGTGGCTTCGGACACGTGCGGGTACTGACGCTCGCCAAACAGTTGGGCGTGACCCGCGGTAGCTTTTACTGGCACTTCAAGGACCATGAGGATCTGGTGATCAGCTTCCTGAATCGCTGGCGCGAGCGGCGGTTAAAGGAGATGGAGTACTGGAAGCCCCAGGGCGGGGAAGTTGAGGAGGAGTTGCGGCGAATTCTCGAAGTGCTGCTTACGGACGCCTCGCGACACATGCGGCGATTGAAGGTCGAGTTGGCCGTGCGGGACTTTGCCCGCCGTCACGATTATGCGGCCGAGATTGTCGCGGAGGTGGATGCTGCCCGTGTCAGCCAGAACTGTACGCTGTTCCAACGCCTGTCCAGCGATCCGCAAAAGACAAAGGATCTGGCACTGTTGATGTATGTGGCGACGATTGGTTCGCAGGTGGTGCTGACCGGCAGAGGCGGTGACGATGACGCCATTCGCCGGATTGAAGACCTGATGGAGCGGGTGGTGCTGGGCTTGCGGGACGATCAGTAAGTCTTTCTGACGCTCGCCAGCCGTTGCCGTCACCAGAGTAAGCCCTACAGTTTCGTAACGCCTCCGATGGAACGGGCATGGTAGCGTGACGTCAATGAAATGGTGCCGTCACAGGAGAGTCTATGCGCCCACGATTATTAATGATTTCGCTCGTGTTGCTCTGCGCGTCTGGAGTGACCTATGGATCTCCGGGGAAGTCTGATCAATTGCCGCCCGGTTTGCAGAAAAAAGTGGACCGGGGTGAAGCCTTGCCGCCAGGCTGGGCCAAGAAGCTATCCCGGGGAGATCGTTTCCCGGAGGAATATTATCGCTACGGAGAAGTCTACCGGGTTGACGACCGTTTTGACCGAATTCGCCTGGAAGACCGGATTTACCGGGTGATTCGTGATACCCGGGAAATTGTGGATATCCTCAACAATTAGCCGTAGTTGTATCATCCCCGCGATAGCGTCTGGCTGCTATCACGGGGACTGAAAGGTTATCTCACCGGACCCTGAAATTATCAATAATCAACTGGGTAGCCGGCTTCGGCCCAATCACATGCAGTTGTAGCTGGGTGACTGCGCCATTGGCGTTGATGTTCACCGGCGCACTGATGGTCTGCCAGCCGTGGGTGGCAATGGTCTGACCGCCCATTTTTTGCCAGTGGGCACCGCTATCGTCTACGAAGTAGGCCCAGATCTGTGCGCTGTCGCTGGCACTGGATGCATTGTTGAGATAGACATCCACGCTGGCCTGATAGCTCTGGCCCACACGAACAACGCCCCGCACATCAAACCCCGGACCGGAATACCATTGCTGACGGTTACTCGAACGCAGTCCATAGTTGCCGGTTTTGGCGGTGCGTGAATACGACAGTGTTGTGCCGAAGTAACCGCCCCAGCCTTTGGCGCCATTCTCGAAGCCTTGATCGACCAGCCATGCAGGGGTTGGCGCTTCTTCTGCTTCATCGACCCGCACCAGTTTGACCTCATCAACATAGAAATCGACGCCCGCCTGTGGGCCGTATATCAACAGCTGCGCGTCGCTCAGTGACGCATCGCTTTCCAGGGTAAAGGTCTGGTCGTAGGTGCTGAGCTCGCTGCTCGTGAATGACGCCTGAGGCAAGTACTGGTAGCGGGTGCCGTTGCTATCGCGGAGCTGAATCGCCGCGCGAATGGTGTCTCGCTCCGCACCCGCTGCAATGCCGAGCCTGGCGGTCAGGCGATATTGCGCGCCGCTCTCGACAGCATTGGATATCGACTGCACCGGGCCGCCGTAGAACTGGCTGCGATCACTGACTCGCAGCAGGTTATCGCGACCACAATCAGCCGTGATGGTGATTTGCTGCAGATTGGCGGCATTGGCAAAGCTGCTCCAGGCGGAGAGCGTATTGAAATCGCCGTCTTCGAGCAGGTTACCTTCGAGTTCCGGTTTGTTGCAGATGGGGAGATCGCCGGTGCCGCCGTCATCGCCACCGTTGTCACCGCCATCATCACCGCCGCCGTTGCCGGGGTCGACCGTGGCTACAAAGTCCGCGACCTGGCTGGCAACGGTCATCAGGTTGCTGACCGAATCAGCGCCGTCGGCCTGATTCCGGTCCACGCCGCAAGGTTGACCTTCGCACTTGCGTTGTGACGGGCTCGAGAACTGCTGAACCTGATTACGGGTACCGAACGCTTGCGGGTACGCCATGATGGTGCTGAAAAGGCCATTGACGCCGTACCCACGAGCCCAGGGAAAGATGCCGCCTTCGGAGTTTTGGGCGTAGGAATGGCCAAGGCTCATGTTGTGACCGAGTTCATGAGCGAAGGTGGTGTAACCGCAGTTCACCCCCACCAGGCTGAACCCGAGGCTTGGGGCATTGCTGTAAAACTTGCCGGTGCCGGCCTGTCCCGGGGGGACGTACCCGATGCCGCAAACATACCCGCCATTCATGGGCTTACGAAGGTTTATCAGGGTTACAAGGTCGGCGCCGTATTCCTGCCGAAGCCTCGCAACATCTTCGTTGGTGCGCAGGGCGTCCAGATTATTGCCTTCCACATAGGTATAGGGCTCATTCAGCTGTTCAGCGCCGACCAACCGCAGCTGCATGTCGACGTTGCTGTTCTGGTAGGCCTGATTGCTGTACTCGATGTAGGAGACGATCCGTGCGTCTATGTCGCTGCCAGCGCTGGTCTGTGTGGCATCGTCTGTGTAGAGCACCAGGACATCCACGATCTGCGTCGCGGCCTGGGTGCTGAGGGTTGTCAGTAAAAAGCCGAGTGCGGCGAGCCATTGCCTTGTTGTTTTCATGCGTCCTTTCTCTTGGTCGAGTGAATTCCGGGAAACTTCCGTTTTCCCTGGGTTGAATCAGCTTGCTTCGGGCACCGGCATCTCAATGCCGGGTACGGTCATGGTGTCGTCACCGGTATCGATCCTGCCGTTGATATCGCCCTCATCAGTCAGCGTGGCGCTGCCAGTGCGATTGTCGATGGTGGCCGAAAACACACCCTCCCGGGTGGCGACAATCACGTGGGTGTTGGTCTTGCCACGGGTGATGATGACGTTGTCCTTGTCATTGCCGTCAGTGATCGGGCCCTTGAAGACTTCGACATTGTTGATCTGGTTGTGGGTCGATGTAAGCGTGGCGGTCACGGAGCGGTTGAGTGCCGGTATGGGCAGCGTCATTTCCTGGCCTACATGCATACTGCTGAGCAACTCGGGCTCGACCGTCATTTTGGTGGCGGGAATGCCATCTACCGTCGTATCCGGATCTGCAGCATCCACCTGCCAGAGCTCAACCCGCTGTTGCGGTGGCCATTTGGGGTGGTGAACCGGTTCCGGTAACGGCATGGTCGTACTGCTTCCGGTGGTTTGTGCCGCTGTTGTTGCGGGGGGCCGGGCAGGCGCCCCCGATGGGCCGGCGGTTTTTGCAGTCGCAGCCGATGGCGCAGGTCGGGGAGCCTGGCTGGCTGCCAGCGGCTCTGGCTGATCTGCGGTTTGCACCGTATCAGGCAAATCAGGGGACCCGGATCGGGATAGCCAGAAGAAACCGACGGCGATGATGACCAGACCGCCGGCGAGAAAAAGCAAACTGCCGGACCGCTTTTGCATGGCGCACTCCTTGCGCGAATTTTCAGGGGGATGGGGATTGACGCTATGTTGGCCCAACCCACCGCACGCGGCCAGTTGCGAAGATTACGTGTTTTTCATTGTGGAGTGAGTGCTTCAGGCGGGGCAGGACGATTGCAGCGAGGTCTTTCCGGCGAATGGTTTATGCGCCCGAGTACGTTTTAAATTAAATAATGGCAATGTCGTAAATATATCGGGGAGTTATTGCGTCGCTTATATGTAAGTGTCTATTTCATCGATATATTTTAGTTTGTTTTGCTGGCGCGATAGGCCGAAGGGGTAATGCCGAAACGCTTGCGGAAGGCCCGGGTAAATTGACTGTGATCGCCAAAGCCACAGGTCAGCGCAATGGTGGTGATTTTGTGATGGCGCTGGCGCAACAGCTCCCGGGCGCGTGTCAGGCGTTGTTCCTGCACGTACTGGTAGGGCGCACAGCCAAAGCTTGCCCGGAACAGGCGAGCGAAATGATAAGGGCTTAGATTAACCCAGCCTGCCATGGTCTCCAGGGTAAGAGGCTGATCCAGTGACGCGTGAATCCGCTCCTGAAGACGCTGCCGCTGCGGTCGTGCGAGCTGGCCTGTCACCTCGGGAGGCGGCGCGTTCACAGCTGAGTGGCGGCTGACAATCTGAATCATCAGCCACTGGGTCAGATGATCCAGTGCGAGGGCCTGCTCCGGAGCCTGCCAATCGGTCAGGTCGAGCATCTGCCCGGCCTGGGCCATAAGGGAGTCTTCAATCTGGTAGCGCTCGGACAGTTGTACAGTGGCTGGCTCACGATCCCAGGTCTGACCGGCGATGCGGCGGATATCCAGATCATTGAAGTACAGATGAATGAATTCAAATGGCCCGGTAATGCGCCAGGACGACTGGCTGCCTTCCGGGAACAGGCAAACCGCACCGGGAAACCCCTTGCTCACCGCGTGGCCGTTTACTTGTCGTGAGGTGTGCTCGCCGGCCCGGGTATAGATACTGAGGGCATGATGGCGCGGCCGCTCGTAACGGGCTTCACCTTGCTGGTTGTGCCACAGTGCGAGGGCGCGCCCCTGACTGAGTTCGAGCATGCGCCGGGGTGCCGCTCCGGCAGCGCGGAGGGCGTCAATAATATCGCTGTGCCGGTCGGGGTTGTGCGCCGACGGGGCAGGGTTCCGGGGTTCATGGGCCATAATCGTCCTCCGCAAGAATGATCCACTGATGCGCAGGATCTGACAAGTCTGTCTTTCCGGGTGAAGTTAAAGTGATGCTCGATTCTCCGGAATGTTTCGGGAGGGGCGCTCACAAGGACCACGCGATGCCGATCAGTATTCATTATGTTTTAACCGTGTTGATCTGGGGACTGACCTGGACGGCGATCCGTCTGCAGGTAGAGTCTGCTCCTGTCGATCTGTCGGTGTTCTACCGTTTCGTGATGGCCTCGGCGACGGCGCTGATCGTGCTGGGGGCTGCCCGCAAACTGCCAAAACTGTCGCTGAAACAGCATGGCTGGCTGGTGTTGCAGGGCCTGACGCTTTACAGCGTCAACTTCCTGTTTATCTATCGCGCGGCTGAATCCATGACGTCAGGCTTGCTGGCGGTGGTGTTTTCACTGGCGGCGCTGTTTAACGCGTTTAACGGCTGGGCCTGGATGCGATTGCGCCCGAGCCCTCGAATTTACCCTGCGGTCGCGCTGGGGGTGACGGGCGTGGCATTGCTGTTCTGGCATGACCTGAATCTCGGGGGCGCGACCTTGCCGGCCATTCTGTTCGCGCTGGCGGGCACCTACTGGTTTTCGCTGGGTAACCTGATCAGTCTTCGCGTGCGCGAGGCGGAGATTCCGCTGCTGGGTGGCAACGCCTGGGCCATGTTTTACGGGGCTGTACTGCTCGGAGGCTGGTGCCTGTTTCAGGGCGTGGACTGGTACCTGCCCGGCGAAGCCTCTTTTTGGGGCGCGACCCTGTTTCTGGCGATTCCCGGTTCGATCATCGCCTTCTACAGCTACATCACCGTGATTCGCACGGTCGGGGCTGACAAGGCGGGCTATGCCACGGTGCTGTTCCCGGTCGTCGCGCTTTCTGTGTCGACCTGGCTGGAAGGGTTTGAATGGACCAGCACGGCGGTGATCGGTGCCACGCTGGCGCTATTGGGCAACTACGTGTTGTTCCGCAAACCGTCGACAAGACCCGCTGCCGCCGTTACTGATCAATAGCACCGCCATGCCGGCGGGGTGATTCATACGGATAGCCATTGGCATCAAACTGCAGGTCGAGAAAGGCAAAGGCATAGGGGCCGGCGTACTTCGGCGCGAGTCGCCACTGGTTGCCGCGCCCGAATCGAAGGGCGTCTTTCATGACGGTAAAGTCCAGACGCCACTTACCGTCCTCACGCTTGAAGAAATACGGTGGGCAGGTGCGGTCATCAATGGGTGGCCGCAACACCGCATACTCGTCGCGGATAAAGCGGCGTGCAATGGTGCAGTTATTCAGGCTGGAAGCGACATTGTCCATCTGGGCGGGTGTCACGACCCGAAGCGCCAGCATGTCACGGGTCGCTTCTGTGTAAAAAGCCAGCCGCGGGTTGTTGTTATGGTTGGTCATGGCTCTGCGGTAGCTTTCCAGCACGGTCTGGGGTGTTTCGACGATGGCAATGGCCGAGATAAGTTGCCCGGCTTTGGGTGTCTCGCTGGCGGGTTCGCTCCTGGCTTGTGCCATCCACTCTTCGTTTTCCTGACTGAGGCCCATGGCCTCGTGGTCGGCGCGGGTCACCATCATTTCGGTTGTTGTCATCAGGCCCTTGGCCACCTGGTCACCGGCAAAGTAGCCCGTCATTTGCTGTTCGCCGATGTAGGCGCTGAAGGCGTCGGTAAAGACCGTTTTCAGTGCTTCGCCCACCTCGAGGTGAACCCGGTCGGCCGCGATGTCGACCACCAGTAGCGCGCCTTTGCCGCTTTCGCTGGCTGTACCTATGCTGTGATCTTCGTAGTATTGGCGAGCATATTGGCGGATATCACCAAGATCTTCGTCGATCACGATTCGGTAATCGATGTCGTAGTCAGTTCGCAGCAACCCGTGATAGCGGGAAATGAAACGCAGCTCTTCACCTGAAAGCAGTCCGGTCTCATCGTCGACCAGCAGTGGATAGCGAGGCCAGACACTCCAGGTGGGCAGCAGCGCCAGACCTGTGACCATGATCAGCACCAGCATTTGCCACTCCACGGGGCCGTTTGGACTCTCACCCTTGAGTATCGCGCGGGTAGACGGCAGCAGCAGTGCTGTCAGGGTAGCGACGGCGCTGGCCAGGATGGCGGCGTTAATCAGCAGCAGATAGCGGGGGGAGTCGGTGAACAGCCACCAGTCTGACATTTCCCCGGAGATGACGGCCAGCAGCGCCAGAACCGTATACATGATAGCCAGCACCACCGACACCAGCCAGGCCCCGCGGCGTTGCTGGAACAGGGCGATGGCCACAGTCACCAGCACCAGGCTGCGGATATAGAGCGAGAAGGGGACCGCCTCGAACGTCGTCAGCCCGGTCAG
>TARA_R100001440_G_scaffold6199_3_pt1 | contig 14810 bp, 27 predicted proteins | sample TARA_R100001440 | Tara Oceans TARA_R100001440 (sample SAMEA2622112) | marine metagenome | biome: marine biome (ENVO:00000447); feature: surface water layer (ENVO:00002042); material: "saline water (ENVO:00002010), including plankton (ENVO:xxxxxxxx)" | depth 5 m
GGCACAAGAACACGCACAAGGGCATTGACATTGTGTATGGGATTTTATATAAACTAACTATAACAACAGAATATTAAGAGGTAATATTATGATAACTAATAAAGACAGAGCCTTAAAAGTAAAAAAACTTTTATTGTTAGACGAGGACAAGCATGAGGAAGATCAAGATAATACTTATCCTAGAGTTGCTGATGTGATAGCAGATTTAAGACATTACTGCGATCATTTTAATTTAAATTGGCAAAAGGAAATAGAACTATCTGAAATTCATTATGAAGAAGAAAGCGAGGAATAAAAATGCCTAATTGGTGCAACAATACAATAACTATCGAACACAAGGACAGTGCAAAATTAAATGAAGTGATTAATTCATTAACAACAAAAAAAAGTGAGGATACAATCGAAAGTTTGTTTTTCACATACTGTAAACCAGAGCCAGATTACAAGACTACACCCGTGGCTCGAACTCACCCAGAAATAAGAGAACAATTTGCAGAAACGGAAGAAGAAAAAGCAATAGCAAGAGAAAACAAACCTACCATTAGAAAAGACAGTTGGTGGGATTGGCGAGTTCAAAATTGGGGGACTAAATGGAATATTGAAGTTCTTGAAAAAGAGGATTTACATACGGGTAAAAATGGAATTACTTTTGATTGTCAAACAGCTTGGTCGCCACCAATAGAAGCTCTTGCTGAATTAGAACAGAAGGGTTTTGAAATTCAATGTGATTACTATGAAGGTGGTTGCGCTTTCATTGGTAGATATGAAACAAACGCAGAGGAAAAAAGTTGGAGCTTACCAAAAACTCTAGCTGAGTTAAAAGACATGATGAAAGACAACGAAGTATTCAAAGACTTAGCAGAAAGTTGGGGAGTTGATTTAGACTATGAACAAATGGAAAGTGAGGAAGAATAATGAATGAAGCAGATAAATTAGATTTATTTTATGAATTGGTGCATAACGATTCAAAATTTAAATGGATAAAAGAAACTTATTATAAGAAAATTGAAAATGATAAGGACAGTGCTTTCATATTTATAATCGGTCAATTTAATGTTTGGAAGGGAAGCAAGTTTTAAATCTTAGATAAAACTTTTCTAATACTAGGCTCAAGTGAATCTTTGTAAGGTTGCGATAGCTTAAACAATGGCTCGACTTCTTTATAGTTAGTCACAAGCTCACGCACAAGCGATCCCGACCACAAGCACACTTCTCTTGTTTCAGGAATCTTAGCCATAATGAAATTGTCTTGACACAATGAAAACCTTTTTACATTCCAAGATATTTGGAAAGGTGAAAGTAATAATTGATGACCTTTTGCAATCTTCAGCTCACACCAAAAAGAAATATTCTTAGGCTCATGCAGGAACACGCCCAAAAGATCGGGAAGTCCAGGTGTCCCGTATGTTTCAATTCTAGTCCAATGAATGTTTGGAGTTATATCTTTAACGTTCTTCCAAAAAGTTGATTCCCTTCCTCGCTTTACGGAAGGGGTGGACATTCTTTTTTTTAAACCTCTTTGTGATTGTTTCTCTTTTTTCAACAATGCGTACTTCGTCTCCTTCGACAAGGCAGAGTCGAACACCGAGCTCTTTTTGTTTTGGTTTGAGTTTGTTTCCCGCACCGCCAACCGACTTGCCATTTATAATTCTACTTCCGTTGGAAGTTTTGATATCAAAGAAATGAGATCTTCCATTACTAGGATTGACAACAACAATATCTATTGGCCCTTGCTCACATGTATTGACAAAAACAAAATACCCTTCTTCAAGAAATTTGTTGATCGCTTTGTTCTGACTGATCGTCGCTTTGTATTGCCTGAGATCCATTTTCCTCCACACCACTGGGACTCTGATCAATGATAACGTTCTTTCTCATCTTGTCTAACAGATCTGTCACCTCTTCCAAAGACAGATTATCAATAGTTTTATCCTTAACCTTATCTTTCTTATCATAAAATCCAGCAGCTTTACCTCTACTAATTTCTGCCATTAAAGCAGTTTTTAAATCAGGCTTCATATCATATTGAGCAACATCATCTGCACTAGGATTTTCGGCTCTCAAACCTAATTCATGTAGCCTTCTCATATGAGTAGCAGGAGATATTTTATATTTGTTCCATAAATCCTCTTGTAGTGCTCTTATGTAAGCATGAACTTTAGGAAATAACTTAGGGTTTTGAAGTTGAGAAGCTTTAGCTCTAGCAGATTTCTCAGGATAGCCAGCTAAAATAGCACATTCTCTTGCTGTTTTTCTATTCTCTTGAGCAACGTAGTGTTCAGCAAAAGAGGCTTGTTTCCCTGTAAGCCCGTCTCTCATTTCAGCTAATTCTTTGGTTAGCACAACAGGATCTCCAGGTTGTCTTAATTTCATAGTTAACTCCTTATAAGGAACATTCTATACAAATAATACTAAAAAAGTAAACAACATTTGATTTCCTTGCCTCTGTCTATGGTTAAAGAGAATAAGTTGTTCTCTTGAAGAATCATTGAGAGAATGAAGTATTTGTAATAACTTATTGAATTTACTATATAAAATAGGGTGAGAGAATGGAGAGAATGAATTTTGAGATTATTTTTTTTTTTATTTTTATTTTGTGTGTATGGTTCTCTTATAGTAAACTATTCTCTCCATGGTCAGTGGTTCGTGATTGTTTATCCTTTCGCAATCACAATGATTCCCTCCTTTACATTTTACTTTTCCATTGACCATGGTTCACTATTCCTGTATATTCTCCCATAGAAAGCATGGACATAACAATTAACGTTAAGACAAATGAAGGTAAGGAATATTCCTGCACCTTTATCGGTAGTAAAGAGAGGATCTTATCCTCAATGCAAGACTACATCAAAAAGAATATAGACCATCACGTCAATGTAGTTTTCAATAACGAAGAAGATAAGAGTCAGTTTACTTACCCAGAATTGTTTAGTCCCGCAGAATAGGAGAGAAAGATGAAAATAGACGTAAGATCAGAAGAGAGCTGTTATATAGAAATAAATGGTTGGATTATTTATCTTGATGATTCAACAGGAGAAATGATAATAGACAAATGGAAAAAATCTTAGAGTTCAAAAAGAAGCGTCCTAAAAGAGAAATCAAAGAGGATTCCTTTGTAGCAAGATTGCCTTATCCGATAAGCATTCATACATTAGTGGATTTGGCGGAAAGAATGGGCATTGAACACGAACATATCGTAATGCCTGCTCTTAAATTTATCGAACGGACAGTCGTTAAAGAAGAAAAGGAGAAACAGAAATGAACTATAAATTCGATCACATAGCAAAAAGACTATTAGAAGAGCATGGGTGGATCCGTGTTCCGTGGTTCATCCCTCTATCACAAGAGGTAAAGAAAGAAGATAAGCTTATTAGGTTAGAAAAAGCCATTAAAAGCAAATGAGATACGGTAGAAACGGAAGACTCTATCCTTTAGAGATGAATCAAAAGTCTTTGTTTTATTTACAGATGTTTCTACATCAATACAAAGATAACGGTCTTCGAGATACCGACGAGAAACGACGAGCCTACGATCATGCTATGAATCAGATACGCAAAGGAATAGCACAGGTCTATGCTCGTCAAAACATGAATGGTCTAAAGCCACCAAGAAAATATAACTTTAGGAGTAAAAACAATGGGAGTTAAAAATCCAATCTACGACTACAGTGATCAAAGGTTTTCTGTACGTCATAAAAAAGAAGAGGCAAAACGGAAAAGAGCAAGGGAGCTAGCACGAAAGATGTTGGGTAAGAATTACTTTACCAATATGCAAGAAGTCATGCTTGAATCCGCAATAGAACTCAACGAAAGGAAAGACAATGTATAAATATTTAGACATACCAGGTTGGTTTAACATGCATGATGCCATGATGAACTTGGTAAAATACTGCGAAGACGGAGATGATATCGTCGAAATAGGGTGTTTTGCAGGCAGATCCACGAGGTTTCTGTGTGATGCCCTAGAACTTAGCGGAAAACACGACGTAAAGGTCCATGTGATAGATACTTTCGAAGGTTCGGGTATGGAACATGCCAACGTCAATTTAAACCCCCTGTGGGACGATTTCTGCAGGAATTTACACGATCATATCGAAGCAGAAAGGTGCATAGTCAATGTTAACAAATCCGATAACGCCAATATTCTTAATTCTTTTGATGATAAATCTGTATTTGGAGTCATTGTAGACGGAGCTCATACCTACGAAGCGGTGAAAGACGACATCATTAATTGGTGGCCCAAGGTAAAGGATGGTGGCATGATGGTCGGAGATGATGTATCTTTGGAGTCTGTAAAGCAAGCTGCTTTAGATGGATTTGCGCATCATGGACTTAAAACATATAACATTTGCAGAGGGGTTGAGGGATGGTTCTCTCAGATAAAAAACGACCGAAGCAACGAGATGACCGACAGCCTGAAACTCATCCCAGGCGTGAACTGTATGAGGTTAGATGGTTAGATGCCTACGAAATGGAATCAGGGTGGCATAGTTTAAAAGACGCAATAAAGACGACACCACCCGAGGTTCTATCAGTAGGATATGTCCTCAAAGAAACAAAAGAATATCTCTTACTAGCTGCAGATATAGGGTCCAATAAAATGGATAACGACGTTGGTCGGGTGACCGTGATCCCTGGTCAGTGGATCGTTAGCAAAAAAGAAGTCAAGTAATTTATTTTAATTTTTCTGTAGAAATTTGTTGACGAACTTTGATATACTAGAGGTTCGCATGAAACAGTATAACCTAAACATTGAATCACTATTACCGACAGAGCTAAGAAATCTGTATATAGCATCATTACAAAATAAAATATCGAAGGGCGAGTGTCCTTGTGGCGAAGACTGTGCTTGCAAAAAAGAGAAAGATCAAGGCGTAAAAGTTAGTCTAGCTGCGGTCGAGTAGCTTTTGGCTCAATAATAAAAGCCTTCTCTAGCATAGAGTCTACCTGACTCAGCATGTTATCCCACTCTTCAGCAAGATAACCATTCACATTCCCGTCGTTGAAAGTCACTAAGACTTTGTCAACTGTATCTTTCAATACCGGATCGTACATTCGTTGTCGTTGGACAGCGAGGACGATTTTTGTTTTTATCTCGTTCAACATATCGTTGTCCTTGTAAAAGCGGGAGATCGAAACAGGGAAATACTCCCGCTCTTATATAAAATTATATAGATTTTTTGGATAAAATGATATTAAAAAGTCAAGCTTTAATTTATGGAAAGTTACCCCCTAAGTTGAGGACAATTTTCCATAAATCTAAAGATAAAAAGTCAAGTATTTTTTTCCGGTATTCTGATCGTTCTTCTGTCTACTTCTTTTGTGGCTATTTCAATAATGGTTTTTAGTTCTTCGATACTTAAGTCTTTCAGTGCTTCTTCCATGTTTTCTCCTCTATTTTTGGACCAAGGGAGTATATATCTTGCGGAGATATAATAGAACCAACCCCCTTGGCCGGTCTTGCGAGAGCAAGTCAGATCTCATCCATCTGATTTGGGAGGTAGACTTCAGAGATAATTACTGATTCTCGCTATCAGTAATCAAGAGAGAGCGAACTCCCTCTCTTCATTACTGAGCACTTCTCCTGTGTTCTTTCTTCCATTCTTTATCAACGAGTTGAGAAACAATACCCGAAATTTTTTTATCTTTCCCTGCTAGCGATTTCAACTTAGCATGTGTTTCTAATCTCACGATAATTGATTTGTATTTAGTTATGTCTGTCATTAGTATTCTCCTCGAGCATAGTCATCAATCAAACTTAAAAATTCTTCTGTTTGTTTTTTGAGAAGATCAAAGTCTATTTCTCTATGTTGTCTTCTAAGGAGTTGAAACCCCTTTAATTCTTCTACTTTATCGATCGCTATGACCGCTTCTTCTACTTTAGAATACAATTCTTTTATATTGTTTTCATAATCTAAAGCGTATGCATTTGATTTACTCATTCTCTTTCCTTTCTATTCTATAAAGTATTTAGCTTTATCTCTGTTTCTATAGTTATGAACATGAAGAATACTTCTTAAATTGTCCATGGTTTGATATGCGTCTTTCCACTCGTAAGGAAATCTTTCAAAGTTTTCTATAAAGCGATACGTATCAAACTCTTTTACTTTTCTAAGTTTCATCAAGGCTCTGATAAAATACTGTCTGTTCCAAATCTTATGACTTATCCCAGAACTTTTTAACATTTTAATTAAGCCTTTGATCATTTCATATACCTCAAGAGGTAAAGTAAAATTACCTGATTTAAAATCATTAGTGGTGTATTTAACATCAGGCTTGCCTTTTGAAAATTCAGCGCAGGCATGTAAAACAAAAGAGTGAGATACTCCTAAATTAATAAGATCCATATATCTTTTGTAGTATTCATTATCTTCTGATACTGCGTAAGAGTTTCCAATATTAACAGAGGTCCAATTCTTTTGATCTTTGTTGATGGCTCTGATTAAATCAAGAATGTTTTGATCAGATGAGTGAATTTGATCAACCACATATTTAATAGGTAGTCCTAAATTAATGCAAGCTGTTAACCTATGGCCACCATCTATCACACCTTTGTCTTGAGTTACTAAGATAGGATTCTTCAAACCAAATTGTTTGATTTGTTTTTGAAGTCTTTTAACTCTATCTTCTTCAATCGGTCTGTTTCCATTGATTAATGAAAACATATTATAGTTTTGTGTTTCGTGTATTTGAGTTTTCATTTTTTGTCCTTTTGTCATTCTAAAGTTATATATAATAATATAGGATGTTTTCTATATTAGTCAAGTCTATTAACTGAAAATTGTAAAGCCTCTTCTAGAGCGCTTGTGGGTAAATCACAGTCAATATATCCTCTTATTATAGTTTCTAAATAGCTTTCAGAGGGAGGGTAAACTAATTGCTTATCTACCATACTATAAAACATTATTTTTTTAGGCATATTTTCGTCCTGTGTCGTATGATATTTTTTAGTGTACAGATTAGGGTATCCTTCATATCTATCTAGAGATCTTTCACATTCCTCTGTTATCTTAAACAAAGCTCCGACCACAGAACTATCTTCAGACTGTTGCACATCTGCAACACTTCTAAATACAAGTTTGTGATCAGGTAATTCGTGAGTCCCTATATACTTTGATTTAGGGCATCTATATTTCATATGCTCATGATTCATGTTAGAACCATAGGCAAAGTAATACGTCATTTCTTTTTTTTGCTTTCTATTAGCCATTCTTTCAGTGTTTCTCCTAATGATTGTGAGGCCAAGTCAATCTTATTTCGTAAGCTATTTACGATATTTTCATCAACTGTTTTCTCACATATTATATCAATGTAAGTCACATTGTTTTTTTGACCGATTCTATGTGCTCTATCTTCTGATTGTATTCTTTTCTCTAAGTCATAATTATTAGAGTAGTATACAACAGTGTGAGCCTGCGTTAACGTTAGTCCGTAGCCACCGGTCTGTTGATTTGCTACAAAAAAACGAACAGGACTTTCTGGGTCCTGAAATCTCTTAACAATTTCTTGTCTATCTTTGTCTTTGGTGTCTCCAAAATATGTCACGACACTATCTTCGCCAAACTTCTTTTGTAGGTTTTGTTCTATATCAAAAATAGAATAACGATAGTTTGCCCAAATAATAACTTTACCATCTACTTCTTCCAAAACATCTAACAGTTCTGCCATACGATTATTCTTGACTGGAACGGGCGGTGTTCCGTCGTCCGTGGGCAGATAACCACAAGTAATCTGGTGGAGTCGTAGCAACATGGTCATGGTATTATTAACCGACAATGTTTCTCCTTCTAGTTGTGTGATCGCAAAGGTCGCTAAATCATTGTAAACTTTTTCTTGTTCTTTACTGAGCTCAATATATCTAGGCGAATAAATCTTCGAAGGTAGATCTAAGCAATCTTCTTTCAATACTCGAAAAGAAAAGAACCCTAGCTTTTGAGAAAGTTCTTCAAGATTTCTAAATCCTACCACATGATTAAAAGAGTGCGTGGAAGAATGTCTTTTTACTTCGATCGCATAGCGAGCTTTATAAGCGTAGTAAGAACTAAACCCTAGTAGATCTTCATCTAAAAATTGACATTGAGAATAAAGATCCAAAGGATTTTTTGTGACAGGAGATCCTGTCAGTATTCTACGATACCTGGCAAATCGAGAAGCTCTTACTAAATTTTTTGTACGGCTAGCGCTTTGTGTTTTAATTGTAGTGCTTTCATCTACTGCTAGTAAACTATTTGTTGAGTTGAGATACCTTGCTAAAAATTCTGCAGCAGGCTTATTAGATAGAGCCTCTATATTCATTAAGAATATATCTAGGCCTTGAAAACTTTTAGATAACTCATCAATATTTTTTTTATCTTCTTTAGTGCGAGAGCTTGGTGCTACCCATGTTGTAATTCTTGTTTCAATATGTTCAGGTAAATGAGCAGGTATTTCTAATCGCTCCCAGTTTCGATATACACCTTTCGGTGCAATAACAACGGCAGCATTTATTTTACCTTGATCATAGAGCATAGCAATATTATCAATTAATACTTTTGATTTACCTGTCCCCATTTCCATGAAGTAGGCAAAATTTGTTTTGTCCCAACTACAACCCAATGCTTGTAATTGATGATTAAACGGCTTCGTCTTAAAATTCGGATACATAGTTTTTTACTTTCTATGTTCTTTATATAGGATAACTTATATGCTTGTCAAGTTTTTTGAAGAACAAAAAGAAGTCATGTATAAATTTGAATTCTTTATATTATTGTAAAGATGATTAGCTGCAGCTCGACACTCTTCTAAAGAAGAGAATGTCATTCCAAACTCTTCTTGAATACAAGTCTTATTGAGAGGAATAGTCGGATCGTTAAGACATAACCATATAAGCATAAAATATTTCATCATTGAAATTGTATCTCAAATATCTTAAAGTGGAAACGATAAACGAAAGAAAGAGAATGAATAAAGTATTTATAACAACGAACACTAAGTTGCCTAATGGTGGATATCGTGATGTTTCTGATTGTGAAAGGTTTGGAACACCGATCATTATGTTTGAAAATCCTAAACAAATACAAGTAAATTCAACAAGATTTGCCTTTTCAGTGGAAAAAAAATTGAAAGATTTCACCTCAGAAGATTTTTTATTATTGATGGGAGATCCTGTATTAATTGGTATTGTTTGTGCCGTCGCAGGAAAAATTACAAATAATAATTTTAAAGTCTTGAAATGGGACAGAGAGAGTGCTATATATATTCCTATAACTATAGAATTAAAATAAGGAGTCTAAAATGGGTCTATTAGATAAAGCCTACGAACAATCTAAACTTAATACTTTAGATAGTTCAGAAGTAAAAGATGTTGGTGAAGCATGCAACGAACTTGATGATGTTCGTCAAGCGATCGCTAACAAAGAAGCAGAGATTAAACAACTCAAAGACAGAGAGTATCAATTAGAAAATGAAGTGATACCAAGTTTCTTTGAGACCGCCGGTGTCTCTTCTATTAGTTTGATGGATGGTAGTAAAGTTTCTATCAAAGATCAAACAAGAGCTAACATTACACAAGAGAACGAAGACTTTTGTTTTGATTGGTTAAAACAATCAGGTCTTGATGATGTTATTAAAAATGAAGTGAAGTTGACATTTGGTCGTGGACAAGATTCCGATGCTCTTAATCTTATGGGCGAACTACAAGATCGTGGTTTGTATCCTAGTAATAAGAAAGCTGTAGCATGGAATACCTTAGCTAAACTAGTAGAAGAACAGATTGGAAAAGGATCAATGCCGTCTGATGTTCAAGCTAAGTTCGGGGTTTACACCCAGAAAAAAGTAAAGATTGATCGTAAAAAATAATAAGGAAAAATAAAAAATGACAAACACAAAAGCAAATGGTGCGGTCACCACAAAGACCGAAAAGCTACCTGCTATGAATTTCGATAGTCTCGAACAATATGCAGGTACAGGCCTCGATACCATCACCACTGATGATATCGCAACACCAAGATTAAAAGTCTTGGCACAAATGTCTCCAGAAGTTGAAGAGATTGACGGCGCAAAAGCTGGAATGATCTGCAATTCTGTGAGCAAGAAAGTATACTCAGGACAAGATGGAATTAAAGTTGTTGTCTGTGGGTATGACAAAGTATGGTTGGAATGGACAGATAGAGGCAAAGGTTCTTCTGCTCCTGTAAATATCTTTTCACCAAAAGATAAGCCAGCCAATGCAGTACGTGGAGACGACGGAAAATTCCGTCTAGAGAACGGCAACTACTTAGAAGAATGTGCAAACTTTTATGTGCTTCTTTTAAATGGTGGAGTAGCTCCAGAGCCTGCAATCATATCAATGAAAGCAACGCAGTTAAAAGCTGCGAGAAGTTGGGCTTATAGTTTGAAGAATGAGTTCATTCAAAATCCAAAAACTAAAAAGCTTTTCTTAGCTCCTTCTTGGTATCGTATTTATAATCTATCTACGATTAAACAATCTAACGATAAAGGTACATGGTATGGTTGGGTTGTTAACAAGGATGACTTCCTAAATGAAGAAGGAACATTTGATATGGCTGCGAACTTCAACGAATCAGTCAGAGGCGGCAAGATCACACCGAAGTACGACGATGAAGCTGAAAGTTCAAATAGCTCTGAGGATACTCCGTTTTAATGAATGAAAGGGTCTCTAAATTTAAAGAGATCTTTCTAGGGTTGGAGCGTGCATATGGTACGTTCCAACCTAAAGAAAGTCTCCGAGAAGATAATAAAGCGGAAGGCGAAACTTGGATTCGCAAGAAACCTTTAGAAGATTCTTTATGGCAAAGTCATCTATCGGGGGAATGGCCGAGCCTTGGTATTTTTCCTATTAATGATGATGATCAATGTCGTTGGGGATGTATTGATGTAGATGAATATCCTTTAGATCATGTATCTATCGCTAAAAAATTAGCAGAAAAAAAATTACCTTTTATTGTTTCTAAATCTAAAAGTGGAGGCGCACACATCTTTTTATTTTTTAAAGACTATGTTCCTGCAGGGTTAGTGCATAACAAAATAAAAGAATTAGCAGCCTTCATGGGTCTTGGTCACTGTGAAGTATTTCCTAAACAAGAAAAATTATTACGAGAAGGAAATCCTAACGATTGGGAAGTAGGGAGCTTTCTCAACATGCCTTATCATAATGGTCTTGAACATACTGAACGATATGCTTTTAGTGGAGAAGGAAACACTTTAAGCCTTGATGAATTTTTAAAAGAAGTAGAAGAAAAATCTATTACAGTTGATCAATTAAAAAAACTTTCTTTGAAAAAAGAAAACTCAGAATTTTCAGATGCCCCTTATTGTATTGAAGCTTACCTTACAGAAAATAAAACAGTGCAGCCAGGCAGTAGAGATAACTTTCTCTTTCAATATGCCGTGTATGCAAAGAAAAAATACGGAGAGACATATGAAGAAGAAGTGCATAAGTTTCATCATAAGTATTTTGAGGATCCGCTTCGACCAAAAGAAATTGAAAAGATTATCAAGCAAGCAGATAAAAAAGATTGGGGATACAAATGTAAAGATCAACCTATGTGTTCTTTTTGTAATAAATCAAAATGTCGTATTCGAAAGTATGGTGTAGGTGATAGTAATATTGTTAGTGATATTGGAAATGTTATTCAGTACGGAGACAATGAAGATACTATCTATCATGTCACTGTTAATCAGGAGCAAACAATTGTTTGCGGTATAGAAGAACTCTACGATCAACATAAGTTTAGAAAAAAATGTCTTGTTAAATTAGGCTCTATGCCTTCCATGATGAACAGGAATGATTGGGATTACTACATCACTGATATTGTATCTAAAGCAATTAAAGTTAAATCAGAATTTGAAATGACACCAGAGGGTGAATTTAGAAATGTTTTAGCTAGGTATATTTCTAATCAAGCTAACGCTATGGATATTGATGACATTCTCAATGGTCAGTGTTTCGTGGATGATGAAGAAAGCAAAGTGTATTTTCGTATGGATCAGCTTCAAGAATACATGCGTAATCGTCGATACATTGCTCTTAGTTCTAATCAAATGGGTATTTTTCTCAGGAATTTAGGTGGAGATTATTCAAAAAGAAAGCTTAATGGTAAAGCAGCACAGCTTGTTTGGTGGGTGCCTAGTGAAAAATTTACTAATAAAAAAGTAGTAGAAACACACGAAGAAAAACAAGAGGAGATAGTTCCATTTTAGATAATGTCTGTAAAATAATTGGACCTCCAGGCACAGGTAAAACAACAACGTTGTTGCGTTTAGTAGAGGAGCAGTTGTCCGAGGGCCGTGAGCCAGATAGGATCGGCTACTTTTCTTTCACCAAGAAAGCTACACAAGAAGCTATCGACAGAGCTTGTACTAAATTCAAAATTCCTAGGAAAGATTTAAAATGGTTTAGAACTTTACACAGTCTTGCGTATCAATGGTTGGGTTGTACATATACCGACATGGTACAAAAACAAGACTTCAAAGATTTTTATAACGAGCACGGCATTGATATTTCAAAATCAATTAAAACAGATGATGTTCCTTTTGGTGAAGAAGATTCAGGATTATCTTTACTAGATTTATATCGTGTTAAAAATACTTCATTAGAACAAGAGTTTAGAAATCATGGACATGTTAAAGGGGGTCTACAAAGACTACAACGAATAGACAAGCTCTATCGCTTATTTAAAAATCAACGAGGTGTCAAAGATTATACAGATTTAATTACAGAGTTTAACAAGGTAGATCAGTCTCCTCGATTAGATATTGTTATTGTTGATGAAGTACAAGATTTAAAACCAAACGAATGGGAAATGGTTCGCATCATGATGAAACAAGCAACAGCTACTTATTTAGCAGGGGATGATGATCAAGCAATTTATTCTTGGAGTGGTGCTGATGTTTCCAAACTGATCGATTTGGACTGTCATTTGCAAGTTTTAAATCAATCATATAGAATACCAAAAACTATATTTTCAAAGTCAAACAATCTTGTGTCTAGAATAAAAAAAAGAATTAATAAAGAATGGCAACCTCGAAAAGAAGAAGGAAAAGTTCGCAATACAAATTTTGAAAGTATAAACCTTAACGAAGGTCAATGGTTAATTCTTGGTCGAACAAATTACTATATTGATGAAGTGTCAAAAGAGTTGAAAAATAAGGGTTTTTTCTATGAAAAAAATAATAGATTGTCGATTAGTAATGACATTGCCACAGCTTATCGTTCGTGGATCGCATTACAAAACAACGAAGAGATTCCCTACTCACATGTAAAGATCATGTATCAATTTATGTCCGTGGGGGATAAAGGAGTGTCGAGAGGCAAGAAAGGATTACCAGGAGCTGATACGGAATCACAATATTCTTATGAAACCTTATCAAAAGAATGGGGTCTCAACACACCTTTAAACTATTCTTGGGAGGTGGCTCTTATAAGAATTACAGAATCAGATAGAAACTATATTAAACATATACTTAGAAGCGGGCATGAGTTAGATGAAAAACCTAATATAAAACTTTCAACTATTCACGGAGCAAAGGGTGGTGAAAGTCAAAATGTTATTTTATTTTCAGATATATCAAAAAGAATTAATGATAATATGTGGGCCAATAGAGATGATGAACGTCGAGTTTTTTATGTGGGCATGACACGAGCTAAAGAAAATTTATATATTGTTCCTTCTACTTCACCTTACGAATTTGAGGAGATATTAAGATGATTTTTGAACAGCAAATGGATTTGTTAAAGAAAGATAATAAACCAGAATGGACACGACCAAGTTTCCCTGACGTTACAGGAATACAACAAATAGCAGTAGATTTAGAAACATACGATCCTGAGATTAAAAATCTTGGTGGTGGGTGGGCAACCAACAAAGGTTTTGTTGTTGGTGTTGCTATTTCTTTTGATGGCTTTGACGGATACTTTCCTGTGCGTCATGAACGAGGGGGAAACTTTTCAGAAGAAGAAGTAAAGAAGTGGCTTCGAAAATTATTTAAACAAGATCCCATTGTAATTTGTCATAACGCTGTCTACGATTTAGGTTGGCTTCGTCGTTGGGGTGTCGATTGTGATGTCACTAAAGTTTACGATACGTTGATCGCAGCTCCTCTAGTTGATGAAAACAGATTTAGTTATAGCTTGAATAATTTATCAAAAGATTATTTAGGAGAAAGAAAACAAGGAAATATTTTAGAAGACTTTGGTAAAGAGCATGGTTTTAAAGCAATTGAAAATATGCATTTGGTTCCTGTGGAGTACGCTGGTATTTATGCAGAACAAGATACAAGACTTACGTTAAAGCTTTGGGAAGTTCTACGGGTTGAAATACAAAAGCAAGGACTCACTGATATCTTTAATTTAGAAACAGATCTATTACGCCTGCTTTTGGAAATGCGTTGGAAAGGTGTTCGTGTTGATTTAGAGCAAGCAGAAAAGACAAAGAAGTTTTTTAAAGCAGAAGAAGAAAAGATTTACAGCAACATTAAAAAAGAAACAGATATTAAAATTGATGCCTCAGATATTTATACCGCTGCGTCTTTACAAAAAGTATTTGATAAGCTAGGGGAAAAGTACGAATACACTGAAAAAAATAAGCAAGCTAAGATCAGTAATACAGCCATGAAAGAAAGTGAGAATCCTTTGATTCAATCACTATCAATAGCTAGAGAATATAATAAAGCACATACAACCTTTATTGATTCTATTCTAAAACATCAAGTTGATGGCAGGATTCATGCGGAAATTAATCAATTAAAAGGGGAGTTCGGAGGCACGGTCAGTGGGCGGTTGTCCATGAATAATCCTAACTTACAACAGGT
>TARA_R100001440_G_scaffold54978_1_pt1 | contig 14727 bp, 11 predicted proteins | sample TARA_R100001440 | Tara Oceans TARA_R100001440 (sample SAMEA2622112) | marine metagenome | biome: marine biome (ENVO:00000447); feature: surface water layer (ENVO:00002042); material: "saline water (ENVO:00002010), including plankton (ENVO:xxxxxxxx)" | depth 5 m
ACACCCGCGGCGGGCACGGCCTCAATAAGATCCGGATGGCCATGCAGCATCATTCGCACGCCTGCAGTATCACAGTACGCCTGCAACCGGGCCGCTGCCGCAATGTACCCCGACTGCTGTAACCAGGGTGCCCGCAGCAAAAACCAATCGGGGCGCGATACTTCAAGACGCGCGCGCACGGCCTCGTATAACTCGCCCCCAGACAGCCCCCGGCCGGCAGATATCGGCAAGGTCCTGGGTAATTGCACCGCCTGAATAATGGGCCGATTTGCTTTCGGAAAGTCTGTCGGATTCAACGCTACCGTCGGGAGCCAGTCAACATACTGACCTTCGCGCCCTACAGGATTTCCGGCAAAGTCATCTGTCTCCCAAACGTCCAGAAACACACGCTTGTCACCGTAGTCGTGCCGGATGCCGATAACCGGGCGCAGAGACATCGGACAGACGTCGATGCCAACTTCTTCGTGCAGTTCGCGCACCAGCGCATCCTGCACGCGCTCGCCAGGCTCCACTTTGCCCCCGGGAAACTCCAGCAACCCGCCCTGATGCACGTGATCGGGTCTGCGCGCGATCAAAACCGTATCGCCGCGCCGCACAACACCGACTGCGACATGCACTTCCTTCATCATCAGGTCCGGTATTCGGCGTTGATCGTCACGTAGTCATGGGACAGATCACAGGTCCATACGGTCTCAGTTACCGGGCCACGCCCGAGACTGATGCGAATCGTGATTTCCGTTTCAGCCATCACCTGCTTGCCAAGGGCTTCAGTGTAGCCGTCTGCACGCCCTCCTTGACGCACCAGCGGCACGTCACCCAGATCAATTTCTATAGCCTCGAGCGCCAGATCAGGCACGCCTGCACGCCCCACAGCTGCCAGTATCCGCCCCCAATTGGGGTCTGACGCAAACAGTGCCGTCTTGACCAGTGGTGAGTGCGCGATGGTATAAGCCACATCCAGCGCCTCTTGCTGGCTGCCTGCTTGCTCCACACGAATGGTAATGAACTTGGTCGCCCCTTCCCCGTCCCTGACAATGGCGTGAGCCAGCGTCATAAGCACGTCGCGCAATGCCTCGCGCAGTGCGGGCAGGTGAGGACTGTCAGCCGTAATCGCAGGAGCCTGGCTTTGTCCGGTCGCGATCAGCATGCAGCAATCGTTGGTGGACGTATCACCGTCAATTGTTATGCGATTAAATGACGCCTCTCCCAGCTCCGACACCAATGACTGCAATACCGATCCATCAATATTGGCGTCTGTTGCGATAAAGCCGAGCATCGTCGCCATATTCGGCCGAATCATTCCCGCGCCCTTACTGATGCCAGAGATCGTCACAGTCTTGCCATCAAGCTCGATCTGACGACTCACCCCCTTGGGGAGGGTATCCGTTGTCATGATGCCCTGAGCCGCCTCTGTCCATCCGTTTTCGCTGAGGTTAGCCAATGCCTCGGGCAAGCCGGCGCGAATGCGATCCACCGGGAGGGGCTCACCGATAACGCCAGTAGAAAACGGCAGGACCGACTGAGCGGATTCACCGGTCAGCTCAGCTAATGCCTCGCAGCAGGCCTGCGCGTCGGTCATGCCTCTAGCGCCATTGCCTGCGTTGGCATTGCCGGTATTTATCAGCAGATATCGCGGCGCAGCGGCTGCAAGATGACGGCGAGTCACCAGCACCGGCGCGGCGCAAAACTGGTTACGGGTAAAAACACCTGCAACCTGTGCGCCCTCGGCGAGAGCCAGTACCACCAGATCCCGACGGCCAGGCTTTTTGATGCCAGCTTTGGCGACGCCGATCTGCAACCCGGCAACAGGGTAAAAATCAGGAAGGGGACCAAGTCCAACTGCCATTGCTATCTCCTAATGCAAAACGTCCGCTATTCCGGGCGGCCCCGGGGGCCACGTCGAAACAGCGGACGTTGCTGTGTCTGTATCAAATACTGTTTAGATGACTCATCACAAGAGCCCGTTCAGCCTTGAACTGATCAGCTGACCTGACCATGGCACTGCTTGTATTTTTTGCCTGAGCCACACGGACATGGCTCATTACGCCCAACTTTGCGCTCGCCCCGAACAAAGGTTTCGGGAGTAGCCGGCGCTTGTTGCTGATCGCGCCCACCGGCACCGGAAGGTCCGGACTGCTCGCCATCAGCGGCACTGGCATCCTCATGACGCAGTTTGGCGTCGGACATCTGGCGCTCCAGCTCCTCGCGGCGGCGACGCTCCACTTCAGCCATTTCTTCCTGGCTTTGCACCCGGACGTGGCACAGGATCCTGACGACATCGCGCTTCATTGCATCGAGCATGCTTTCAAACAGGGTGAACGCTTCGCGCTTATATTCCTGCTTCGGGTTTTTCTGGGCATAACCACGCAGGTGAATACCCCGGCGCAGATTGTCCATGTTGGCGAGATGCTCTTTCCAAAGCGTATCCAGTACCTGAAGCAATACCTGCTTCTCGAAATTACGCATCGATTCGGCACCAACAACCGCTTCTTTTTCCTGGTAGGACGCCACAACCTCCGCAAGAATGCGCTCACGCAGGCTGTCCTCGAAGAGTTTTTCGTCTTCATCCAGCCATTGCTGGATCGGCAGATCAATCGCCATCTCAGACTGAAGCTGTGCTTCCAGCCCGGCCACATCCCACTGCTCCGGCATGCTCTGCGGCGGAATATACTCGCTGAATGTTGCGTCGACGACGTCCGAACGCACCGCCGTTACCAATTCAGATACATCTTCGGACGACATGATCTCGTTGCGCTGTTCATAGATTACGCTGCGCTGATCGTTAGCGACATCGTCATACTCAAGCAGCTGCTTACGCATGTCGAAGTTACGCCCTTCAACCTTGCGCTGGGATTTTTCGATCGCGTTGGTGACCATCCGGTGCTCAATGGCCTCCCCTTTCTTCATGCCCATCGCCTGCATGATGTTCTTCACGCGGTCAGGGGCAAAAATCCGCATCAGGTTGTCTTCCAGTGACAGGAAGAAACGAGAAGAACCGGGATCCCCCTGACGACCGGCACGACCACGTAGCTGATTATCGATACGACGCGATTCATGCCGCTCGGTACCAATAATGTGCAGACCACCGTTGTCCAGCACCTTGTTGTGCGTTTCCGTCCAGGTTGCCTTGATACGGGCAACATCTTCATCACTCGGATTTTCAAGGGCAGCGACTTCGGTTTCCCAGTTGCCGCCAAGCACAATGTCAGTACCACGACCGGCCATGTTGGTAGCGATGGTAACCGCACCGGGGCGGCCCGCCTGGGCAATAACGTGCGCTTCACGCTCGTGTTGTTTGGCGTTCAAGACTTCGTGATCGATCTTGGCCTTGCGCAGTAACATGGACAGCAGTTCAGACGCTTCAATCGAGCCGGTACCCACCAGAATGGGGCGACCTTCGTTAGTCACATCCTTGATTTCATCAATGATGGCCTGGTACTTCTCTTCCTGCGTAAGGTAAATCAGGTCATTGGAATCAATACGCTGAATCGGCTTGTTGGGCGGAATTACCACCACATCCAGACCGTAAATCTGACGGAACTCGAAAGCTTCGGTGTCGGCCGTACCGGTCATGCCCGACAGTTTGCTGTAAAGACGGAAATAGTTCTGGAAGGTGGTCGATGCCAGCGTCTGACTTTCAGCCTGGATGGTCACCCCTTCTTTGGCTTCAATAGCCTGATGCAGCCCCTCACTCCAACGACGCCCCTGCATCGTCCGGCCGGTGTGCTCATCAACGATCACGACCTGACCACCCTGAACGATGTAGTCGATATCTTTCTGGAACAGATGGTGAGCTCTCAGCGCGGAATGCACGTGGTGGAGCAAGCCCAGGTTGGTGGCGGAATATAGGCTGTCGCCTTCTTTGAGCAACTCCTTTTCGATCAGCAGTTTCTCAACTTTTTCGTGGCCTGCCTCGGTCAATTCAACCTGGCGGGCCTTTTCGTCAATTGTGAAGTCGCCGGTCGGCTCACCTTCTTCGCTTGCCTCACCCTGTTCGAGGCTTGGCACGAGCAGGTTTACTTCACGGTACATGCGGGAGCTGTCTTCAGCCGCACCGGAAATAATCAGCGGCGTTCTTGCCTCATCGATCAGGATTGAATCCACTTCGTCCACGATGGCGAAATTCAACCCACGCTGGACCTTGTCCGACGTGCTAAACGCCATATTGTCGCGCAGGTAATCAAAACCAAATTCATTATTGGTGCCGTAGGTGATGTCGGCGGCATAGGCTTCGCGCTTGGCCTGGGCATCCTGACCTGATGCGATAACGCCAACCTGCAGACCGAGGAACCGGTAAAGCTGGCCCATCCATGCCGCATCCCGGGATGCGAGATAATCGTTTACGGTTACAAGGTGGACGCCGTCCCCGCTGAGCGCATTGAGATACACCGGAGCAGTCGCCACGAGGGTTTTACCCTCGCCGGTTTTCATCTCGGCGATATGCCCTTCGTGCAAGGTGATGCCACCGATAAGCTGCACGTCAAAGTGACGCATTCCAAGCACGCGTTTACTGGCTTCTCGCACAGTAGCGAAGGCTTCAGGCAGCAGCTTGTCCAGGCTTTCGCCCTCGTCAAGGCGACGGCGAAACTCTGCCGTTTTGCCTTGCAGCTCCGAATCCGACAGCGCAGAAAGCGCCTCTTCATACTCATTGATATGGGATACGACCTTTCGCATCCGCTTTATTTCGCGAGCATTCTTACTGCCGAATATCTTCGTTGCGAGCTTCGTGAACATAGACCACTGCTTCTTTGGTTATCGAAATACGTCTTGTGACCGGGCATGGTCACAGGCGCTTGAAAACTCAGAGCCACCCGATATCCGACTGACTGTGCCGTGCGGCAAGTCGCTCCGGAGATGCAAGATGAAGTACGGGGTACCATCCGGGAAAAATTGACCGAGACGGCATTCTAACCTTATTTCTTTTCGAGGCGAAAGGCGTCTGCCCAGTCGGGCTGAGCTGGATCACATTCCAGTGACCCTCTGGATACGAAAAAGCCACCTTGGGAGTCAACTCAAGATGGCTTTTTGCGCATTGTTTCAGCGACTGGCTCGCTGAATATAATCCTCGGGATTCTGTGTTTTGCCGTCCCTGCGCACTTCAAAGTGTACATGAGGCCCGGTGGACCGACCTGTACTCCCCATCAATGCAACAACCTGCCCCTTCTGGACGACATCACCGACAGAAACCTTTACCTTCTTACAGTGACCATAGCGTGTGATCAGACCATCACCATGGTCGATCTCAACCAGATTACCGTATCCGTGGCGATCGCCAGCGAAAGTCACCACGCCGGCCGCCACTGCGATAATATCGCTTCCGTTCTTGCCAGCCAGATCGACCCCGGCGTGCCAGGTACGCTTCCCGGTGAACGGATCTGAGCGATAACCGTAACGTGATGACAGCCAGCCCCAGGTTATAGGCCGCCCCGCGACAAAACGTTCGTCTTCAAGTCGTTCCCGGGACATCAGTTGATCCAGCAGACGCAACTGTTTCTCGCGATCACTGATCCGGGCCCCCAACTGATCAATCATGGAAGACAACTGTGGCGTTGTATACGACTCCCCCAGCGACTCCTGCTCCGGGCCGCCAACGGCAGCAACTTCGTCAAAATTAAACTCACCATTGTCCAGGCGGGCCGTTTCAACCAACCGCTGCCCAAGGGCGTCGAGACGCAACAAGCGCCCCTGCATCTGGCCCAACCTCAGCGTCAGGGCATCAACCTGCTGGGTTGTTTTCAGGCGGACCTCATTGAGATGCTTCTCCTGGTCGTCGAGGCGTTCCTGCCAACCCTTGACCATGGTCCGGGAAGCGCCAAACGCTGCCGGCTCAGGCGTCATTGTGCCAAGCCGATACCCCGTCCAAACCGCTGCCAGCAGCACACAGCCGCCGAGTGTCAGCAGACAAAGGATCAGCGGAAGGTTCAATCGCAAAGAGCGGGACCGTCCGTGTTTTTTGGCAACAAATATAATGTTCATAATGTACTATTCGCTTACCGGAAAGTGGCCTCTCGGATCCAATCCGAAAACCACTGTATTCACGACTGACCTGCCGGGCATCCTTCGCCAGATTGCGGCATGAAGCGATTGCGTCAAGCCAAAATGACGCCTCATACTTCAATCCGACAACTCAATCATGGGCAGAAACGGGTTCACGGGCCATCGCGCATCACAAGGCGCTACTGGACAGCCCTTTGACCAGAGAGTAAAACAACTGTCATACCGGCGGTATCCACAAAACGTGCCAAATAGTAACCAATCGTAACGGGTCCCGTCGAGTTTAAAGGCATATCGACCTGTTCCGGCAGCACACCCGCCGGCATTCGAACCTTGATCCTGATTCACAAGCTCTACACTAACGCGCTGAATACCCAATGAAACGAAAAACCCATCTGACATTCGAGCCCACCGACGCGCGTCATCCCCCGGGGCTCCGAAGGCTGCTCGCCGATGCCGAAGTTCACAGGCAGGCGGAAACTCGTGTGCTTGCCGCCATACCGGCTTCACTTGCGGACAAATGCCGGTTCCTCAGTTTTCGGGATGGTGATCTTACGTTATCAGCGGAGTCCAGCGTCATCGCCAGTCAGGTAAGGATGCGTCAGCATGAGATCCTGACAGAGCTCAGAAAATCTGCCGATTTCCAGTTTGCCTGGCGCCTGCGGGTGAAAGTAAGCCCGCCACGCACAGCGCCCGCAAGCGTCGCAAAAAAAGAGTTGCTCAGTAAGCAGAATGCCCGGCTCCTCGAAGAGGAAGCCGGGCACACGAAGGACGAAGGGTTACGCGAAGTTCTCGAAAAACTATCGCGCCACATCAAAGATTGAAGGTGTTAACCTCAACCCTGTGTGGCAAGTGCGGGCTTTAGATAAGAGATAGGCGCAGTGGCTTCATCCTCGAAGGTCACAACTTCCCATGCATCTTCTTCTGCCCGAAGCTTACGAAGCAGCTTATTGTTCAGGTCGTGACCTGATTTGATTCCGCGGAACTCACCAATAAGACTGTTTCCAAGCAGGTACAGGTCGCCAATCGCATCCAATACCTTGTGCTTGACGAACTCGTCTTCGTAACGGAGGCCATCTTCGTTCAGGATCTTGTAATCATCGACAACAATCGCATTGTCAACGCTACCGCCCAGCGCCAGGTTCATTGAACGCAGTTTTTCGATATCACGCATGAAACCGAAAGTACGGGCGCGACTGACTTCCTTCACAAATGATGTGCTGGAGAAATCAACCGTTGCCTGTTGGGCACGTCCTTTGAATACCGGATGGTCAAAGTCGATACCGAAACTGACTTTGAAACCCTCGAACGGCACGAATGTCGCTTTCTTGTCGTCTTCCTCAATGCTGACTTCACGCTTGATGCGAATAAAACGCTTGGCTGCATCCTGCTCGGCAATGCCCGCCGATTGCAGAAGAAAAACGAAAGGTCCGGCACTGCCATCCATGATCGGCACTTCGGCGGCACTCAGTTCGACAAAACAGTTGTCGATACCCAAGCCGGCCATCGCTGACAGCAAGTGCTCAACCGTTGCGACTCTTACATCACCCTTGACCAGGGTTGTAGAAAGCATGGTTTCGCCGACGTTCTCAGCGCACGCCTTAATCTCGACCATCGGATCCAGGTCCGTTCGTCGAAACACTATCCCTGTTTCAACCGGCGCAGGCTTGAGCGTCAGATAGACTTTCTCACCCGAGTGCAAACCGACCCCGGTCGCACGGATGGTGTTTTTAAGCGTACGTTGTCTAATCATCGTACTTAATCCGTCACAAAAGTTAGATATTATTCGGGCCAAAAACTGCACGAAGCTTAACAGATAGTAACCCTGAACACCATTTAACCAATTCGTAATTCCCGAAGTGGCATGGCATTCGCGTCGTTAAATTTCGACTATTCTATCCCGAACCCGTATTGAGACAGCCTATCAATCTGCCTGGCGACGAAGGAATGCGGGAATATCGAGATAATCCACGCTCTGCTCGTCACCTTCACGCGCCTGGTCAATCGCTACATTGCCGTTGGCTACAGCACGACGGCGCAGTACCGCAGGACGATCCAGCTGACGGTAATCCGTCTTGCCATCCAGTGTCCGGGTGTTATCAACCACCTTGGTCGGCTTTTCGCGTTCGCCACCCAAACCGGTTGCTACAACGGTCACCTTCAGCTCATCCGTCATTTCAGGATCAATGACAGTACCCACAACCACTGTTGCTGAGTCAGACGCGAATTCGCGAACGATATCGCCCACTTCCGAGAACTCACCCAGATTGAGGTCCATGCCCGCAGTGATGTTAACCAGAATGCCTTTGGCACCCTGCAGGTTGATATCTTCCAGAAGCGGACTGCGTACAGCGGCTTCAGCGGCTTCACGTGCACGGTTCTCACCGGTTGCACGGGCTGTACCCATCATGGCCATACCCATCTCAGACATAACGGTCTTAACGTCCGCAAAGTCGACGTTGATCATACCGTTGCGGGTAATCAGATCGGCGATGCCCTGTACCGCGCCAAGCAGCACGTCGTTCGCTGCTGCAAATGCGTCCAGCAGGCTCGTCTTTTTACCCATTACTGACAGCAGTTTTTCGTTCGGGATCGTGATCAACGAGTCCACGCTGTCTTCCAGATCCTTGAGGCCTGACTCGGCAACGGTCATCCGCTTGCCGCCTTCGAAGTTAAACGGCTTGGTTACTACCGCAACTGTCAGAATACCCATTTCACGGGCAACTTCGGCGACGATAGGCGCTGCGCCGGTGCCTGTACCACCGCCCATGCCGGCTGTAATAAAGACCATATCGGCTCCCTGCAGGGCTTCAGCGATCCGGTCGCGATCTTCCATCGCTGACTGACGGCCCACTTCAGGGTTCGCGCCGGCACCCAGTCCTTTGGTGATATTGCCACCCAGCTGGATAACCTGCTTGGCGCCCATATCCATCAGCGCCTGTGCGTCTGTGTTGGCGCAGATGAAATCCACACCTTCGATGTCACTGGACAGCATGTGGCGCACAGCGTTTCCGCCGCCACCGCCAACACCAATGACCTTAATAACTGCGTTCTGTTGGATGTTATCTACCAGTTCGAACATTTCCCCTACTCCTTCGTTTATATTTCCGGCCTTTGATGACCGATATTTTTTCGAGATACCTTCGTTTCACTCACCGGTTCACCGGCATAGCCACATCACGCTCCGGTTTACTAGAAATTGCCGGTAAACCAGTTTTTCATGCGCTCAATCAACGAGGGGGCATCCTCGTTTCTGAGCACAGGCCCCTTACCCAGATCCATCTGGCGGAACCCGTAGATCAACAACCCGACACCCGTGGCATAGATCGGGTTATTGACTACATCTGTCATGCCGGACACTGCTTGCGGTGAGGCAAGCCTGACCGGCATATGGAAAATTTCTTCGGCAAGCTCAACCACTCCTTCCATGGTTGATGAGCCGCCAGTAATCACGACACCAGCCGGGATCAGATCCTCAAAGCCGGAACGGCGCAACTCGGCCTGCACCAACGTGAACAATTCTTCGTAGCGAGGCTCTACAACCTCAGCCAACGCCTGACGCGACAGGTCACGAGGGGCTCTCTCGCCCACGCTTGGCACCTTGATGGTCTCGTCAGCGCCGGCCAATTGGGTCAGCGCGCAGGCGTATTTGATCTTGATCTCTTCGGCGTTCTGGGTTGGCGTACGCAGCGCCATCGCAATGTCATTGGTAACCTGATCGCCGGCTATGGGAATGACCGCGGTGTGGCGAATGGCGCCGCCGGTGAACACTGCGATGTCCGTGGTTCCGCCGCCAATATCGACAACACAAACGCCCAACTCCTTCTCGTCCTCGGTCAGCACCGCGTAACTGGACGCCAACTGCTCGAGGATCACATCGTCGACTTCCAGCCCGCAGCGACGCACACACTTCTCGATGTTCTGTGCTGCATTCACCGCACAGGTCACCAGATGCACCTTTGCCTCTAGGCGAACCCCGGACATGCCCATCGGTTCCTTGATGCCTTCCTGGCTGTCGATGACAAATTCCTGAGGAAGAATGTGAAGCACTTTCTGATCAGCGGGAATCGCCACTGCCTGCGCTGCATCAATCACCCGGTCTATATCAGCCTGCGTCACTTCGCGGTCTCTGACAGCGACAATGCCGTGAGAGTTCAGGCTGCGAATATGACTTCCGGCGATCCCCGCATAGACGGAATGGATCCGGCAGCCCGCCATCAGTTCTGCCTCTTCCACAGCTCGCTGAATGGCATGCACAGTGGTCTCGATGTTCACCACGACACCACGCTTCAGACCCCGTGAAGGGTGAGAACCGATGCCGACAATCTCGATGGTGCCGTCCATTTTTCGCTTGCCGACAATCGCAACCACTTTCGAGGTTCCGATATCGAGGCCGACAATCATGTTTTCCGTATCAACCGCTGACATGTGCTTCACCAGATGAATGGTCTATGAATTTTTCTCAGGCGCTTTCGCAAGCGTCTTCCATTGCACTGCCACACCATTGGTGTAGCGCGCATCAATCCGTTCTACTTCTGCAGCGCGCGAGGCCAGACGGCGCTGATAAACTGTGACGAAGCGATCAAAACGCTTCTCAACCTGATCGCGCCCCAGCGCTACCTCAATACCGTTAGTCATCTGCAGGGTCCACGCACCCCGTTTTTCGAGTCGAAGCCCGGCAAATCCAACGCCGATTTCCTGCAGGTCGGTTGCCATCTTGCGAGCCACCGAAACCACCTCTTCTACCCGGTCCTCAGGACCAGACAAACGCGGCAGAGCTCCAGCCGCCTGAGGATTTTCAGGCTGAAAGACATGGCCGGAGCGACCGATGATCTGTGCCTTGTTCCAATAAGCCAGAGGCCGCTCTTCCCGCACTTCGATAGCCAGTCGATCAGGCCAGACGCGGCGTACAGCTGCCGACTCAACCCAGGGCTCTTTCTCAACCAGTTGCTTGACGTCTTCCAAATCCGTTGCAAAAAAGCTGCGACCAATCAGGCTATGGACATCGCCCATCAGCCGATCACGATCCAGCCCTTTGAGATCGCCTTTGATTTCAATGTCAGCAATCTGGCGATCAAGCGCGTTCAATACCTGCCCGGTCCCCCAGGGCACCAGCCCCGCGACAACCAGTACCAACACACCCAATCCCCACTGCATCCACGGCAAAGGACCAAACCAGTTCCGCAACAGCTGGAACATATTGAATGTCCGGCCTTCGGGCTCCATCGAGGAAGCACCACGACGACGTGGTGGTTCCTGTGGCTGGCGTCCTCGCGCGTGAATGAGATCAATCATTTCCCGCTGCCTCCAACGTATCGTCCAGTATCCGGACGACCAGCTCCTCGAAGCTGAAACCGGCTGCCTTGGCTGCCATCGGCACCAGGCTATGGTCGGTCATGCCGGGAACGGTATTCACTTCCAGCAGCCAGAAGTTACCTTTTGCATCCTGCATGATGTCGACCCGGCCCCAGGTTTTGCCGCCAACAGCACGGAAGGCGTCAACCGACAGCTGCTGCAGACGCACTTCATCTTCAGGCGCCAGACCGCAAGGCACCCTGTATTGGGTATCGTTGCTGAGATACTTGGCGTCGTAGTCGTAGAACACGTGATCTGTGCTCAGACCAATCGCCGGTAGCGCCTGCCCTTGAAGTATGGCGACGGTAAATTCCGGCCCTTCGATCCACTCCTCGACCAAAACCAGCGGGTCGTGTTCGCTAGCCGTCGTATAGGCATCAACCAGCTCGGTTTCACTGGTCACTTTCCGGATACCGATACTGGAGCCTTCCCGCGAGGGCTTCACACTCAGCGGGTAATTCAGGGTCGACAGAATATGCCCGGCATCCTCAACCGACGACATGGTGCAGAATTTCGGGGTTGGCAGACCGCAACCTTCAAACACCAATTTGGTGCGCAGCTTGTCCATCGCCAGTGCTGACGCCAGGATATCGCTGCCGGTGTAAGGGATGCCGGCTTCCGACAGAATGGCCTGAACCGTTCCATCCTCACCGCCACGACCGTGCAACGCGATAAACGCACGATCAAAATCACCCTGGTCAAGCACAGTCAGCAAGCTGCCCTGCACATCAAGGCCCACCGCATCGACACCCGCTGCGATCAAAGCGTTAAGCACTGCAGCACCGCTTTTCAGGGAGACAGCGCGCTCGGCAGAGTCGCCGCCCATCAGTACGGCAACGCGACCCAATGCTTTTACCTTTTCAGGTGCTGCCCGGTAATCTGTCTGCATCACTTGGCACCTCCTACTTTCAGACCTGCAGCCGCCAGCCTTGCTGCAAGACCACCAACATCGCCTGCACCCTGGGTAAACAGCACATCGCCATCACGCAATGTCGTCGCCAGCAAAGGGTCCACTTCGCCGTCCTTCTCGACAAAAATCGGATCGATGTTGCCGCGCTGGCGAATGCTGCGGCACAGATTGCGACCATCTGCCCCGGGAATGGGGGCTTCCCCGGCGGAGTAAACTTCCATCAGCAACAGGGCATCCACGTCGGACAGTACCTTGACGAAATCTTCGTAAAGATCGCGCGTCCGGCTGTAGCGATGGGGCTGATACAACATCACCAGCCGACGATCAGGCCAGGCCTCGCGGGCAGCACGAATAACCGCAGCAACTTCCGTGGGGTGGTGGCCGTAATCATCAACCAGCGTGACCGTGCCCTTGCCAGTATCGTAATCACCGTAAACCTGAAAGCGACGGCCAACGCCTGCGAATGTTGCCAACCCGCGGACGATTGCGTCGTCATCGACTCCTTCATCGGTTGCCACGGCGATAGCCGCCAGCGCATTCAATACGTTATGACGGCCCGGCATACGCAAATCGACGGTCAGATCCGGACGTCCGCCTGGGCGCTTAACAGTAAAATGTGTTCTCAGCACATCCGAGCGGATATCAACCGCGCGGTAATCTGCGTCAGGATCGTCGATACCATAAGTAATAATGGCGCGCGCAATACGCGGGGTAATTTCGCGCACATACTCATCATCACTGCACATCACCGCCACACCGTAAAACGGCAGGTTATGCAGAAAGTCGACAAAGGTTTGCTTCAGGCGCTCAATATCGCCGCCGTAGGTCTGCATATGATCGGCTTCGATATTCGTCACCACCGAAATCACCGGCGTCAGGTGCAGGAACGACGCATCGCTTTCATCGGCTTCTGCGACAAGGTAACGGGACCCTCCCAACTGGGCATTGGTGCCGGCACTGTTAAGCCTGCCGCCAATCACAAAGGTCGGATCCAGCCCGGCTTCGCCCAGAACAGATGCAATCAGACTGGTTGTCGTGGTCTTGCCATGGGTGCCCGCAACCGCAATACCGTGGCGATAGCGCATAATTTCCGCCAGCATTTCCGCACGCGGGACGATAGGCACCCGACGATCCCGGGCCGCTTTCACCTCAGGGTTGTCGTTGGTCACCGCAGTGGACACCACGACAACGTCGGCATCTGCACTGTTTTCGGCGCGATGGCCGATCGCAATCTGGATTCCCAGGCCGGCAAGCCGATCTGTCACAGCGCCCGCTTTAAGATCCGAGCCGGACACGTCGTAGCCCTGGTTATGGAGCACTTCGGCAATACCACACATACCGGCCCCACCAATACCCACAAAGTGGATGCGACGGATACGGCGCATTTCCGGGACCTGATAGACCAGCGGCGGATTGTTCAACTCAGCCATGGGCGGCCTCCAGACAGTAATTCACTACACGCTCCGTAGCATCTGCGCGGGCCAGAGATCGGGCCGCCTGAGCCAGCGCAATCACCCGATTGCGGTCGCCGGTCAAGGTGGCTAACGTTTCCGCCAACACATCTGCATTTAATTGATTCTGTGGAATAAGTATCGCCGCGCCTGCACGCACCATCTGTTGCCCGTTCTGTGTCTGGTGATCGTCAACCGCATGCGGGAACGGGACCAGAATGGCACCCAGGCCAACCGCGCAAAGCTCAGCAATCGTAAGCGCGCCTGCACGACACAGCACGGCATCAGCCCAGCCATAGGCTTCGGCCATATCTTCTATAAAGGGCTCCAGACTCACCTCAACACCAGCGTCCTGATAGCTGCGCCGGGCATCTTCCAGATTTCTCGTGCCGCACTGATGACGCACTGTTGGCCGAGACTCTTCAGGCATAAGCGCCAGCGCCTGCGGCAATGTCGTATTGATGGCCTGGGCTCCCAGGCTGCCCCCCAATACCAACAACCGCAGGGATTCGCTTCGACCACCCAGGCGCTCCGCCGGCTCAGGCAGGCTTGCCAGATCCTGACGTACCGGGTTGCCGGTGCAGCGGGTAACCATCTGCTTACCAAAACTTCCCGGGAAAGCCTCCATGACGGTCTTCGCAAACCGAGCCAGAATCCGGTTCGTCATTCCGGCAATCGCGTTTTGCTCATGTACCAGCAACGGCGTGCGGGTTAACCACGCAGCCACCCCGCCTGGGCCCGTCACGAAGCCACCCATGCCAATCACGCAGTCCGGTTTCACGCGACGCATAATGCCGAGCGCTTGCACCAGCGCGCGAACCAGCCGGAACGGCGCCATCAGAAGGGCCAGCCGCCCCTTACCTCGCAGGCCGGAAACCGCGATCAAAGACATAGGAATATCGGTATCCCCAATCAATCGCTGTTCCATGCCACCGACTGAACCCAGCCACTCAACATTGTGACCTTTTTGTTGCAACAACCGCGCGGTTGCCAAGGCCGGGAACACGTGCCCGCCGG
>TARA_R100001440_G_scaffold31317_1_pt1 | contig 14664 bp, 29 predicted proteins | sample TARA_R100001440 | Tara Oceans TARA_R100001440 (sample SAMEA2622112) | marine metagenome | biome: marine biome (ENVO:00000447); feature: surface water layer (ENVO:00002042); material: "saline water (ENVO:00002010), including plankton (ENVO:xxxxxxxx)" | depth 5 m
TATGTTCCTACAGCTTGAACACCAAAACTTATAACAGCTAATGTTACTGGATCAGCACTCATGCAAATACTACCTCCACACTCATTCCTAATACTTTCATAGGTAATGGATCATCTTGTGATAATGTTACTGTTGGGCTTTTATCATAACCTAAAAAGAAAAATTCTTTTTTAGCTGTTACTGGATCTAGGTCAGAACCACCAGTGAAGTTAACTTGTTGGACTACTAAAGACTTGGCAGTTTTATCAGCGGCTTTGATAGTTAAGTCTAAAGTAGAATTAAGATCAATGATGGCTCTAGAAATTCTTCTTGGTAATCCTGTTAATGGTCCTTCAGCTAATTCTTTATCAATAGGCATAGTTTCTAATATAGGTATAAAATTAAACCCAATATGTACACCAGTTGCTCTTGGTGTTTTTAATGTAATAGTATCTGTACCAGATACAGTAAACGCACCTAAACTACTATTACCATCTACACAATTTACAGATTCATTTCTGTATATTGTATTTACATTATGTAAAAATCCTTTTGTTAAAGTAACAGCTGCATTATCTGCTGGTGTTGCTGCTAAAGATTTATCTAAGTTTAATGTAAAAGATCCTCCTGTGTTATTAGTTACAGCTTGTATTTTATATTCAGTTGCATTACCTGCTATTGTAAAACTTTCATTTATTTCTGGATTAGATGTAAAACCATCTATTGTTACCGAAGCTCCAGATTGACCTGCACCTTGAACAAGAGGTGTACCTTTTTGATTAAGCGTAGTTGTTAGTTTCATATCTAGTGTAATACTATCAGTATCAGCAAATTTTTCTAGAGTATATACAGTTGACCCATTAAGTTGTCTTTTTACACATACTACTAAATGTTCATTTAATGAAATTATAGATTGAAATAGGTCATTAGTTCTTGTTGTCCATAATCCCCAACCTGCAATCTTTTCATCTCTAACAGAATGAAAGATAGCTAATGTTCCTGGTATAGAAGAACCATTGTTTAAAAAAAAAGCATATTGTTCTGGTCTAGTTGCATTACCTTTCATAACAGCAATCTGTTTAGGACTATCAATTAAATGTTCTGCAAGTATAGATACAGCTGTAGATTTATAGCCATCTTCAATATCAGAATAAACAAATTCTCTTATTGATTTGCCATTTTTTTGTACAAAGCCAGATGCTTGATCAAATAATAATGGTGCAGTTCTGCTTATACCATAAGGTGTTTGTCTTAATACAGCCACATTTGCTGGTGTTATAGTATTGTCTGTAGCTCTTGGTACATAGTATTCACCACCATCTGTAAATATTTGTAAGTCTTTAACAGATAAAAAATGTCTTACTTCATTTACTTCTGATCCTGCAATATCTAAATCTATAGCTTCATCAGCAGCTCCAGATCCTACATCAAAATTAAAGTATTCAGATACTCTAGATGCTAATACAGATGCAGGTCTATTTTTTATACCACCTAACCATAACCTGTTATTATGAAAAGATACTGCTTGTGGAAAACCATTTACTGAAGATATTGTTTGTTCTTTCCAATCAAAATGTGGTCCAGTAGATCCCATATCTTCTATAATAGTAATTGTAACTTCTGTTGCAGAAGTAAATCCAGTAATAAATCCTTGTTTACCATTTACTTCTACATATTGATTTACATAAGCATTTGTAAATGCATTAGCTGATGCTGTAAGTGTTCTACCTGTACCAACGCTATTAGCAGATAAAGATACACTTATAGTTCCTGCTGCATATTTAAAAAATGGTTGTTTAGATTTATTAACGCCACCAGATGAAACAGAATCATCTGTATCAAATGCAAATGTTTGTACTTCAAAATTAGTTGCAGAAGTTCTAAATATTTTTCTTATTTCATTATCTCTATGTGTAACAAATATAGTATCACCAAATTGTGCAAAGTTAAGTTCAAAAAGTTGAGCTGTAGTCCAATTACAATTAGTTGTAACATTAGCTGATAATGCAGTACCAGATATATTATATACGTCCATTCTATTATTAGACAAAGCTATAATAGCTATCTCATCATCAGAAAATATAAATGGTATTAATCTAGACTCTCCAGGTAATGATGCTAAATATGTACTTCCTGGTCTTCTCATTACACCACCTTCTGCTAGTAATGAAAAGTTTCTACATTGTTTTGCACCATTAATGTAAGCAGGTGTATCTGTTCTTGTTGCTAATAAAGGATTAAGCTCTCCTGCTGAAAAATTTGTTATTACAGTTTTTAATGATCTTGCCATTATACATCTGTTCTCGTTGAGTTTCTCAGATTGATATATCTATTAACATCTAATTGTTTTGTTGTAATTTCTGAAGAATCTATATTTTTAGATATTAAAAATTGTCTATCAGCCATTTGTTTAAACTCACGTATCATACCTGCATCTCTAGCTACAGATCCTGCAAATACAGATGCTAATTCATATTCTAATGCTAATCTAAAATGTGCAGGAAAGAAATCTTCATCTACACGAAATATGTAATCTAATATTACTTTATGACCAGATCCATATGTATTAACAAATATCATATCTTTATATCTTGTATAAGGAATTACAAAGTCATTAACTGTAACTGTAATTATTTGTAATACTCCAGGATTAGCAGGAAGTTGATATGCATGTTCATATCTAGCTTCTGGAGTTGCTGCTAGTAAAGACATTTGTTTTTGATTAGTTGCAAACTTCCATCTATGTCTTGTAAGAGAAGACTGAACAATGTCTTCATAAACATTTGATGCTACTAATGCTTCAGTAGATCCATCACTAAAAGAAGATATAGGTGATGCACCTATCATTACTAAAGCTCTTGCACATATATCTACTTTTGTTGTTGCCATAATTTTTAAAGTTATGAGGGCGAGTTACCTCGCCCCCAAGGTTTTGTTATTAAGCTAATAACGCTGTATTTAGGTTTGATCCACCATCATTAACAGATACTATTAAAATATCTACTACTGCGTTTGAACCACCACTATTTACAATGATAATATCACCAGCTTTTAACTCTTTGTGTGATAAGATGAAGTAATCATCATTATCAATGTCGCCTATTGCATCTCCATCAGTATAATACCAAAGAGAATTACTAGGACCCATCTGCGAAATTTTTTTCACAGGGTTGTCTAATGCGTATGCCATATCGTTATCCTCCTATTTATTATTCTGCACACTTTTGTATTCTAATACCATTAGTATCAATTAAAGTTCCACCCATTGATAACATTGAAGTTATTAAGTGTGATACTTTTTCTGGTATGTAGTTTACTTCAGTTTTAACGTCTGAACCAATACCTAGACCACAAGAAGATTTGTGCCAAGCTACTGTGTGTCTGTCAGTTGAACCAGATGTACTTAGTCCACTATGTACAAACCACAAGAAACCTAACCATCTTTTTGCTGTCATTCCTCCAGAATAAGGAAGTTCACCTTCACCTACATATTCTGCTCTAGAGAATTGATCTAAGCTTAAAAGATCTGACCATTGTTTTGGACCAATGACCCAGTATCTTTGGTTATCATCTGGTACGTCATTAGTATTGAAAAGTTCCATCATAGCTGTTGCTTTGCCTAGATTCATTCCAGTACCTGTACCAGACGAGTTGTTAGCAAGTGCTGTTGCATTTTGAAAAATACCATCAACGATCTCATCAGTTTTTCTACCTAATGCGTACGCTGCGGATTGTGCAACCACTTGTCTTTCGTCTATGTTTACCTTTAACTCGTCTAACTTATCAACGTAGTCTGCTGCATAAAAGTCATCAAGAGTAGCTGACACATTTGAGTGTGCCAAGTCCATAGCAACTACTTCAGCATGTCTTGCTTTAGTATTTGCAGATCCTTTTGCTATCTTTTGAAACTTAACAGTATTTCCATTGACTCCATTCACTTGTCTTACAAGGTTCTTTAACTTAGAACCCATTCTTTGATAAGCCATGTGAACTTCAGCTTCAAACTGAGTAATAAAGGCATTTGTTATTGAGTTAGCCATTTATAGCTCCTATTGTTATTGTTAAGTTAACGATTATCTTATTTATGCAGGGGACTGTTATCCTTAGAATTAAGGGCAATCATATCATATTTAAGGTCTTGCAGCTAAAATAAAGTTTAGAATGATTCTACTCAACGCACATTAAATCCATATTTTAGGTATAGTTATAACCTCTCCAAATTCTAACTTACCTTTTTCATCATATGAATATGTACCAAATAATGTAATATATTTATCTGTTTCTTTGTATATCCACATCTGGCTACACACAGCTTTAGCTGGTGTTTGGGCTTCCATATCTAATTCAGAAACCCAACCAGTTTCACTAACTGCATCAAGCCAGTGTAAATCCTTTTTAAGTTTTTTATACTTAAAAGGTTTATGCTTTATTTTTTTCGAATGCTTTCTCATACAGGTCTGTTACTCGTTTTATATAAGCAGCATCTTTCTCTCCATCTTTCCAATACTTAGGATCTGCCATCATAGATTTTAAATCCTGTAAATCTGGAGTTACTGAAACCTGTGTAGGTGTAGTAGGCATAGAAGTATCTTTTGTTAATTTCATTAGTTCTTCTACAGCAGTGACACCTTCAGCTGTTGCTGCTAGTTTAGAAAAAGCATCATAAGATTCTGGTGAAAGATATTTCTTAGACCATAGTTCTGCTGCTTCTAATCTTTCTTTAGCATTAGAACCAAGCTTTTCCATTTCTGCATTTACATCTGGTAAAGTAGAAACTGCATTTTGTACAAAAGCATTAACACCTTGATCAAATTCATCTTGTGATAAACCTTTTGCTTTTGCTGTTTCTCTCCACCATTGTACTATTTCCATATCATCTGATACAGAAACATCTACATTTTCTGGAAGTTCTGGTAGATTAACTTTATATTCTTCTGGAATATTTCTTAATCTTTCTTGTTCTAAATCAGTTCTTATCTGTTTAGATAAGTCTTCTGTTCTAGAACCTAGTTTCTTTTCAAGTGCATTGTAACTACTTGCTAGATTTTCTAGGTTAACTTCCTTTCTATCAACGTCCCAAAATTTGTCTTGTACATATTCTGGTTTAGTTACCGCAGCTTCTTTTGAGTCTGTGGTGACTGGTGCTGATGTATTTTCAACATTATCATCTGCCATCTTGCTCTCCTTTTTTTATTCTTGTTTGTATTACACCTGCAAGAAATCTCATTCCTTCTAAATGAAATAACTGATTGCTGTCAATGTTTGGACCAGCAACTGCTTCGGTGGTGATTGATCTAATATAGTCAAGGACTAATTTACCATCAGCTCCTTTAAATACACCTGCAAAAGTTTTGTTTAACTTAGCTTCATCAGCTGGAGTTCTAACATAACCATCAATCGATTTTGCAGGAATTGGTTTTTTTTCTTTAAGACTATCCCAAGCCATTATGCTTTAGCTTTTTTTTTGGCAGTCTTAGAAAGTTTTCCAAAGTGAAATAAAGGTTTACTAGATGCAGTATGTGTAGCTCCTGTATGTAATGTACCATTAGCCATCTTATGCATTTTACCTTTATGTTCTTTACCACTTCGGAGATAGTGTTTAACGCCTTTGCCCATTATTGTGGAATCTCTCCTTCCCCTGCGGATTGATTAAGTTGGCTGATTTGTTGTACTATCTGTTGTTGTTCTTCTTGATCTCTAATGAGTTTTTCTGGTAAGTTCATTTTACCTGCAATATATTTTGCAACCTCATTTTGATTCATAATAATGTTTATCATTTGTGGACCAAAAGTTCCAGCAAGTATTTCATTAAATCTATTAACATCTGCAACATCTTGTAAATGTTGAGCTTTAGCTAATGGTGATCTTGCTGCTACTTTTACTTCTCTACCATTTACTTTAGGTAATTCAATTCTACCTTGTGCTGATAATATTCTAATTATTCTTTTTAATAATGGGTGTATAAGTTCTGATTGTAGTCTACCAAAAGAAGATCCTATCTGTCTTGATAGATCTGCCATTCTTTCTGATACTTCTGTAGCTGTCATTGGAGTTCCTTCTGGTCTACCAAGAGTTTCCATATATAAAGCTTTCTTAATATTTTGCCTCATATCTTGTAATACTAATTGAGCTACATCAAAATTAGATGCTGCTGATATAGGATTTAATCCTCTTGATCCTGGAGCTACAGGTATTAAAGATCCAGGCACTAATGCAATATTATCTGGATTTATAACTCCATCATCTTCATAAGTATATACTCCAGATACAGCCATCTGTGCATTTTGTAATATTAATTCTATAGTTAAGTTACAAGTTTTGATTGCACCTATTGCATTAAATATTGGTCCACGTCCATATACTTCACCAGATGCTTTGTTCCATCTAAACACAAGATATGGATTAGATCCTTCACCCTTATATATTTCTTCAAATATAATTTCTTTCATCTCTTTTAAGACAACACAAAATTTATATTTTTCTACATTCTGTTCATATACTTTGTATACAGCTTCAATGATTGTACATTCTTTCTGCCTCATTAAATCAAAATTTTCTGGCATAATAGCTTTAGGATATAGTATCATTATGTGTTCTGGTTTAACTTTTCTAGTTCTATAAATAGTATCTACTTTACCATCTGGTCCATTCATCAAACATACTTTAGGTAATGGTACTGATGTAAACTTAATTGGATTAACAGCATCACCTTCTTCAACAAGCATACAACCTGTACCTACAGCAAGATCCATAAAACATTCGTGTATCTCTTGATTAAAGTTTGAGCTTTGTATTACTTCAAATACATAATCTGTTATTTGATCTAGTTCTAAATTAACTTGTGGCTTTTGATCTTCTGGTATTTCTACACCAGCTTGAAAGTCTGCCCATCTAGCAAATGTAGGAACAATACCTGCTTGTAATCTACTAGCAAATTCTTGTACTCCTACTACTGCTGTTTCATCAAATATTTTATCTGTTCTTCTTTGACCTGGAGATTCTTCATAGAATGATTCTCTATTAGGTAAACAATATTCATATGCTTCTTCAAACTTTTCTCTCCAATGATCTTTAACTGAAAGAGCTTCTTCGTATTGTTTTATTATTGCTTCTGCTTTGTTCATTTTCTAAACCTTTTTGTTTTTGCTGCTATCCCTTTAGGTTGTTTAACAAATTGTTTACCTTTTTTAAAGCCTTTTGCTTTAGCTCTATTAGTTGCTGCTTTTTCTTTTGCAGATAAACTTTTCCAAGCTTTATCAGGTAAATAACGTCTTTTACCTTCTGATTTTTTTCCACTACTTGTTCTCCATTTTTGTTTAGACCATTTAGATAATTTATTCTTTCCAGACTTAGAACCTCTATAGCCTCCACCTGCTTTCTTATAAATTTTAACAGCAAGTTGCATAGCCCTTGCAGAATGTTTACCACCCATTCTAGCTTTAGCTTGTGCTTTAGCTCTAGCCCATAATGCAGGATTTGTTTTTTTAGCTGTTGCCATTTACTTTTTCTTTTTATGCCTATTAGCAAAGTTTCTAGCTGCTTCAACACTTCTAAACCCCCATGCTCTTAATGCCAATGCTTTACGAGTCGGTCTACCCTTCTTGTCTTTCATTGGACCTTTCATACCTGCAAACCTAGCTGCGAAGCTTATCCTTCTAGGATTGACTCCACGCTTTACAGGTGGTTTTAAATTAGCACCTTCTTTACGTTTAAAGAAAGCTCTGCCTTTTGCGGTTAGACCACCTTTGGGATTTTTATGTTCTTTTCTCATTATCCAAAAAAGCCTCGACCACCTGCTCTAGCAAATAAAGATCTAGCTCCTATGATTCCTTTTGCTTTTTTAGTTGCATAAGCTTTGGATTCACGTTCCATATCTGCTTGTCTTTTTTCTTCAGCAGCTCTATCAGCTGCCATTTGTTTTTCAAGAGCATCATTTCTTGGTGGGGCTTTTGGTTTTGAAAAAATACCACCCATTATCTGTCCTCCCATTCGTCATCAAAATCAAGATCTTCCATGTCTTTAGATGTTAAACTTCCATAACCTTCTTCAAGTTCTGCTAGAAGATCATCTTCTTCTTGGTGAAGATCGTTTATTTTATTCATAAACTCATCTTCTTGTTCATGAAGATCTCTCATCTTATCAACAATGTCAGATATTTTTTTTGGTTTTTTTGCCATAGTTTGGATCCTTTGGTTCGTAAAATGACTTATATCCAGCTTTTATCAACGCACAATAAAGCTGGTAAGGTGTAAAGATCCACCATCTATAAAATCCAATCAATCGCATTATCCAAGATACACAAGTAATATCTTTTATTCGCAGCAGCTTCCAATCATCTTTGACTGGGCATCTTAATACTTTGTATTGTTTTAGAAAAGCAAGTATATCTTCTACTTCATCTTTTGATAAAAAAGATAGCTTTGTACCTGCGTGTGTAAATTCAAGGTGTACCCATTGATCTGCTTCTGCATTATATGTAAGTCCACCACAATGTTTATAACCTGTTCTTAAAAAATATAACCAATCACTATATTCATAGTTTTCTGCTTGATAAAAATATATCAACCATTCTTTCTGAAAAGATCCCATACCTTCCTTTGTTTAGGTTTTTTAGTTTTAAATACGTCCCATTCTTTATTAGCAATAACATTCTTACTTGTTTTTTGTCCTGCAAGAATAGTTCTACCTTCACCAGCTCCCATCATTAAATATTGTAATGCATCATGCACGTGAGAGTATCTATTCTTTAATGGCTTCTCATCATATCTATCTCCAGATACTTGTAGTCTTCTATAATGATAGCCACCATTAAAACCTTTTTTTAAGTTTACACATTTTTTGTCTAGCAAGAATCCTGGCTTACCATCTAGTAATCTAGATAGAGCTGAGTCTACAGCTTCTATTCTTAGAGCTACATCATTAGATGGTGCAGGTTTAGCTTTTAATCCACATTGCCTCATAATTTGAAAAGGTGTTCTTTCATCTGTTTGTGATCTAAAATCTCCAGCAGGATCTCCATATATATCTACTTCATATCCTTTGTAATATTTTGCAATCTCAGTTCTTAATAATTCAGAAAATCTAATTACACCCATATCAAAACATACAAGCTCATTTAATAATATCCATCTACCTGTTGTAAGTCTTTGTCCAAATACAGCAGCAGGTGTGAGTCCGAAGTCAACTCCAATATATATTGTTTGATGTTTACTTGGTATTAGATCTTCTTTTGCACAATGTAGTTCTTGTTTAAAGTTTGGATATACAGGTTTACCTTCTTCAATAGATCCTAGTTTATTTAATACATAAACATCTATCCAACCTTTTGTTTTACCTCTAATAATATTATCATAGTATTTATTTGTAAGATTAGTTTTATTTTCTGCTAGAGTATTAGGATCATATCCTATCGTTGTATTGTTTTCTTTTTTTTCTAGCATAGCAGATGGCTGTGAATAAAAACTCCAGTTATCTGGTTTAATTAACATAAGAGCTTCTTCTCTAGAAATATGATCTGGTACAGGAACATCACCAGACATTATAGCCCACCAATGATCTTCTTCTGGTGCATTGGTATCTGCAATAACTCCATACCAACTAGCACCACCATCTCTCATAGAAGGGTATCTACCTACCCTCATTGTACAAGCATCAATAATTGATTTAGGTATTTCTCTAGCTTCATTTATCCAAACGCCTGTAAGCTCTAATGATAATAGTTTTTTAACATCTTCTGGTCTATCTAATGCTAAGAATATAACTTCTATATCTAAATCATTTTTTAATATTCTATGTGTATAAGGAACAGACCATGCAAAGTTACCCCAGGTATCTTCTGGAAACCAATCTAACCAAGTTTTAATTGTTGTTGTTCGCAGCTGTGGATTTGTATTTCTTATTACTGCCCATCTAGATTTACGTACACCTTGTGGATTCTTTTGTTGTAATAAAGATCTTCTAAATATTTCTATACAACAAGATACTGATTTACCAGAACCTACTGGACCACGCAGTCCTCTAAAGAAGTCATCTGACTTCATAAACTCTTTTAAAGTTTCACCATCTGGTTTGTATTTAAAATTAATCGACATTAGTTCCTACATTCGCTTTTAGCATATTGTATAATGTTTCCTCGCCAAAAGCTTCTACTAACTTATCTGCTTCATAGTCAGTAATCATATGTGTAGGATAATGTTTTAGATGAGTTGCTTTAACTATCTTTCTTAATCTTCTTCTATCTTTTAAACTTAAATTATTGAGGAACGACATAACTCTGTTTCTACCATAAGTAATACATTATCTAGTATTTCTTTTTCAGTACCATATTTTTTTATAAAATTTTTTTTATCTAGATGTATTCCTGTATTACCTTGATGGTGTTCATAACATAAGGGGATTACTTCAAAATGACTGGATCTTCTACCCATACCAACATTACCACTTCCATTATTTCTTATATGGTGTAGAGTAGCTGGTGCTTTACAAACATAACACCCTAAGTTAGCTACTCTATCCATATGCAGTTTTTCTGCTTTGGTTGCCATTACTTCTTTTTCTTTTTGGCAGCCATTATTCGCTTTTTTAAAGCAGGTGGTAAATTTTTCTGTTTACCTTTTAGACCTCCACTTGGTCTACCTTTTTTTGATCCATAGGTTCCTTTTCCCATTGGCATGGTATGTCCTCCTTGTTTATGATTTCATATGTTGATCTGCAATTATCTGGTGTTGCTGCACTAGCCATCTGTATAGCTTGTATATCATTATCAGCTTCAAACACCAGCTCTTTTTTGAGAGTATCATTACTCCATATCTTTACGATATAACTCATTATTCCTCCTTTGTTAAAAGGGGAACCTTATATATATAAAAAAATTTTTAAACGCACTAACGCCCTTGTCGTGCATAAGGCTTAAATGATCTTTTCTTATGCTTGTTCATAGATGATGATTTAATCTTAGACCTTCTGCTACCTTGACTTGTCTTCTTAGGTATACGTTCGTGTATATCTACATATTTAAACTTAGCTTTAGCCATATGTACCTTTCAAAGCCTTATTGTCTGTTGTACTCGCCTCGTCAGCCAAGGCTGGTGGGTTTCGCCCCCCCACACTAAATCTGCCGATTTACTGAGTGGGTGTGCGTACCAACGCCTCACGATAAGTCTATGTTAATCTTTATATCGCCCTGTAGATTATGGGCGATCTTATCTGGGGCTTTTAGACCTACTCTATCGAGTATATCTCGACTTGCCTCTAGCTGTACGTATTCACTTCTAGCTCCAGTCGACAGCTCGATAAGTCTTTTACTCGCACTTACTGCACCAAGTCCTAGAGTTTGTGCAATTCTTTGTTGCATATAACTCTGTACCTTTGGTAAACGTAGTGTGCGAGAAGCACTTACTCTCGCTGCCTCTTTACTTCCTTTGCTTGAATATCCTGCCTTTTCAGCAGCTTCCTTTATACTACAACCAGTTGCTACGATAGTATCAACGAGCTGTCTTTGTTTGTCTGTAAGATCATCTTTCATAACTATATTATTCTGCCCTTAACTGTACGTAGTTTCAAAAAAGCTACGTGTCAAGAACAAATACAGCACTTTAGTTGTTCGTTATACTCACAATACTAGATCTGGTAAGGAGTCGCCATTGGGCGACACTCTGCACCCCATACGCAATCACATATGATGAGATTGCTATGGGTCCCCCCACACACACGTGATTCGCTATCATACCAAGGACTCCCCCTTGCAGGTCGGCTGTTGCCTCAATGCAACAAGATGGACGCACTAGATAATGTGCGATCCACTTGTCGCATTGCCCTGCGGTAACCCCCTCGGTTGATGTACGCTACCACGTTATGTGGACGTTAGTCTAAACAAGGAGGTTATTATGGACTATGTTAAATACTATGAGCTAATAGTTGACGAAGCTAATAAAAAGCGAGTTAACGAGTTATATAGCTTGAAAGAAGAAGCTACTATCAAAGGTGATACTACTAAAGTAGTTGAAGTTGATAGTGAGTTAAATACTCTAGTGAAAGGAGGAATATATGTTAGCTAGTGAAGTAAATAGTGCTGATTATTCAGATTCAAGACTAGATGCTATGTCTGATGTTTTGGATTCTGTTGATATCAAAGAAGGTGTTAAGACATTGTTTAGAACAATGATTACACCATTTGCCCAAGAAAAAGATTGGGCTATGATTGCTGAATGGAATGCTAATTCTATTATTGGTTGTTTCGAAAGACATTTGGAACAATGTAATAATTCATTAGATAAGACTATGAAGCTTATGGAAAATGCAATAAGAGAAGATGTCGGTAATGAGATATCTAAGCTTAATGTAGATAAGCTTATATTTAGACGTGATGCTCAGCAGTTGAATATCAATCGAGCAGAAACGATTGTTAATGAACTACACCTTGCATATGAAGTTGCTTTTGAGAAGAAGTTTATTCCCAAAAGTAAACAAGCAGGTGCAGTTAAAGATGTTTCTGATGAGATGAAACAATACAATATAGCTAGAATCAAGGAAGCACTTGGTAAGTAGTTATATACAAAGCCTAGCGTTGAAATATACGCTAGGTTTTTTTTATCGTTATTGGCATTTTAGAATGGTTCTAAAGTACAAAACGACTTATCGTTCGGCGTTGTAAACCCACTGGCGTTGCTGCCGAAATTCATAAACCTATAAGGAGGAATAAATGGATAAGAATAAAATATATAAAACAACAGACTATAGTCTATTTAAATACCTAAAAGGTAATAGAGCTATAACTGAACTACACGTAAGAAGACTTGTAGAATCTATCAAAGAAAAAGATTTGCAAGTACCTATTATTGTAGATGAAAAGATGAATGTTGTTGAAGGACAACATAGATTGGAAGCTTACAAGATTGTAGGTAGACCAATATTATACATTGTAAAAGACAATGTTACATTAGATGATGTACGTAAACTAAATTCGGTAGCACGAAAATGGACACTTACAGAATATCTAATGTCCCACGTTAAATTAGGTAATCATGACTATGAGTTATTAGAATGGTTTCATAGAACTTATGAGTTTGGATTATCAGAATGTATAGCTATGCTTAATGGCAAAGGTTATTGTGCTAGTAAAGAACTAAAAGAGTTTAAAGAAGGTGAGTTTACTTTGCAGAATCTAGAACAAGGTAAGACTTGGGCTAGATCTATAAACAAAGTAGGCGAATATTTTCAATACTATAAGAAAAGATCTTTTGTATTGGCTATGATAGTTCTTATGCAGCACCCTAAATTTAGTTGGAAGACGTTTGAAAAGAAACTTAAAAACTTCTCAGCTAAGTTGAAGAACCAAGGTAGTAGAAATGATTTTATAGTTAATCTAGAAAGATTGTATAATCATAATACACCTGCTGATAAGAAAATAAGATTGGAGTTATATGAATACACAAGAAACTAAAGGAGTAGATATGCTACATAAGATACAGAATTGGTTGATGAATGTTGCTGCCAAATGGATTTGGTTTGCAATTATGTTACCAATAAGAATAGTCTTGGGACTTTGTTTTGCAGTTGCAAAGTATATGCCAAAGACTGTTCAGCTACCATACAAGGTAGTTAAACGTGAAGAAACTGACAAGAAATGGTGGAACTAATGACATTTATTATACTACTAATAATTGCATTTATGATTGGCTATGGTATTGTTCTAATGAAAGAGAACATATCTATGATTGATGAAATCAATAGATCCATAAGACAAGAAATAGAAATGCAACAACTAGAGAGAAAACAAAGATGGGAAGATACAAACAAGCAATCCAAGTAGAGCTAGACCAAGCTCATTTTGACTATGCTGAATGTAAGATAGATCAACAAGAGTTTCTAGCTAAGATAACTGCGTGTGGTATTACGCTACCGCAGGATATACAGGAGCATATAGATAATGCCGAAGAAGCTAGATACGAATGGAAAGTTAGTCAGCATAATACTAAGTTCTGAAGAAGTATTAATACTAGAAAAAGTATTACATAGATATATGCTAGAGCAAGAAGCATTAGCTTATTTAGATACTAAGAAAATAGATGCTTATTCTGTTTACGATAAAGTCAAGAAAATTATTGGATTATACGATTTAAAGAATCCTAGGGAACGTAGTTAGTTACACTTTGACGATCGCAAGATCTAGTGTCAAGGTGGTTTCTCCCTATACGTTCTGTAAACACATAGTTGCCTTGCACTATGAGGATCAAGCAAGGCACAGCTCTCCTGGGAAGGAAAGCTGTATAACTAAAAGAAAGAAATAATGATTCGAAAAGAGGTTATATGATTGGCGTTATCAAAGAGAAAGCTAAAAGTCTACGCACAAATATTGAAGGGGTAATACCGAAGTTTTTTAAATTTTTAAAATATATTTTGGTAGCTATGCTTTCAGCAGCAATATGGTGTTTATACTTTGTTGGTGCTGCCGCAGATATTGTGGAGCATTATTTAAAGTTTATTAGAAGTGAAATAATGAAAGGAAAGAAAGATGTACGAGTTGATAATATGGAAGACAAGTAATGAAGCCCATACATTACCATTTGAAAAAAAACCAGATTGGAACACAATAAAAAAGTTATTGGGTGTACAAATGTTAGAGATACATAAGGGATATAATACAGATGTATCTAACAGAAGTTTTGAAATGCTTTGTGATGAAGA
>TARA_R100001440_G_scaffold1218_5_pt1 | contig 14655 bp, 20 predicted proteins | sample TARA_R100001440 | Tara Oceans TARA_R100001440 (sample SAMEA2622112) | marine metagenome | biome: marine biome (ENVO:00000447); feature: surface water layer (ENVO:00002042); material: "saline water (ENVO:00002010), including plankton (ENVO:xxxxxxxx)" | depth 5 m
TGCGTTTCTAACAGCATCGGCTGTAAATACAAACTCATTTTTTGATAATCTAGCAGGGACGTCATCTGCTTTTTCCATTCTGCCTATTGGCACGAATCCACCATCAGCTCTATAATCTTTTTCCATACCACCCATATCTAATAGTGGCATAGTTTTTTTAGCTACGGGTTCTTTACCCTCTGTAGATCCACCCTCAGCTAATTGTCTTGGGTTAATAAATTTATATGGATTTGACATAATAAATCTTGGATCAGCTATATCTGCTCCTTTGTATGTTTCTTCCTCATCATCGTCGTCAGCCGTAAGAGCTCCAAGTATGGAAGGTATTCCTATTGCAGCAGCTGTTCCAAAGCCTGTTAGTCCACCACTTAAATTAACTAACCCTGCTTTATTTGCAATAGCCCCTAATCCACTAAACACAGGATCTCCTCCTTTAATTGCTAAAAAAGGATTAAAACTACCTTTACCAAAAAAATTACTTATAGCACCTCCACCACCAGCAAAATTAAATAAGGCTGCACCTATTGCAGCTTTGCCTATTGGTGATTTAGCTATTTTCTTAACTGATCTTGTAACTTTTTTAACAAGTTTACCTAGACCATACATCTGTCTTGCAGATTCAAAATCCATTTCACCACCTACGACAGGATCAGCCATACCACCTTTAGCTAATAATCTAAAATTTTGACCACCACCAAATTCATCATCAATTTTTTTTTCTGGTGAATCTTCAAGTGCAAGTAATCTTCTTTCATAGTCAGACATAATACCCTCTCCATCTCCACCACTACCATCAGGTGGTTTTCTTCTATAACCATATGTAAGAGGTTGTTTATATCCTTTATCTGTTAAAGCAAAAGTCCCATCTGGATTTGTTTTATAAGATGAAACAAATTTTTCTAATCCACCTACATTACCTCTATACTTTAATCCTGGTGCACCTTTATCAAATGCTAAAAAATCTTCAAAATTTTGACCAGTAATATTTGGAACATCTGCTAAAGCAACCATTGCTTTTTTTTGATCGTCCTCATCTAAACTTTCAAGATATTCTTTAAGTTGTGGGTTGTTTACTAAAAATTCATTTCTATACGCAAAATTTGGTTTCATAGCTTTATTTAAAACAAATTGAAAGGGACCAAGGGGTATATTTAGTTGGTTAGCCATATTGCTTTTAAATTTTTGTAATGCTTGAAAATCTCTTGATCTGTTTGTTTGATCTTTTGTAAGTCTAGCATCTTGATAAACTCCTGGCGCTACTTTTTTCCCACCACCTTTTACAATTCCCTGTGAATAATAATCTTTAATGTAATCTTCTCTAGCGTTTGAACCTGATGACGTTGTTTTTTGCGATGATTTTTGAGATGATGATTTAGCTGAGGCAGCTTTAGACTCCATACTTTTAGCAGATCTATAACCCTGTCTTGTACCACCAAACCCTGGTTGTACTAACATACCACCGTCTTGTAACATCTGTTTTGCTTGTTGTGATCTAGTTATGGCCATTTATCTATTCTATTTTGTTTTTCCAAATAAATCAAGGCTAGGCATAACGACATTTACGTCTTGAGCCATCTCCTCTTGCTTGTAACCTTTAGCTTCCCAGTCTTTTCTTTCTTTAAAAGTCTCTCCTGTTTTCTTATGTCTATAAGTTGTTTCTACTTTTGCTGGTGTTAATTCTACTATGTTATCCATTATGATGTTACCTCTCTTGGCTGTATTTCTAATATCGAAGCTATGACGTGCAGCTCATTCGCGTCACCTGCTTGTACTTTAAGTATCTCGCTCTCCTCCATTACTAAGGGTTGAGATAAAAGTTCTGTTGTACCATTACCTGATATGGTTTTAGTTTTAAATAAGCTAAATATAGCACCACTAGAATCTACTAGTGTCACCGTTATTGTGGTCCCTGATCCAGAGTCATCTGATACTAGTATTGATTTAACAACCGTTGTTACTGCACTTGGCACCGTATATAATGTTGTAAGATCAGCTGTTGTTAAATCTACTTTTTTATTTTTAAAACTATTAGCCATTAATTTAAAAAGAAGTTTTGTGCTTCTACCTCTTGTTTTAATTCTTCTTGAAACGTTGTATTTAATTTTTGCACTATACCATCAAGATCTCTAACTTGTGCTTCTGCCGTACCTAAATCATACTCCTCACTTGGTCTTGTTAATACTTGTACTATCTTTGCCATTATCTTCTCCCATCCGGTTGTATGTCTAATCTAAAAGCTCCTAATTTCCAACTTTGACTAGCGCCTGTATTTTCTACTTTTAATGATATGGCTCTTGCTCTAGCACGTGTGTCTATTTTTTTAGTGCTTGAAGTTATATCAAATGGTCCAAGAGATGAACTAGCAGATGTGTCGTTTGGAAAATCTCTTAAACCTAATGTAATTCTAGTAGTTCCAGTTTGAGATATAAAGTCAGGTATGAATCTTCTTATCTTCATTAAGAACTCACCGTCACCTCTAAGATCAGCCATACCAGTTGATTGTCCTGTGATACCTCTTCTTTGACTAATATCATAATCTCCAGATAATATGTTTGCGGTTATTGCAGTAATAGTTCCATTTCTATTTTGATCAGTTCCTGTTTCGTGTTCATAATAAGAAGTTCTACCCTCTGTGTTTCCTACAACATCGTGAGATGTATCAGTAGACGCATCATACTCTAAAGCATGTGGAACTCCAAATACTGCGGAGTCTCTCCACATTGTTCTAGCAAGAGAACCCACCGTCCAAACAGGTCTTTGTGGTGACGAGTCAAAATAATTGTATGCAACCATTTTATTTACAACTTGTGAATTTAACGATGGATAAAACCAAATAACTTCACCAAACAAATTATTTAATCCTGCAGATATCATTTGGTTACCGGAGTTTATATTTATATCATTGTAAACGTGGTCCTCTACCAAACATGGTAATGACTCTAGTTTACCAGCGTATCTAAAAAAACCATTTTCTGACATCCAATACGCAGCACCATCAACTTCTACGCATGCGTTTTGTCCTGTTAATCCGCAGTTAGTTCCAACTTGTGCAAAAGCAAAAGTTAAAGGTTGTCCAACAAAACGTTGTGTAAATAATGCTGTATCAGTCCAGACAAGAATAGAATCTCTACCACGAATCGCTCCTCTGATCTGTGATCCGTCGGCCAGTCTTTGTGTACCGGCTGTATTAGTTGCCGTAGGTGTATATGTATTTATATCTTCTTGATCCGAGAATCTAATAAACATATCATCTTGTGTTGCTTTGTTTCCGATAGTTGTTTCTGTTCCAAAGAATACTAAGTGACGATCCGGAGTAGATACAACCATGTGTCTTGATGCCGTTGGTGCACCTGATATAATAGTTGCTCTTGTACTTGTTGCTGCAGCAATAGAAGAGTCCCATTGAAATACTTCACCATCGTGAATTAAACAAATAGCTTTGTCACCAAAATTATCTAGTGACCACATACCAGGTTCTAATACTAAGTCACCTGATGCAGCTTCACCCCAAGCAACATAATCAGAACTATTTTTTACTGATGCTCCATCACTATGCGCTGATCTAGTTGAGTTTCTAACTCCTCTTGTAATACCTGTTAGAGTAGTTCCACCTGTAATACCAGTGTAAGATATTTCTTCATTACCAACTTGAATAAAATTAGTTCCAGAGTCTGGAAACTGTGTAGCGTCTGCTAAAACAATAGATGTGCCTGAACCACCTGTCCCTGCTGTATCATTTAATAATGCTCCATTTAAAGTTGTTGTGACTGGGTTAGAAGCCTCTCCACCCCAAGATCCTAAACCCCAACCAAAACCTTTTTCTTGAACAGCAGATCCTACAGGATAATAATGTTGAACTCTTATGCCTCCTGATGTTGAGGCACCAGCTCCTGTTTCATTTGATGGCATTGTTATTTTAATTTGTGTATTGTTAGGAACACTTGTAACCATAAATTTTTTGTCATCAAAATCAGATGCACCAAAATTAGATCCTGTTATTGCAGTAAAATTATCTAATAAAACAATATCTTGTGGATTAATATTGTGACCACTAGAAAAATTTATAGTAACAATTGGTGATCCGTTAGTCGTGCTGAATGCACTTGTAAGCGTTGTTGTAGTTTTAATAGGGTGTATGTCATAAAATACACCACCAGAGAAAGCATATAATATTCTGTTAGTGCCGATGATAGCATATCTTCTACCTAAACTATTGATAAAATGATGAAGACCACGTCCAGCTCCTGTGAGCTCGTTTTCGTTTAGGGTGCCTAATTGGTTCCAACCACCCATTTTTTCTGGAATACCATACCTAAATCTAACATTATCACAATCGATCCATTGGCCCTCTGCTTGGGTTGCTGTGACTTGTTTATTAATACCTGGTTGAAATCCGATTTTCTGTAGCATAACATGCAATTATACAGCAAATATTATAAAAATATACCTCTTTTTACTTCCAATTTATGTTGATATTGAACCTAGCCTGTTGATCCGTGCAATTAGTGCTTGAATGAGAAACAGAGGGGTCAAATAACAATATGCGATTAGCCACAGATTTTATAAATTTCTTGCCCACATAAGTTCCACCGTCGCAAGTGTTTAAAGAAAATATAGCCCCCTCGTGTGGCATGGGCAAATCCTTGTGAGCTCTATGTTTTATTAATTTATCAGTTCTAGTATAGCAGTTTACTTTTATCCTTCTTAAAAATAGAATATTTAATTTATCTATTAATGGATCTATTATTTTAAAAAAATCACTATTAACAACATTTTGATCATAAAGGGTATGAACAAAGTAAAAATTTTTAGTATCTTTTTCATCAACAACCGTATTGTTAAAATAATATGGAAAATTATCAGACATAAAAGTTTCTTGTATTTTTTTAAAATCATTGCCTGAAAGAAAATTATCTATGATCTTCATGCTCTTAAAATTCGTAAAAAATCATCATGCACATAGTCTGCATTAAAATTAAATGATATAATTGTTTTTCTTTTTTTAGTTTGAGAAGGAGGTGCTCTGTGTATAAACATACTTGGAAATATAATAACATCTCCTTGCTTTACATCCACATCGATAATTTTTAAAGATAAAGGCTCTACTATTTGAGTCTTAGGAGAGTTCTTTCCAAACTCTAAATAGTATACACCTGTAAAGTTATGTCCATGAACATGCCAACCATGTGTATCTCCTTTGCCATATTGTTGAAACCACAACTCAAAAATTTGCACCTGTGATAAACCTATCTTTTTTATTTCTTCTGTAAAATGTTTTTGTAAATGAGGACCTACTAATTTAACCCATTCTCTTTCGGTGTCGTGTCTTCTATCCCAATCTACTCTTGAAATGCTATCCGTAAAATAATCATCATCTTGTTTTAAACAACCTGATTTTTGTTTATTTATTAACTCTAATAATTCTTTCTTTATTTTAGAGTTTTCTTTAAGTTTATTTTTTAAGATAGGAAAATTAAAAGATATCATTTTCTAAACCATGCAGGTAATCCTAAATGTGGACGTCTATCAAACATGTTGTCTTTTGATCCTGGAGTTTTACGATTATTATAGTGTAAAAATACTTGTACACATTCTTTGCCCTTAAACTTTTCTCTCCAATGTTCTAGCTCACATCCTCTGTAAACTAACATATCTCCTTGTTTTAAATCTACTCTAATGCCTTTTTTGTTAGTCTCTCCTGATGGCTCTAAATAGATTGGCCAAGGGTCACCACCAAGATTCATGGTAGTTGATATCTCACAACTAAATCTATCTTTATGTCTTTTAAGTTCATCACCTGGTTTATATATTCTAGCGTAAGTATAAGCTGGATATAATTTTAATCCTGTTACTTTTTCCATATCCGGTTGACACTTTAACATTAAAGTTTCCATAGCAACATTCGCATATTGCGAATATGTATTTGGTATTTGGACATCATTATAATCTCCTAACATAATTTCAAAAGGTGATATATACTTTGCCTCCTTACAAGTATTATAAACTTGTCTTTGCATATAAAAATAATTTGCAATAAAAGCTGCTAAGTCTTTTGATATCGCTTGTCTAATCACTGCGTATTTATTTTTTTTAAAACTCATATTACGTCAAAGGCTATTGTATATCTTTTTATTTTTTTAGAAGTAAGAGGTATTGAATGTTTTTGCAAATTGTCAAACTTCAATAAACTATTCTCTACTCCTTTTGTATGTTTTACTACATCATAAAATTCTGAAGATTCAAGAAAAATAGTGCCATCCCCTGTTGGATTATATAAATAATAAACAAATGAATATTTACAATCAGGATGATTGTGCCAACATATTATATTGCCCACAGAGCATACACCCCAACATTTATGTATTTGATATGGTTTTATATATTTTTGCACTGAATCCACAAAAGGTTTCATCTCAGATTTTAAATGAATATTGTTTGGTGTTTGTAAACAAGGATAACTTTCACCTAAATCCTCTACTTCTTCTTTAATAAATTTAAATATTTTTTTCTTATCTTTATCTTTTAAAATGTTTTTATATATTCTCATATAAGTCTGTACCACCCTGTAGCTATTATTTTTTCCTTATCAACTATCTGACCTTTGTGAGTATGTGTCCAGTCTGGAGGCCAAATTATAGTTAAACCTTTTTTTGCAGGTGTGGTTAAGTTTTGATATTTGAAATGAGTCCCTCCGTTTTCTACATCGTTTAAATATGTCATAAAAACTAAAACTCTGTAAAAATTAACTTGTTCTCCTCTCTCGTAATGCCACTTTTTAAAACCACCATTTTTGGGATACCACTGAATATTAAAATTTTCAATATCAAATCTAGGAAGCCAATTTATTTCAGGATACTCTTTTACATATAAATCTAAAGCTTGTTGTAAAAAATATCTATATGCAGCAATACCTTTTTCAAAATTATTGTATTGAACCTCTAAATCTATAGATTCTTTACTTTGATTATCAATTGTTTCTTTTCCCATTTTTAAACAAGTTCCTTTATTAGTTAAATGTTTATTTTTGTTAAAATAATTAATCATTCCATCACAAACGTCTTCTGGCATATACCACCCTCTGATAAAACTATCTTTAGGAAACTCGTGCTTTTTCATCTACTGCCCCCACCAAAACTTGTTTATCTTTATTTGATACATCTGCTTTATGTAATATTTTAGAATCAAAAAAAATTAATTTACCTAATTTTGGAGTTACTTTTTTGTTTACAGGTTCTCCAAAAATAGTATCTCCATCAGAGTCTTTTAAATACAATATAAAAGAATACTTTTCTGTTTTTTCATGATTATGTTCTATTTGATATCCATTTTTATAATATCTAATATAATGTATCCAAAATATTTTTTTATAAAAATTATCAAAAGGTAGTATTTTTTTTAACATGTCCTCACTAAAAATACTTACTATGTTATGTGTTTGAAAACCATTTTTGGTACAAGAAATATTACTAATATTTTTAAAATCATATTTTTGTATTATTGACATAATATCTTTAATCGTTCTTTCAGGTATAGTTGTTTCTCTAAACAAGGTTTCCGCTCACTATTAATCTGTTATCGGTTCTATTAGGCCTAACTTCATGTGGCATGTATCCAGGAAATAATAATAACGTGCCAGGTTTAAATTTAAAATCTTTAGGTTTGTTAACATCTACGTAAGGATATCCCACATCAAAAAAAGATATAGGGGAAGAATTTTTATTACCTTGGATAAACCAAACAAATGATTTGTGTTTAGGGTGATGAGTATGAATTGAGTGGTAACCATATTTACCATACTTTTGTATCCAAGAATGATCTAATGTTAAATTAAAAGATTTAAAAATGTGACCTAGTTTATTAATTATTAATTCATTTAAAATTTCATGTTTATCAAAAAAAGAAGTAAAATTCATTCCTGGAATATACTTATCTTCTTTTAATAATATACTTTTAACTAATTTTTTTGTTTGAGCATCTACCTCAACATAGTCTTCAACTATGGTGTATGTGAAAGAGTGTTTAAACATTTTTTGCCATTCCTTTTGGCACGGCTTGTATGTTCCAATGTATAAATCTAAATGGTTCTTTACCATAGTCTACAGCAAATTCATGTTCTAAATAGCCTGGAAACATTATCAATACTCCTGGTTGCACTCTAAATTGAACTAGTTCAGTTCCATATGTAACATCTGATGTTTTTTTTACTTTTAATTTAGTGGCTCTAGCGCCAGTCCTTGGCTCATGAAAAATAGGATATGATGTTTTATCACTAGCTTTAAGAAAATAAAAACCTGATACGTGTTGATTCCAATGCACATGTGCAGAATGATTACCACCACCCTTTTTAGCAAACTCTTGTACCCACATTTCACTAAACATTGTTTGATATTCTGACATATCATAACCTTGCCAATCTAAAAAATCCCAAGACTTTTGACCTATGTAATTTCTAAAATCTAAAAAATCATTATCTAATGTAAGAGGAGTTGAATGATAAGATACTCCAAAATCACCATGTTGTTTTATATGATCTTTTTGTCTAGCTTTAGCTTCTTTAATATATTTATCAGAAGCCTTATTTAAAGTTTTTACAAACTCTGGTTTGTTTTCCACACATATTGGAGTTTTAAAATATTCGTTTACTTCCATGGCTGCCCAAGATTCCACATAACTAATGAATACCTTGTCCCTGCAGTTACTGGTTTTACCCTGTGCCACACGTGACTAGGAAATACAATAATAGATCCTTTAGGTAATATTTCTTTACATTGTATTCTGTGTATAGATTCATCTCTCATGTTTGGTTCATAATCTCTAAAATCAAATTCTAACTCTCCACCTTGATATTCAGAGCCATCTGTTAATTGGCAGGTCATAGAAATTTTTCTTATCTTACCGAATTGAAGATTATTTTTTGGATTATTGTAAGATTCTTTCCAACTATCACAATGCCAATCGTAATATTGATTAAGTTTGTATTTTGTAAATTGTATTTGTTCACTAAAATCCCATTCAAAATTCCAACCAGCTCTTTGATTAGCAATTCTAATGTAGGGTTGTAACTCTTTATATATCCAAGTTTCATCTAACCACACTATGTCTGATTTTCTTTTTCTTTGCATATTAAATATTTGATCTTGAGATAAGGTTTTTTTAGCATCATAGCCTCCTGTTCTTGCCATAGATTCAGATTTAGATAATGCATATTTGATTATGTCATCACATAATTTAGGTGGTAATGCAGATGTAAAATACCAATAATAATGTTTTAAATTCATACAAAAGTAAAAACTCCTATTCTTCTTAGCTGATCGTGTTTACAAAATCCAAAGCTATGAAAGTGTAATCCATCACACATCATGACTTTACCTCTCTCAGGTTTTATTCTTTTTAACACTTTAAGTTTTTTTACTCTAGGTGACTCAATGTCTATGACTACTTTACCTTTGGTATATTTTTTATCAAAGATTATAGTGTCTCCTGAAGTATCCTCTAAGTATATTATAAGTAGTTTATGTTTAAATGTAAAATCTACGTGAGGACAGACAAAAGAATATTTACTATTGGACATACTAAAATTAAGAGCAGCCCTTGTAAATCTAGTAAAAGAAACATTATGTTGTTTGCAAAACCTTTTAATTACTCCTTCAAAGAGATAATAATACTTAGAGTTAGGCATTGGCTCTTCACCATTATCACATCTTTTAACTAAAGTGTGGGTTACCATCGGAAATATTCTACGCCCTAAATAACTATCAAAATGATACCACGGAAAAGTATTTTGTAAAATTTCATTGTCGATAATTTTAAATTCTTCTTTGTTTAAGAAGTTTTTAGATATAATCATAACTTATGAATTGAACAAAATTTATTAATTCTTTCTGATTATTTTCTATACGATAATGATTAGTTGAGGGAAACATAATAAATTGATTATTAGTAAGTGATATATCCCAACTTCTGCCCTTTCTTCTATTATCATCATAGTAAATTCTAACATTACAATCTACAGCGTTAACACCATATAACAAAATAAAATCAGGAGAGTCTTTTAAATCTACAGGATCTACCTCTGTTTTAAAATCTGTTTTATCATTAGGAAGATACATCTTACCCCAAGTTTTTTTATTAATTAATATTAAATTATGTTTAACACGTATGTGCTCTATAATGTATTTATTGAGCCTATCCCAATTTCTAGAAAAAGGTGTGTCCTCACCTTTGTAAGTGCTTTCAAAAATTGTTTTTGACATTTCAAAAGGATCTATGTCATATCCCATAGGCATCTTAACATCGCCAAAATATATCGCTTGTTCACTTAATACTTTCTTTTGCATATCTATATATGTTTTTAAAACTTATATGTTATGCTTGTAAATCTGTCAATACCCAACCAGTTGTATTATCTGCTTGATAAGCAGACTCGTCCCACGTGTATTCCCAATAATTAGTAACAGCCTCGTTTTGTGCTTGTTGTTCTGCTGTTAATGCAGGAGGATCACCTAAAGGTGATTTCCAAGATGCAGTTGCAATATCTTTTACCCAAGAATTAAAAATTTTTTTAGGCCAGAAGATTTGATTATCTTCGTCCCAAGTATAACCTATACATGCATAATTTCCTCTATAAGGTGTGCCACCTAATTTATGTGTATTTTCAATTGTGTTGTACGAAGTTTTTTTCCAAAGTTGTTGTGGCCAACCATGACATCTTTCTAACCAGTATTGACCTTCAGCTTCAGTTTCAACACCATCTTTATTTGTAGTGTGTTCATCAGCAACAACGTGAACGTTTAAAACTATATTCTCTTCTGATATTTTTGCAAAGTGTGCCATAATTAATTTTGAAATTTATACCTCACTACAACGATTCCACTACCACCGCTGACTCCAGATGAAGAAGGTAATCCTCTTCCACCTCCGCCGCCACCAGTATTAGCTGTTCCAGCTGTTCCTGCTATAGGAGAGTTTTGTCTGTTTCCACCTCGGCCTCCGCCTCCGTTTCCACCATTTCCACCTGGATCTCCTGTAAGGTCAGCGCCTCCGCCACCTCCACCAGCATATTGAAAACAATTAGCACCTTTACCAGAAGATGCTGAATTTGGAACAATATTAACCTGAGCACCATTTCCTGCAGTTTTAGTACTAGCATTTGCAGAGGCTCCGCCTCCGCCAGCACCAGTTAAGTTTGGTCCTGTTCCTCCATTATTACCTTGTGGAGGACTTACTGGAGGGACATTACCCTGTCCAGCTGTATTATTTAATCTTCCTGCTCCACCACCAGAGCCACCATCTGCGCCAGCAGAAGTGCTTGGGTCAGCGCCGTTACCACCGCCACCACCAGCAGATGTTATTGACGCAAAAATTGAATTTCCTCCATTAGCACCACCAGGATTTGGAGTTGTTCCTCCACCTCCTCCGCCAGCACCAACGGTAATTGGCATTGCTCCTAATGTTACAGCTTGTCCGCAAACACAACCACCTAATGGGTTTGGTACGGTATAACAACCAGAGGCTGTCCCAGAGGATATTCTAAATCCTCCTCCGCCGCCTCCGCCGCCGGTCCCTTGAGCTCCTCCGCCGCCTCCAGCAACAACTAAATAGTCTGCTTTATTTGAACCAGCTGCTCTTCCTTTAGAAGTTACACAAAGGTTTCCGTCTCCTGTAAAAATATGAATTTTATGATCTCCGTCAGTAACGGTTTCATTACCACCGGTTGCTTCGATGTAAGCGGGTCCTGCGCAACCTGACCCAAAGCCTAATATTCTATATCCAAAACCTGCCATCTATTCTCCTTATAGATCGTTAGCAGCGTCAGTAGTAAAGAATAATTTAATTCCAAGCAGTCTAGCATCTGCGTTTAAATCATCTGCTGATACATCTCTTGATATTTGAAAGAACACCTGTTCATCATCACCAGGTGACCCTGCAATAGTTACTGCTCCACTTTCATTTGCTACGTCTAAATCGTTTGATGTTCCACTATGTGCTTTTGCTGTTGCAACAACTTGTGTTCCAAAAGCTGTGTTACAAGAATCATTGTCAGCAAGCGCTACACCTGATAATCCCCATGCAGTCGTTCCTGTGTCAGTTGATGTTGCTGTGAAAAAAGCTTGAAAAGTTACGGTGCCTGCATTCCATGATTTAGGAAATGCTACAGAAAATTGTGCAAACTCATCTGAGTCTTTGTCAAAATCTAAAACTTTTATTTCAGGACCATTTGATAGTTCTACTTGTGCAGCTTCTGCACCATTTGTAGTATTAGGATACATTGAAACTGCTGGCACCCATATAGTTTCTCTACCTGCAATTCTAACTGCAGATACGTTTCCACCTGAATCTTCAGCTTTAATTACACCAGATCCTTTTGTTTTAAGGTCAATACCAATATTAGTGTCACCACCTGATGCTGTAACTGATGGATTATTTCCTGTTGCAGCATTTGCATATGTGACTTCATTAACAGCTGAACTTGTAGCTGTTAAAGTAATTAATTCATTTCCGTTTGTATCTTTAATATTTGTTCCAATTACAGGAGAAGTTAAAGTTTTGTTTGTTAAAGTTTCAGTTCCTGTAAGTGTAACGTCTCCAGAACCAAATCCTAAAGTAATTATATCTGGATTAGTTCCGTCATTAGCTGATGCAAATACTAATTGATCACCTTTGTCTGTTGCTGAGAAAGTAAACGAGTCTCCTGATCCAGTTGCATATTTAAACTGAACCGTGTGAGATCCTGAAGTTGAATTTCTTAAAAAATAAAATGTTTGAACATCGTTTGGTATAGTTACAATTTGATTTCCAGATATTGTACCTGTAAATTCAATCATTCTGTGACCTGCAGCATCACCAGTTCCAGAATCAGAGATACTTAAAGTTGTGGTTTGAGCTCCACCACCAATTGCTTGTTGTGTAAAACCACCAGATATTTGTTCAATAAGTTGTAAATTAGTATTAGTTTTTGTCCCCCATGTACCGGCGTTTTCACCGGTTTGCTGAAGTTCTACTCCTAAAGGTGTAAATGTTGATGCCATGTTTTTTTTCTCCTATGCTACGTCACTATAAGTTATATTAACACCTGTGTCAACATCTTGATATGCTTGAATTCCAAACCCTGTAGAAACACCAAACCCTGCTACAGAGGCCGTTGTAGACACTCCTGTTAATCCCATTACATCTGCAGGCGCTAATACTCCTACAGATGATGTCGTAGCTACACCATCAAAACCTACGGTGATTTGATCTAAAGATATTGATCCTACAGATAAAGTAGCACTGACACCAGCCACAGGTACAAATTCTACAATACCTGCTATTAAGAAACCTACACTTGAAGTTGCCTCTTGACCTGTTGGAACAACTATAGAAGTTAAATCAAATGTCGTAGAACCAACTGATCCAGTTGCTTCTTGACCAGACAATCCAACTAACATTTGATCTAATTCTATTGAACCAACCGAACTAGTTGCAGCCACACCAACAACTTGTTCTGGAATATCAAATTGTGGAGGAACTGCTGAAGTTATTTGTACACCTGTTAATCCTACTACATCTGCAGGGTTAATAGTAAACATACCCCAACCATTGTCACCATAAGATGCATTACTCCAACCATTAGGACCTAAGTCAGTTGTAATTTCTTGACCACTTAATTCTACGGTTAAACCATTGAAACCCCAAGATTCAAAATTCCAAGTGTCACCACCCCAACCTGATTCTGGAAACGCAGTAATTTCACCAACAGAAGTAGTTATAGCTTGACCAGTAGGAATTATAATAGAACCATTGAAACCCCAAGATTCAAAGTTCCAAGTATCACTACCCCAACCTGATTCTGGAAACGCAACAGCATTCCCTAAAGAAACCGTTGCTGAAAGTCCACTTACAGGAATGACAGGACTAAAACTATCTCCCCATGGTTCTAATGACCAACCATCTCTACCCCAACCTTGCTCTGGAAAAACTGTTAAATCACCTAATGTAGATGTAATCGCTTGACCTGTAGCAATTACAACTTCATCATTTATTTTGCCCCAAGAACCACCTAAATTCCACGTGTCACCGCCCCAACCACTTGTTATAGCTTCAGTTGTTCCCCAACGACCGGTGCTCCAGGTTGTGCCTGATTGGTTCCAAGTATTGGCCATAAGGATGACCTCCTTATGCTAATCTAATGATGGCGTTTGTTGCGTCCGCTGCTGGAAATTGAATTGTAAAAGTTCCACTAGATACGGTTTTGTCTCCACCAAATGCAATTACTGCACATGCAGGATTACCTGATGCAGAACTATTATATATTAACGCACCATTTGCTGTGAAAGATGCACTTGTATAACTTACATCGTTAAAATCACAAACTGCAGTTGTGCTTGATGCAACTGGAGTTACACTCGTAAGAGTTGCTCCACCTGATGTGTATGCTGTTCCAGATGAATTTGTAATTTCTTCTGAAGTTGAAAAAGCTGTTGTACTAGCTCCTAATGTAGCTGAACTTGTGTACAAAGCTATTTTAAAAGTGTTACCGGTTGTTGCTGTAAAATTGTGAACTCCTTTTAAAAGCTCAACTTTAAAACTTGTGCAAACTGCTGATGTTATAGCCATAATTTAATCTCCTACGGGTTTGCTGAGTTTATTGGTATTCTAACTGCTCCGTCTGTGTAG
>TARA_R100001440_G_scaffold15874_4_pt1 | contig 14585 bp, 21 predicted proteins | sample TARA_R100001440 | Tara Oceans TARA_R100001440 (sample SAMEA2622112) | marine metagenome | biome: marine biome (ENVO:00000447); feature: surface water layer (ENVO:00002042); material: "saline water (ENVO:00002010), including plankton (ENVO:xxxxxxxx)" | depth 5 m
TACGCACCCCAAAAAATTTTTCGCGTAAAAAATTTTGCGAAAAAAATTTTCGCGAGTACGATTCGGCTATGTCGAAAAAAGATCCACGATTAGCGAGAGCTGGCGTTTCGGGGTATAACAAACCGAAGCGTACCCCGAGCCATCCTAAAAAATCCCATATTGTTGTTGCGAAAGAAGGTGATAAAATCAAGACGATTCGTTTTGGTCAACAGGGAGTAAAGACTGCGGGTAAGCCTAAAAAGGGTGAGTCGGCAAAACAAAAGGCTCGTCGTAAGAGTTTCAAGGCTCGCCATAGTAAAAATATTAAGAAGGGTAAAATGAGCGCAGCTTATTGGGCAGACAAGGTGAAGTGGTAATGGACGATATGCAAGCGATTTATGATGATGAAGTTGGCGGTAATTCCGGTGGCTTAATGTCTTTATTACGGGGTACGGGGGATATGGTTCTTGGTGAAGATATTATGGATAATCTTCCGATGTTACTCCGTGCGTTGGAAGGTACAAATAAAGATACGTTAACGATGCAAGAAACCCGCGATATGTCGGGGCCGCTAGATGAAACGAGTTTATCTGTTCAATTAAGTAATACCCCAGGATTAAGTTCGATATTAGGGCCAGAGGCTGGGGTGTTAGCAGCTATGGCTGGTGGGCCTATGGGTAAGGGTAAATCTGCAAAAGAAATATTAGAAGAGATTATGGAGCTAGGCCGTAAGATGCGGTCTGAGCAAGATATTATTGATACCCGTCGTGCTACGGAAAACGAAGCTAATCTTCCTGATTTTTTAAAATCGTTTTCGCAATTACAAAAAGAGCGTAAGGGTAAAGAAGGGTTTGAGGATCTAGTACAAGAGGGCCGCGATCAATATATGGATTCGCCTGAAGCGTTAGAAGAAGCGATGCGTGTCCAGCGGGATGTTATGAGGAAAGCCCGACGCGATGGGGATTTAATGGCTAAGGGTGGTCGCCCAGGATTATATGCAAATATTGCTGCGAAACGTAGACGAATAAAAGCAGGGTCAGGGGAGAAAATGCGTAAAGCTGGATCTAAGGGTGCGCCGACGAAAGAAAATTTCCGACAAGCTGAAACTACTGCTAAAAAAGCTAATGGCGGTGGATTAAGTTACGCTAAAGGTTATTACGGTAAATCGTATAAATAAAGGAATAACATGCCTCCGATAGATCCATTAACAGCACTAATAGCCGCAGTTGCAACGACGGTAGGTACAACAGCGTATAGTTCTAATAAAGCACGTAAAGCTCAAAAACGAGCACGTGAAGACGCTAACCTCCGTGAATTAATCGAAGGGGCTGCGCCTAATATTTCTAACGTATCTGACGTAATCCCTGAAGAAGTACAAGGTACTGATGTAGCTGGGTTAGAACGAGCATTAGCCGCGATGGAATATGGCGAAGAAGTTCCTTTACCAGCGGCAGAAATGGATCCGATGGCTAATTTATCTGAAGAAGAATTAGCGGCGTTATTAGAAGAATCAGGGATAGCGGGTCAATTAATGGCGAGCGGTGGGCCAGTAGGTACGCCTGAAGATGTTTATTATTTTAGTGTCCCGCAAGTTATGGGAATGATGCAAGATCCGAATCCTCAAATACAAGGGGTCGGGATGCAATTAGCCGATATGATGGCTTCGACTCCTGGGATGGAGATGGTTCCCGCGACTCGCGATCAAATAACGATGATGGCCGAAGGTGGCCCGATATCCGAGGAACGTCTTAATAACGCAAGATTAAGATAATGGCTAAAAATCCGCGTATCCCTAGGAAAAAAGGGCAACCCGCGAAAAGTAAAAAACATAGCGATTTATATACAGATGAAGATCCGAAAGGTACGATCCACGGATTAAAATTTGCTACTGTTAAAGATGCGCAAGCAAGTGTAGCTAAAATTAAAAAAGCTAAACGTACTCCTGCTCATAAAATCCAAGCAGCAATAGCAATGGAACAAAGAGCTAAAGCAGCGGGTAAAGCAAGCGCAGCTCAAGTTTATCGTCGATATATAAATGCAAACAAAAAATCCACTCGAAAATCTTAAAAGCGTAGACCTTTCCCATCTCTCTAAGGAGGAGGCGAAAGAGTTTACGATATTACTTGAGGAATTAGAAAAGCGTGAAAAACGCGAAAGTTCTATGGCGTCGTTTTACGATTTTGTTAAAACGATTTGGCCAGAGTTTATTGCAGGTGCTCACCACAAAAAGATGGCCGAGGCTTTCGACAAGATTGCTTCAGGAGAATCTAAAAGACTAATAATTAATATGCCCCCACGACATACGAAGTCAGAATTCGCTTCGTATTTGTTTCCTGCATACCTATTAGGTAAACGCCCTAAACTTAAAATTATTGAAGCAACCCATACCGCTGACCTCGCGATTAATTTCGGTCGTAGAGTGCGGGACTTATTAGAAAGTGAAGAATATGCAGAGATATTCCCAGCTACTGAACTAAAAGCTGACTCACGAAGTGCGGGTAAATGGAATACTTCACAAGGTGGACAGTATTATGCGGCGGGTATCGGGGGTGCATTAGCGGGTCGTGGTGCCGATTTGTTTATTATTGACGACCCACACTCCGAACAAGACGCTTTTTCGGATAAAGCGTTAGAAGAAGCTTACGAATGGTATCAAACTGGTCCTCGTCAGCGCCTACAACCAGGAGGGGCGATCGTAATTGTAATGACTCGTTGGTCTAAAAAAGACGTAACGGGTAAATTAATTAAACGGATGGCTCAGGAACAAGGTGGAGATGAGTGGGAGGTTATTGAATTCCCTGCGATATTACCGTCAGGCAAACCGTTATGGCCGGAGTTTTGGTCTCTTAAGGAATTAGAAGCGACGAAAGCGTCGATTCCTCCGTCTAAATGGGCAGCGCAGTATATGCAACGCCCGACTGGGGAAGGTATTTCTATTATCCCGAAAGAATGGATTAAAGAATGGCCGAACGATGACCCTCCTTCTTGCGATTATTTGATACAAAGTTACGATACAGCGTTTTTAAAGTCAGAACGAGCGGACTATACGGCGATTACGACGTGGGGAGTTTTCTATCCTGAAGGTAAAATCGGCGATGAACTGTATAACGGGCAAGACGCCCATATAATTTTGATAGATTGTGTAAAAGAACGTTTAGATTTTCCAGAATTAAAGCGGGAAGCGATGCGTTTATATGAATATTGGGAGCCTGATTCGGTAATTATCGAAACAAAAGCGTCAGGTATCCCGCTTACACAAGAATTACGGCGGCAGGGTATCCCGATAAACACCTTTTCACCGAGCAAAGGGCAAGATAAGATCGCAAGATTGAATACGGTAAGCGCAATTTTCCAAGAAGGCCGTGTTTGGGTACCTGATACGAACTGGGGACAAGAATTAGTTGACGAAATCGTAGATTTTCCGAACGGAGAGAACGACGATTGCGTAGATGCGACAACTTTAGCACTTATGCGCTTTAGACAAGGCGGTTTTTTGCGTTTAGAAGGCGATTATGCCGACGATGAAGACTATTTTCCAAAAGTTCGTGTTTATTACTGATTTATTCTAGTAAAAAATAAGAGTATGGTGGCAAACCATGGCTGAAGTACAGATTCCTGAGGATGAAGAGAACGTAGAAATCCTTTTTGACGAAGAGGATAACGTTCTTGACCCGTCTCTTTTGACTGAAGAAGTCGAAATCCCGTTTGAAGAAAATTTAGCAGAGTTTTTAGACCCTGCTACCCTTTCCGAAGTCTCTCATGAGCTAACTACTGCGTTTGAAGAAGACCTTAGTTCCCGTGGTGATTGGTACGAAGCGTTTAAAGACGGATTAGAACTGTTAGGTGTAGATAGTGACCCTAGAAGTGAACCGTTTGAAGGGGCAAGCGGGGTATATCACCCGCTATTAGCTGAAGCAACAACTCATTTCCAAGCGCAAGCGTATAAAGAACTTCTTCCTGCAAACGGCCCAGTAGATACTAAAATTATGGGCGCGTCTAACGATCCGAAAGCGATGCAAGCTAATCGCGTAAAGGATTTCATGAACTATCAGCTCATGTACAAGATGGAAGAATACGATCCTGAAATGGATCAGATGTTATTCTTTTTGCCTCTAGCTGGTTCAGCGTTTAAAAAATGTTATTTCGACCCTGCTATGGGTCGAGTCGTTTCTAGGTTTATTAAAGCCGAAGATTTAATCGTACCGTATTACACTACGGATCTTCATACGTCTCCGCGTATTACTCATCGTATGACAATGTCGGAAAACGACTTGCGTAAATTACAGTTGAGTGGTTTTTATAGAGATATGCCGATGACTTCTCCTAGCTATTCAGCAGATGGGGAAAACGCGGTACAAGATAAGATTGACGAAATAGACGGTGTTTCTAGGACAGGAACTCAAGCCGAATATACGTTACTTGAGTTTCATGTAGAACTAGATATCGAAGGGTTTGAACATACAGGTAACGACGGAGAGCCAACAGGGTTAGCCCTTCCGTATATTGTTACAATATGTAAAGATAACGATACTGTTTTAGCTATTCGTAGGAATTACGAAGAAACAGATCCGATGCGTAAAAAGATTGAATACTTTACGCATTATAAGTTCCTCCCAGGACTAGGCTTCTATGGATTCGGCCTAATCCACATGATTGGCGGTGTTACCCGTTCCGCAACGTCAATTCTTCGCCAACTTATTGATGCCGGTACTTTAGCCAATCTTCCAGCTGGTTTCAAAGCTCGTGGTTTAAATATCCAGAGATCTGATGATCCTGTACAACCAGGAGAGTGGCGGGATGTGGATGTTCCTGGGGGGACTATTCGAGAGTCGTTCTTGCCGCTTCCGTATAAAGAACCAAGTGCGACATTAGCTCAGTTACTAGGGTTATTAGTTGAATCTGGGCAGAGATTTGCTTCTGTTATGGATAATCAAACAGGAGACGCTAATAGTCAAGCTCCTGTAGGTACAACAGTTGCGTTGTTAGAAAAAGGACAGAAAGTAATTTCTGCAATCCATAAAAGGTTGCATTACGCGCAGCGTAACGAATTTAAAATATTAAAGAGATTATTCGGTGAATACTTACCTCCGGAATATCCTTATCAAGTACAAGGTGCTCAACAAACAGTTTTTGCTGAAGATTTTAATAATAGTGTTGATGTTATTCCTGTTTGTGATCCCAATATCTTTAGCACTACCCAACGGATTATTCTAGCGCAAACACAACTTCAGATGGCTCAGAGTGCACCTCAGATCCATAATATGAAAGAAGCGTATCGTAAGATGTATATCGCTTTAAATATTAAAGATATCGACGATATCTTAATGCCAGACTTTGCTCCTCCTCCTAAAGATCCTGTTCAAGAGAATATGGATGCTTTGATGGGGGTACCGTTAAAAGCGTTTATTCAACAAAATCACGATGCGCATATTGAAGCGCATATGGCTTTTATGCAAAGTCCCCAGATACAGCAGAACCCACAGGCGATGGGTGCGTTACAAGCACATATACAAGAACATATCGCACTGAAATATCGTATAAGAATGGAAGAGCTTCTTGCTCAACAGGGAGTTCAATTACCACAACCTGGACCAGATGGCCAGATGCCTCAATTACCTCCAGAGGTAGAAAGCCAAATTGCTATTGCCGCTGCTCAAGCAACGCAGCAAATAACGGGTCAAGATCAAGCTATGGCACAAGCTTTAGCCGCGCAACAACAAGACCCAGAAAGAGAAATGTTCCAACAGCAGCTAGAGTTAGAATTCGAAAAACTCAGACAGCGTGATAGAGATTCTGAACGTAAAGCACAGCTTGAAAGAGAACGTATTGAATCTCAAGAAGAACAAACAGACGTTCGTATTGCCGCTGAATTACAAAAAGCGGAAATGCAAGATGATCGTGAAATAGATTCTAATCTAACTGAAATAGCTAAAATCGTTCGAGAGTCCAGGGAGCAATAACTCATGTCACATCTAATCAGCAATATTCCACACTTTAATTGCTGGGTTAGAAAAGAATATACACACAATCATTTAGATTACCACGGAGAGTATTTACATGCGATAGCGATTGCGGTAAATACTATCCCTGATAGATCTCTATCATTCCAAGTTGTATTCACTGGATACGAGTTGGGGGAGGAAGAAGATTCTGAGAATCTTCACGGAGGAGCGATGTGGGCAAGAATGCCTATAACAGCTTTAGTAGCGGATGCGATGCTTGAGGAGATGCCGGAACCGATGGCTACTCATTTAGCGCAACCGTGGGATTGTAGTTCACGAGATCATGAAGTAATTGTTATGGATCGTGTATCTTCTAGTCCTTGGTTATGTAAGATTGACAATGATTTCCATACTGGGAAATATTTGTTTACAGTTGATTACACAGGAAACGACATCGCTGACGATCCTGCACAACATAAACAAAGTCATTTGATACAACTTACAGATGCTGGGAAATGGACGGGCAATATTGTGGCGTTGCCTAACAATCGTGTAAGAGCGACTAACCCAGCATTATGGGAGACAGGTTCTGGAGCACCAGACTTTTATCCTAGTCAACATGTACATAGTGCAGAGATTGACGATAGCTACATGGATCCGAATGTAACGTTTAATAATTTATACGCCGAAGGAGATTAAAATGCCAGGACGTAAAACAAACAAAAAGATGCCTAAAATGGGTGGGGGAATGGCGCGAGGTGGGGCCACTAAGAAAAATAAAAAGATGCCTAAAATGGGCGGTGGCTACAAGCGTGGTGGTAAAGTTAGTAGTCGGAGCAAGAAGAAGTGAGAAACCTTAGATCAACGGAAATGCCTTATCCGTCCCCTAAGACTCAAAAAGCCGGTGTCCAACCGTCAATCCCAGAGCCTTCTAATGAAGGCTTTGCAAAAGCTACAGTGCTGGCAGAAAAAACTATTAGCATTCCTGGCAAAAAAGTAAAGACAAAAGGAACTGGTGCAGCTACTAAAGGATTAGATTTTACTAGCTACGTCAACTAATGGACTTTATAAAGTATTCGGAGTTTTTACTCCGCAAATTTCGTGAGAGACAAGAAGATCTCATGCAAACACTCGCCGCTGGTGGCGCACAAGACTTTGTTCAGTACCAACGAATAGTTGGAGAAATTTCAGGGCTTAATTTTGCTGAACAAGAAATAACTGCCCTGCATGGAAGGATGGAAGATGTCGAAGACGACTGAACTTGAAACAGGGGCTACCCCTGATCGTGTACTAAATTTTGGATCTGATACGCCGTTAGATCCTCCGAAAGAGTCTATTACTCCTGAAAATTTAGAATCTCACGCAGATAAACTACCGAACCCTACAGGGTATCGTATGTTGATTCTCCCGTTTTCTCCCCCAGAGAAAACTAAAGGCGGCATTCTTATGGCTAAACAAACTCTTGATAAAGAGCGTATAGCTACAATCGTAGGGCTTGTTGTTAAACAAGGCCCAGATGCATATTCCGACCCTGATAAATTTCCTGAAGGTCCATGGTGTAAAGAGGGCGATTGGGTAATTTTCGGTCGCTATGCAGGAGCTAGGTTCAATATCGAAGGAGGAGACATGCGTCTTTTAAACGATGATGAAATTTTAGCTACTGTAAACAACCCAGAAGATATTCTGCAATAAGGTGATTTAAATGGCTGAGTCCCAAGAAATTGAATTAGAACTTCCTGATGAAGAAGTAGATCCACGTGAAGCGGATGTAATTCAAGAACCCCAACAAGACTTCGATACAAGTGAGGCTGAGGTTGAAACCCCTCAATCTGACGAGTTAGAAGATTATAGTGAAGGTGTTAAAAAGCGTATAGATAAACTGACTTACCGTATGCGAGAAGCAGAACGTCAACGCGATGAAGCTGTTCAGTTCGCTAAAAAGATGTCTGAACAAACTAACAGTTTACAAAGTAAATTAAGATCTTCAGACGAAACTTTAGTAGCTGAATATTCTGCTCGTATTGCTTCTGATAAAGAACGAGCTAGAAGAGCTTTAAAAGAAGCGCAAGAACTTGGTGACGCAGAAGCTATAGCTTTGGCTACTGAAGCAGTTGCTAAAACCTCATTAGAGGCGCAAAATGCCGAAAGATTAGTTGCAAAACAAAAATCTGCTAAGGCTACACAAGAACAACAACAGCCTGTTCAACAACAAGCAACTAATATACAACCAGCTGCTCCTGACCCCCGTGCAGAAAAATGGGCTTCAGAAAACGCTTGGTTTGGTGAAGATGATGGTATGACTTATGCAGCTATGGGTATCCATCAGAAATTATTAAAGGAGGGAGTTCCCCCTAGTTCTGACTATTATTACGAAAGAGTAGATAGTGAGATTAGAGAACTGTTTCCGAACAAGTTTCCGGAAGGGAAAAAGAACGTGCAGTCTTCTGTAGCAGGGTCTAGCCGAGGTGCTGGAGCTGTTAAAAAAGGAGCACGCAATGTGAAACTCACACCGTCACAGATAGCAATAGCTAAAAGAATCGGTGTGCCTCTTGAAGAGTACGCAAAATTTGTATAGGAGATGAAAATGACAGATCGTACCTCCAGATCTGCTGAAACCCGAGAAAAGAAATCTCGCCGTAAACCATGGCAACCGCCATCTATGTTAGACGCTCCCGAGGCTCCAGCTGGCTATAAGCACAGATGGGTTCGTGCAGAAGTTCGAGGGCATGATGACAGAGCGAATATGTCTAAGCGTATTCGTGAAGGATTCGAGCCTGTAAGAGCAGAAGATCATCCTGATTTTGATGCTCCTACTATTGAGGACGGAAAACACGCTGGCGTAATAGGTGTTGGTGGCTTAATTCTCGCAAAAATACCAGAAGAGACCGTTGAAGAACGTAATGACTATTTTCAAGGAAAAACAGCAGAACAACTTCAAGGTGTCGATAATGATTTGATGCGGGAAGCTGATCCAAGAATGCCGTTAAGACAAAGCGACATGAGGAGAAGCACAAAAGTGGAATTCGGAAGCCGACAACCGGCTACGGATTAATTCATCATTTTCCTTAGAGGATTAAATCATGGCTAATACTGACGCCCCTAATGGGTTCACTCCAGCCTACCACCTATATGGTGGAACGATTCGTCCTCAGAAGTTGCGTATTGCTAGCGGCACTTCTGCTGCTATCTTCAGCGGAGACGTTGTAAACCTATCTTCTGGGTACGTTATTCAAGGCACTGCGACAGGCACACCAGCAGGAGTTTTTGCTGGCTGTTTCTATACCGCAACAGACGGTTCATTTACCTACTCTACTTTTTTCCCTGCTGGCACAACGACGCTAGGTAGTGGAGATATTGAAGCGTATGTATATACCGATCCAGGCATCGCATACGAAGCTCAATTTACTGCTGGCACCCCTGCCGTAAGTTTTATTGGCGCTAAGTACACGATCACAACCACCGCTGGCAGCACTAACAATGGTCGATCCAAAGAAGGTGTAACAGCGACAACCAGTAGCGGAATCGCGTTGTTGAACAGGTTCGTAGATTCTCCGAGTAATAGCATTGGTGCTAACGCTCGTGGATACTTTACGTTCCCAACAAACGTATTCGCTGTATAGTCGAAGGAGAGTAACTAATGGCTATTAATAGAGCTCAACTCGTAAAAGAGCTGGTTCCTGGCCTTCATGCTCTCTTCGGACTAGAGTATGATCGCTACGACGCAGAGTACGAAGAAATCTTCGAAACCGAAACTTCAGAACGTGCTTTTGAAGAAGAGGTAATGTTGACTGGTTTCGGCGAAGCTCCTGTGAAGTTTGAAGGTTCTGGTGTTACTTATGACACCGCGCAAGAATCTTTCACTGCACGGTATTCACATGAAACTATCGCTTTGGCTTTCTCATTGACTGAAGAAGCTATTGAAGATAATTTGTATGACACCTTGTCATCTCGTTATACGCGAGCACTCGCTCGTTCTATGATGACCACTAAAAACATTAAGGGCGCAAACATATTGAACAATGCGTTTAGCTCTTCTTTTGTTGGCGGTGATGGCAAAGAACTTTGTGCAACTGATCACCCGACTGTAGGGAATGAGACTCAACGCAACGAACTTTCGACTGCGTCTGATCTCAATGAAACCTCACTAGAGCAGTCTCTGATCGATATCGCAGCTTTCGAAGATGAGCGAGGTCTTAAGATCAACGCTCAAGCTCGTAAGCTAATCATTCCTACCGCTTTGCAATTCGTTGCAGATCGTCTACTGGAAACTCCAGGACGAGTTGGTACGTCTGATAACGATATTAACGCACTGCGCAACATGGGTATGGTTCCTGAGGGATACACCGTCAATCACTATCTAACTGATACTGATGCGTTTTTCCTGACTACGGATGTGCCTAACGGACTGAAGCACTTTGTGCGTTCACCTGTTGCGACCAGTATGGAAGGTGACTTCGAAACTGGTAATGTTCGTTATAAAGCCAGAGAACGCTATAGTTTTGGCTTTAGTGACTGGCGTGGTATTTTCGGTTCTCCTGGAGCCGCGTAATATCGCAGAGAAAGGGGCACTTGTTGCCCCTTTTCTTTTTCTCCTGTATAAAGCAGTTATCCCTGACAGATACATCCCGTATCTGACATAGCCACGACAGGAGATAAACATGGCTAATGCAACTTTTAATGGTCCAATTCGTTCAGAAAATGGATTTAAAAATGTCGTAAAAAGCTCTACCACTGGTAGTCTAACCAGTGAGATGACGCTATCTCAGTACACTGCAACAATCACTGTTGCAGACGGTGATACAACAGGTAAGGAAAGTGCAATCGGCATTCCTTCTAACTTCATACCGATGGCGGTTACTGTTGCTGTCACTACTGCTGCAGCAAACGCTGTCAATCTAAACGATATTGGAACAGACGCCGATACTGACGGGTTTGTAGACGGTATCTCTGCTGCTGTAAACAGTACAGGATTTAAAGGATTTTTCCCTTGCAATGGTGTTTTGGGAATGTCCGGAGGAACCACGACGGCTGCGACCGAAACAGCAGACGAAGTTGAAGTTGTTCTTTCCGGTGATCCAGGTGGTGATACTGTAATTGTATTGAAGTTCTTCGGTATCAGTAGTTCTTCTGACGCATCTTAGGAGGCAGTCATGGCTGATGCAGTCACATCAACAACAATTTCTGATGGTACTCATAAAGCTGTTATACAACTGACAAATCTTAGCGATGGCACTGGAGAAAGTGCTGTAACTAAAATTGACGTTAGTGCTCTGACCGCTAGAGAAGATGGAACTGCTTGTAGCAGTGTGCTTATAGAAAAAGTAACTCATTCAATTATTGGTTTTACGCAAGTACAACTTTTATTTGATGCTACTACAGACACTATTGCTTTAGGTTTAGCTCAAGATAGTAATGGTCATATGGATTTTAGTTCTTTTGGAGGACTTAAAAACACGTCAGGCTCTGGTAAAACTGGGGATATAAACCTGACCACCATTGGTGCATCTTCTAACGACAGCTATGTGATTGTTTTAGAACTTCTGAAGAACTATGGATAATGGCCACATCAGGAACAAGAACGTTTACTTTAACCGCAGCGGATGCGATTGAAGAAGCTTACGAACTAGCAGGACTAGAATATCGTACAGGATACGATGGAGTTACCGCTCGTCGGTCTATGAATATCATGTTCGCCGATTGGTCTAACCGTGGTGTTCAACTTTGGGAAGTAGAGCAAGTATCCCTTGACTTAGTTCAGGGGACTACTTCTTATTCTCTTAATGAGTTTGATATAGACGTTTTAGATGCGGTTATTAGAAGAACAGTTAACGGTATACAAACAGACTTTCAAATAGATCGTATTGAAAGGGGAGAGTATTTAGATATACCTAATAAAAATACTCAAGCAAGACCTACTCAATATTATTTAGAAAGAACAGTTACACCTAAGCTATTCGTTTGGCCAGCTCCTGAAAACTCTACGGACAAACTTGTTTCTTATAGATGGAAACGTATTCAAGATATTTCTGCTTCGGTAGACGATGTAGATCTTCCTAGTAGGTTTCTTCCATGTCTAGTAACAGGGTTAGCTTTTAATTTAGCGTTAAAAAAGAACCCTGAAAAAGCAGGATTATTACAGCCTTTATACGAACAAAATCTAGTTAACGCTATACGGTACGATACTAGCGACGCTTTCCAGCTGGTGCCTAGACGGACGTATGTCTAATGGCGTTTGCTTTAGGTAAATACTCTTACGGTGTTTGTGACCGTTGTGGGTTTAGAGCGAAGTATTTAACTCTCCGTATGGAGTGGACAGGATTTAAGGTTTGTTCAGAGTGTTTTGAACCAAAACATCCTCAACTAGAGCCTCCTAGACAATCAACAGACCCTGAAGCGTTGAGACAAGCTCGTCCTGAAGTGCCTCTGCCGCAGTCACAATTAGGGTTAGTTAGAACAACAGGGCCAAGTAATACGACTGATAGTGGTGTTAATATTGGAGGCCAACCTCTTTCTATTGTAGATCCTATAGGAACTAAATTTGATGGAGTATTTGGTACAGGTGAAATAGGAACTGTTACAGTGGTGACCTCATGAGTTTTACATTAGCTACTCTAAAATCTACTGTTCAAGATTATTGCGAAACTGCTGAAACAACTTTCGTTGCAGACTTAGATACGTTTATAAAAGAGTCTGAGGAAAGAATACTTAAAAACGTTGAGTTACCTGTTTTTAGAAAAAATGTAACAGGTTCAGCAGCAAGTAGTAATACTTACCTAAGCACTCCTACAGATTTTTTAGCGCCGTACAGTTTAGCAGTAATTTCTAGTAGCGTTTACAGTTACCTGTTGTTTAAACACGTTAGCTTTATTAGAGATTTTACCCCGAATCCTGCAACGACAGGAACACCTAAGTATTACGCGCTTTTCGATGATAATACTTTTATGTTAGCTCCAACCCCAGATCAAAATTATTCTTTCGAGTTACACTACAAATATAGACCTGCTTCTTTAACAACTACTTCAGGTTCAGAAACGACATGGCTTTCAGATAATGCCCCTGATGCTCTTTTATATGGGACGTTAGTCGAAGCAGCTACTTTCTTAAAAATACCTGAGGAAGTTGTTCAATATGAACAGAGATTTGTTCAAGCGATAAATAGTTTGAAAAATCTAGGACAGGGATATGGCTCAAGAGACGAGTATCGATATGATATTGCTAAAGGTTAAATAAGGTGTTAGTTGAAGTTGGTAATGTTGTTGTTACGACAACAGAAAATAAAGGACACTCCATAGAGTTTTGGGCTGATTCTGCTGCAGATAGAATTGTTAGTGTTGGGGGAAACTGTCATCCTTTAATAGCCCAGCAAGCAGAAGCGTTTAAAGAAGATGTAAAAAATGTAGTTGCTTTTTATTTAGCTGAAGCAGTAAAAAGTGACAGGACTACTCTAATTGCTGAATTAGAAAACCAAGGTCATAGAGATATGGCAGACATATTAAGGAGACTGTAATGGCTATTACGACCGCGATGTGTACAAGTTTCAAAAAAGAGATTTTAGAAGCTGTTCATAATTTTAAAAATTCAGGAGGCAGTACATTTAATCTTGCACTGTACACAAGTTCTGCAAGTTTAGATGCGAGCACTACTGCTTATACGACTTCAAATGAAGTATCGGGTACGGGGTATACTGCGAAGGGAGCAGCTTTAACCCGTGTAGATCCAAGCACTTCAGGAACTACTGCTCTAACAGATTTTTCTGACGTAACTTTTTCCAGTAGCTCAATCACAGCCCGTGGAGCACTTATCTTTAATGATTCTGCTTCTGGTGATCCCTCCGTATGTGCTTTAGATTTTGGGGGTGATAAAACATCTAGTTCTGGTGATTTTACAGTTCAGTTTCCAGCAGCTGATGCTAGTAATGCAATTATTCGTATAGCCTAGAGATAATATGTGGCAAACGTTACTGGCTGGGGTAGAGGCACTTGGGGCCAAGGTGGTTGGGGAGAACCAATACCTGTCGAGGTTACAGGTGTTGCTGGAACAGGTGCCGTTGGTTCTGTCACGGTCTCGGCAGATGCTAATGTCACAGTTACAGGCGTTGCCGGAACAGGTTCGGTTGGTTCTGTCACGGTCTCGGCAGATGCTAATGTCTCTACTACAGGTGTTTCAGCAACAGGGTCAGTCGGTTCGGTTACGGTTTCAGCGGATGCGAACGTCAGTGTCACAGGCGTTTCCGGCACAGGTAGTGTTGGTTCTGTCACCGCCAGTGGAACCGCAAATGTTGCTGTCACAGGAGTTTCAGCAACGGGTTCGATCGGTTCCGTCACTATCGTCGAAGGTACAGGGGTTGATGTCTCAGTTACTGGTGTCAGCGGGACGAGTGCTGTCGGAACGGTTACTATATCCGGCGATGCGATTGTTAGTGTTACTGGTGTTTCTGGCACTGGATCCATTGGCTCGGTTACAGTCGCGGTTGGAATCATTGCTACCCCGACAGGTGTTAGCGGCACAGGGGCTGTCGGAACGGTTACAAGCACTGGTTCAGCACTTGTCATCCCGACGGGAGTTGAAGGAACAGCAGAAACAAAACAAGTCACAGTCTGGGGAATAGTAGATGATTCCCAAACACCAAATTGGAGTAATATTACAGACAGTCAAACACCTAGT
>TARA_R100001440_G_scaffold49197_3_pt1 | contig 14583 bp, 10 predicted proteins | sample TARA_R100001440 | Tara Oceans TARA_R100001440 (sample SAMEA2622112) | marine metagenome | biome: marine biome (ENVO:00000447); feature: surface water layer (ENVO:00002042); material: "saline water (ENVO:00002010), including plankton (ENVO:xxxxxxxx)" | depth 5 m
GACGAAGGCGCGGAAGGCACGATGGCTTTTATGCAAAAGCGCTCACCGGCCTGGGCGCAACCGGTCGATGACCAATGACACTGTTTCACCCGCCAGCAGGAGCCGGCTCATGATCCGAAAAATTCTGATTGCCAATCGCGGTGAAATCGCAGTGCGGGTGATGAAAACCGCAAAGGCGCTGGGCTACCGGACGGTTGCAGTTTACAGCGATGCTGATCGCGACGCGCTGCATGTCCAAACAGCAGATGAAGCTGTTCATATCGGCCCGTCGTCGGTCGGCGAATCCTACCTGCGCCAGGCTGCCATCCTTGAAGCCGCCCGCAAAACCGGTGCCGATGCCATTCATCCCGGCTACGGATTCCTTTCCGAGAACGCGGACTTTGCAAAAGCGTGCGAACAGGCAGGCCTGATCTTTATCGGCCCACCCGCTGCGGCTATTGAACTCATGGGCAGCAAGCGCCGATCGAAAGTCGCCATGCAAGAGGCAGGTGTACCTGTCGTGCCGGGCTTTGAAGCTGCCAATGCCAGCGACGAGCAGCTTATCGAAGCAGCCGCCTCGGTTGGATTGCCGGTGATGATCAAAGCATCTGCCGGCGGTGGCGGTCGCGGTATGAGGCTGGTGCACGAAGCCAGTAAACTGGCCGATCAGATTCAGCGCGCCCGCTCCGAAGCAAAAAACGCGTTCGGCGATGACGAACTGATTCTGGAAAAAGCCGTCATCGAACCTCGCCATATCGAAATTCAGGTATTCGCCGACACCCAGGGTAATGCGGTGTATCTGGGCGAACGGGATTGCTCCATTCAGCGCCGCCACCAGAAAGTCGTCGAGGAAGCTCCCTCACCGTTTATGACACCGGAGCTCCGCGCCGCCATGGGCGAAGCGGCCGTTCAGGCAGCCAAAGCCTGCCAGTATGTGGGTGCCGGCACCGTTGAATTTCTGGTGGATAGCGAACGTAATTTTTACTTCCTGGAGATGAATACCCGCCTGCAGGTGGAGCATCCGGTTACCGAACTGATTACCGGACAGGATCTGGTGGCCTGGCAGCTGCGGGTTGCCGAAGGTCGGCCACTGCCGCTGACACAGGATCAAATCAGTCTTACCGGACACGCCATTGAGGTCCGGCTCTACGCCGAAGATCCGGCCGACAATTTCATGCCCCAGACCGGCATGCTTGAACGCTATGCACTCGCCGCAGTCGATGGCGTGCGTTATGACAGTGGCGTCCAGCAGGGCGATACTGTGTCGCCCTTCTATGATCCGATGCTGGCGAAAGTGATCGCCTACGGCGAGAATCGCGCCGATGCCCAGCGCCGCTTGCTGCGCGCACTTGAGGACTCGCAAATCTTCGGCGTGACTACCAACCGGCATTTCCTGAGCCGCGTCGTTGCGCATCCGGTATTTACCGCGGGAGACGCGACAACCGCATTTCTTGAGCAGGATTTTGCAGAAGACGAGTCACTGCAATCACCCGCACCCACACCGCGTGAGCTGGCGCTCGCATCGCTGCTTCTGGCACGGACGGATACAGTGGATTCAGGCACATCGCACTGGAGCAATAGCCCGGCAACGCCAATGCCATTGACGCTGGAAATCAACGACGCGCCCTACACCGTCACACTGCTTCAGCAAGGTGACCAGGTAACTCTCAAGCACGGTGACGACGCAATAGCACTGACCGTCGAATCCCTTAGCGACACCCGGCTGGACTTTATCGACAATGGGGTTCGTCAACATTGCCAATATCAGCGCCGGGACGATCACCTATATTTGCAGCAGCTCAGCCGCTCCCTGTGTGTTCGGGATACCACACACGCGCCGGTTTCCGGCAGCGCGGGCGCCGCGTCGGATCAGGTTCTGGCCAGTATGGACGGGGCAATCATTGACGTGCGGGCTGTCGAAGGTGCGCAAATCAGCAAAGGCGACACACTGGTCATCCTTGAGGCAATGAAAATGGAGCATCCGTTGATTGCCGATCGTGATGGCATTGTCGCCAAGGTACACGTGAGTACCGGCACACAAGTCAAACGCCGACAGTTACTGGTTGAACTGGCAAGCGAAAACACTGACACGGCAGCGGAAACCGTAAAGGAAGCAACATCATGAGCACTCTGGCAGGAAGAACCGTTTTTATTACCGGCGGTAGCCGGGGTATCGGACGCGCGATTGCACTGGCCTGCGCGCGCGAAGGTGCCAACATTGTGATCGCAGCCAAAACCGACACGCCGCACCCGAAACTACCCGGCACCATTCATACGGTCGCTGAAGAAGTAGAAGCCGCGGGCGGGCAGGCCCTGGCGCTGGTACTGGACGTACGGGACGAAGACGCCGTTAAAGCCAGAATCGATGAGGCCGGAGCGCATTTTGGCGGCATCGACGCACTGGTCAACAATGCCGGCGCCATCCAGTTACAGGGCGTAGAGCAGCTATCAGTCAAACGCTACGACCTGATGCATCAGGTCAATGCACGAGCCGTATTCAACTGCAGTCAGGCTGCTTTGCCCTGGCTCAAGAAATCGGCACAGGCCCACATTTTGAGCCTGTCGCCACCGCTAAACCTGGCACCGAAGTGGTTTGCGCAATACGGTGCCTATACGACAACCAAATACGCCATGACAATGCTCACACTTGGCATGGCAGAAGAGTTCAAACGCTACGGCATCGCGGTCAACGCGCTCTGGCCGAAAACACTGATCTCTACCGCTGCGATTGAACATGGCATTGGTGGCGCTGCAATGATGGCCCAGGGCCGCAAGCCGGAGATCATGGCTGATGCCGCAGTCGCGATACTGAACCGGACCCAGGAAACCCTGACCGGCCAGACACTGATAGATGAAGACATGTTACGCCAGGACGGCGTGACTGATTTCGAGGGATACCGCTACGCCGCTGGCGACAAACCGCTGCTGCCGGATCTCTTTCTCGACTAGCGCACTGGCTGTCCATAAGTGCCTGGTCTAAGCAGAGGTTCCCGAACCCATAACAACACCATGGACCGCACATGAGCCAAGACACTATTTCAGCACGTGACATTGTTCGTCAGATACCCGGCGTGATGCGCCGGGCGCCCAATATCGTCAAAGGGTTGTATTACTACTCCCTCAAGAACAATAAAAAAGAGCTGACGCTTGGCTCACTGATTGAACGCAACGCCGAAAAATACGGGGCCCGACCGGCCATTCTCTACGAAGACCGGCGCCTCTCGTATACCGAATTCAATGCCTGGGCCAACAGGATAGCCCACTACTTGCGCTCTCAGGGGCTTGGACGGGGTGACAGCATCGCCCTGTTTCTGGAGAACCGGCCGGAGCTGTTAGCCATTGTCGCCGGCGCCGCCAAGCTGGGCGTTGCCTGCGCAATGCTCAACACCTCCCAAAAGGGCAAAGTGCTGGAGCACAGCATCAATCTGATTGCCCCCCAAATGATTGTTGTGGGCGAGGAATTACAGGCCCCATTTGAAAGCATCCGCGAAAAGATCACCTTCGGTCACAGCCAGCCCTATCTATTCCTGGCCGATACCGACACCTTAAAAGATGTGGGCCAGACTCCCGACGGCTATATCAACCTGGCCGAAAAAGTCAGCCAATATACGGGCACAAACCCCACCGTTACCGATCGCCCTACCATGGGCGACACGGCAATTTACCTGTTCACATCCGGCACGACCGGATTGCCCAAAGCCGCTCCGGGTTCGCATCGGAAATTCGTCAAAGCCTACGGCGGCTTTGGCCTGATGTCGCTCAACATGGGCCCCAGCGATGTACTTTACTGCACCCTGCCCCTCTACCACGGCACCGGGCTGCTGGTATGCTGGGGTTCTGTCCTGGCCGGTGGCTCAGCCATCGCCATGCGCCGAAAGTTCTCAGCCAGCGCATTCTGGGATGATGTGCGCAAATACGGCGCCACCACCTTCGGCTATGTTGGCGAACTTTGCCGGTACCTGTTGAACCAGCCACCGAGCGACAATGATCGGCACCATTCCCTGCAGAAGATGATCGGTAATGGCTTGCGCCCCTCCATCTGGAAACCGTTCAAGGATCGCTTCGGCATCGAAACCGTCGCCGAACTGTATGCCTCCAGTGAAGGCAACATCGGATTCAGCAACTTCTTCAACATGGAAAATACGGTCGGCTTCTCCACCGCCCCCTACGCCCTGGTAAAATTCCACGACGGCACCCGCGATCCGGTGCGCAATGCCAAAGGCTATATGGAGAAGGTCAAAACCGGCGAGCCAGGTCTGCTACTGGGTGAAATCACAGCAAAATGGTCATTCGAGGGCTACACCCAAAAAGAAGCCACCGAAAAATCCATCCTTCGAGACGCGTTCAAGAAAGGCGACCAGTGGTTTAACACCGGCGACGTGTTGCGTGAGATCGGGTGCGGCCACCTGCAGTTTGTCGACCGCATGGGCGATACCTATCGCTGGAAAGGCGAAAACGTCTCCACCACCGAAGTCGAAAACATCATCGATGCCTCCGGCCTGACAGAAGAAGCCATCGTTTACGGCGTTGAAATCCCCGGCACCAACGGCAAAGCCGGCATGGTGACACTGGTGCCCCAGATGCAGGATAACCAGACCGGTATCCACGACTTCGACGCGGATAAGCTGTTCAGCTACCTGCAAGAAAACCTGCCCGCCTACGCCATCCCCGTGTTTGTGCGTGTTACCCGAGGCATCGAAAAAACCGGCACGTTCAAATACAAGAAAGTGGACCTGAAAAATGCCGGCTACAGCCTCGACAAGGATGACGATGATGTTTATGTCTGGCTGCCGCGCACAGAGAGCTATACGCGGCTGGACAATGAGCTATTGAAGAAAATAGATGGGGGTGGCGTCAGTTTTTGATGCAAGTGCGTACCGGGCGGTTCTGGAAACCGCCCGGTACGCGTTGATCAGAGGAAAGGGGTATAAGCGCCTGATAGACGTTTAGAGCCCATCAACTCACTCCACCTACCCTCGCTGCACGCGCGGCGTGCAATTTCTTATAGCTTTCGATCAGACGCTGGTGCTTCTCCAGTCCTTCCAGCTGCATGTTGGTTGGCGTGAGGCCGTGGAAGCGTACGCTGCCGTTTACTGAGCCAATAACAGCTTCCATCGTCTTTTCACCGAACATACGGCTGAAGTTGACCTGGTAGTCGCTTAACGCCATTTCGTCGTCGAGGGTAACTTCCAGTACGGCGTTGACCGCGCGGTAGAACAGGTTGCGTTCAACAGTGTTGTCATTGAACTGGAGGAAGGCTTCGACCCGTTCGAGGGCTTCTTCATGCTGCTGCAGCGCAAGATTGATCAGGAGTTTCAGCTCAAGAATGGTGAGCTGGCCCCAAACGGTGTTTTCATCAAACTCGATGCCGATCAGGGTGATGATGTCGGCATAGTCGTCCATCTGGCTTTCTTCCAGACGCTCCAACAGATCGCCCAGTTCCTCATCACTCAGCGAATGCAGGTTGAGGATATCTTCACGGTAGTCCAGCGCTTTGTTGGTGTTGTCCCAAACCAGATCATCGGCGGGATACACTTCGGAATAGCCGGGCACCAGAATGCGACAGACCGGAGCACCCAGGTCTTCATAAACAGCGGTGTAGACCTCTTTACCCATATCTTTGAGGATATTGAACAGGCAGGCCGCTTCCTCCTCGTTGGTGCCCGAGAAATCCCATTCAGTGAAAGCGTAATCCTCTTTGGCACTGAAGAAACGCCAGGACACCACACCAGTCGAATCAATAAAGTGTTCAACAAAGTTGTTCGGCTCAGACACAGCAAGGCTGTTAAACGTCGGCGGCGGCACGTCGTTGAGGCCTTCAAAACTGCGGCCCTGCAGCAGTTCAGTGAGACTGCGCTCCAATGCCACTTCCATACTCGGGTGCGCCCCGAAAGACGCGAAAACACCGCCGGTTCTCGGGTTCATCAGGGTCACACAGGCTACCGGGAACTGGCCGCCAAGGGAGGCATCTTTAACCAGCACAGGATAGCCTTGCGCCTCAAGCGCCTTAACGCCTTCCAGAATATTCGGATACTTGGCCAGCACTTGCTCGGGAACATCGGGCAGCGCCAGTTCCTCTTCAATGATCTGTTTTTTGACTGCCCGCTCAAAAATCTCTGACAGGCACTGCACCTGTGCTTCGTACAAAGTGTTACCGGCACTCATTCCGTTGCTGAGAAAAAGGTTTTCGATCAGATTCGAGGGAAAATAAACCACCTCGCCGTCTGACTGCCGCACAAAGGGCAGCGAGCAGATACCTCGCTCGACTTTACCGGAGTTGGTATCGATCAGGTTGGAGCCGACCAGTTCGTCGTCGGGGTTGTAGATCGCCAGGCAATGGTCATCCAGAATGCCCTCGGGGAGCGCATCATCCGGTCCCGGCTTGAACCACCGTTCGTTCGGATAGTGAACGAACTCACTGTTGGCAATTTCCTCACCAAAGAACTGGTCGTTGTAGAAGAAGTTGCAATTGAGACGCTCAATAAACTCGCCCAACGCAGAGCAGAGCGCACTTTCCTTGGTGGCACCTTTGCCATTGGTAAAGCACGCAGGAGAAGCCGCATCGCGAATATGCAGCGACCACACATGAGGCACGATATTGCGCCAGGAGGCGATTTCGATCTTCATGCCCAGATCCGCCAGAATGGCGGTCATATTGGCGATAGTCTGCTCGAGGGGAAGATCCTTGCCTTCAATATAAGTGCTCGTATCACCTTCAGGCTTGGTCATGAGCAATGCCTGGGCATCTGAACCCAGACTTTCTACGGTTTCAATCTGAAATTCCGGGCCGGTTTGCACCACCTTCTTGACCGTACAGCGATCAATCGACCGCAATATGCCCTGCCGGTCTTTATCGGAGATGTCTTCCGGTAACTCGACCTCGATCCTGAAAATCTGGTTATAGCGGTTTTCAGGGTCCACGATGTTGTTCTGGGACAGGCGAATGTTCTCGGTCGGAATATCCCGCGCCAGGCAATAAACCCGCACGAAATAGGCTGCACAAAGCGCCGAGGATGCCAGAAAGTAATCAAACGGACTGGGCGCGGAACCATCACCCTTGTAGCGGATAGGCTGGTCAGTAACGACGGTGAAGTCATCAAACTTGGCTTCAAGTCTGAGGTTGTCGAGAAAGTTGACGTTGATTTCCATTACGAGGGTACCCGGATTTGAAGAATTTGGCGCGCCTTAGCGTTAACGGGGCCATTATCCAGTTTTTGCGGGCATTCGTCTTGGTTAGTCGTTCAGGGAGCCCGTTGTTAATGCTCTCTTTAAACAGCTAGTAAGCGCCTGCTCAAACAGCAAACAGGCGCCACACAGTGCATTAGGGTGATGGCGAGCAGCTGGCCACGGGTAGCTTATCGATCCAGCTATGAAGAAGCGCAGCTCCCTCCTGGTGCACAATGTTGCGACCAAGCTCGGGCATCTTATGGCGACTCTCATTTGTCGAAACACGGAACAACAAGTAAGACTCATCAGCATTGCCCGGAATCACGTCGTATGGGTAGCCTGCCTTGCCTCCGGCAACAGGGTCTTTGCATACGCCAAATTTACCAGGAGAGTCCGCATAGTTTCGGTTGAACTCCAGCTGTAAACCGCTACTTCCCGCGGCCCCTGCGTAGTTTGCTGGCAACGTCAGGTCGGAGCGATGACAATGAGCACAGTTAATGTCCAGGTAGGCCCGTGCAGTATCATTCAGCTCACTGTCGCTTAATGAGCCAATATGGGTCTGGTCATTGAACACCGGTGCCTGCTCGACGCTATTGAAGTCAGACGGTAAGCCTTTCAAAAGCCCGCCTTCAGCCCAGTATTGGAGTTGGTTGTATACCGTTCCATCAGCGTATGTATAGTCTTTATTCAAATAACGTGCTTTCGGTCCAATGGGCAGAAAAATTTGTTCTCGCTCATCATCCGAGCCAGCCAGGTCAGGAACCACAGAGTGGCAAGAGGTACAATCCGCTGCTTTGGGCACTGCATAGTCAAACGTAATCTGCTGTCCCTGATTGTTAATAGTCGTTAGGTCCGACAGGCGCTTGCCAGCAATGGCCAGAGTTGCGTCGGAATCTGAGGACCAGTAATACGGTAATGCAACCCACCCATCGGTTCGATGAATCAATAGCCGAGTCTCGATAACCAGCTCTTCCCCTTCACGCATGGCAGTATTTGAGGGTAGCGCAAAGGTCTTAGTGATAACCGTTCCTACCGGAAAGCCCAAAGCTTCAGATTCGTTATAGCTAACTGTTTTACCTTCAGGGACAAATACGAAGCGATACTTGCTGGTGTAATCAGAAAACAACGCAGTGGATAGGTCATAGGGAACTCCGCCTCTGGTCGGCGCAGTCGTTGGATCACTCGCATCGGTAAACAAGTTGTAGTCCGAGAGATTGCGGCATGTCTCGGTCATCAACGCATCCCAGTTAACCCCAGACTTTGCTGCAGTGCAGCTGCCGTCTGCGCCGGTCGGTGCCCCTGCCCCGCTATTCAGGGCACTGCCTGCTGGAGGGGGAGTGCTGGTATCAACATCATCCCCATCACCACCTCCGCCGCAGGCCGTCAAAAAAATAGACGCTACCAGCAACATTACAGTCGTTTTCTTATTATTTCTCATAAGTAAGACTCTCGTGCACCGGTGCTTTGTCAGGCTGCATACTCGCTCTGACAAAGCACCAATATTGATTTTCACAATCCAGATAACCGCTCAGAAGACCGTATTACAGCGCGCAGGCCGCTTCTGCCAGATCATCCCCGGTACAGCCGTAAATTTTGTTTTTGAAATTCACCACCGCTGGCGCCAGGCGCGGCTGGGTGCAGTTGAGGTAGGTGTTGTTGACCATCTGGTCGATCAACAGGTGAGGCTGAGGGTTGCCATCGCCGTCAACAAGAGTGATATCTGCCGGATCAGTCGGATAGACCAGCCCCGTATTGACGTCGTCATACTCGGGCGCGGGGTTCGCGTTGATGTTGCGGTTGGCGCAAATCAGGTCACCGGCATCATACGGATCATAGTTCACCCCATCTGCTGAGGCTTCCGCCCCCACTAGCGCATTGAAACCAGCCAGTTGACCGACATTGGACAACAATTCCCCGATTCCGTCGTACATAATGGCAGGGAAGGTTTGCGGCGACCCTTTGCTGTTCATATTGGAGCCATAGCCTGCTGCGATGGGCGCAAGCAAATCGCCGGTAGGGTTGCCGCCATTGCGGGCAATCGTATTGTTATGCAGATAAACGTTTTTCAGCGTTGGGCTCCAGCCATTGGCCATGGTGGCTCCGTAATTAGCTGGATAAGCGCCCAAATCTTCATCTACCAGCAGGTAGCTGGTGATTGCGACAGCAGTGGTATCGTTATCAGTGATCTGATTGTCGTATATTTCAACGCCACTGGTGGCGAGAATCAGCATGCCGGTGCCCGGCGGCACAAGACCGACCACGCCAGCACCCACATTGTCGGCATTGTTGCCATACGCCTGATTATTGAAAATTCGGACATTGCCTCCGTATGCCTTATCTAGCCCAGGCAGGTCGAATGCCAGAATGCCGCCAGAATTTCCAATCGCGATGTTGTTGTAAACATCGGCCATGCTGGAGTTTTCGATCTCAATACCAGCAACGTTTTTCTTGGCAGTGTTGTTGCGCACCACGATGTTTTCGGATTGACCAACATAAATTCCCGCATCCGCAGAGCCGTATGCGTAGTTGTGCTCCATCAAGACGTTCTGACTTTTCAGCGGATACAAGCCATAGGCCCCGTTGTTCTCTTCCAGCTCGCCTTCCCATACGGTGGCGGTATACGTCATGTGAATACCGTTGACGTTGGTCGCCTTGATGCCATTCTTGGGCGCCTCATAGACACCGAGGTCACGAATTGTGATGCCACTACCGCCTTGAAAACGGAATGCGTCATCACCGAAAGACCCGCTAAAATCCAGAATGGTTTCATTGATTCCGTGACCGGTGAGTGTGAGGCCGCTGGCACTGTTGACTACGATGCTTTCTGTGACCGTAAACCGCCCTTTGGGCAAAACCACCACGGCATCGTCCGGAACATCAAAAAGCGCGAGTGAAAGCGCTTCGGTGATGTCATCGCCATCGACGGCATCCGGCGCCACGAAGATCGCATCTTTAGAAATGGAAAAACCGGATGTGGTTGATGCAACAACACTCTGCCCAACATCCCCCGCACCACTGACACTGCCGTCAACACCGTCCTTACCGTCTTCGCCGCAACCCGCAAGTAGCAATCCGCTGGCTATAGCTGAAATCGTGAATATGTTTGAGAGTCTTGTTTTCTGACGCATGGTGTTCCCTGCTTGCTTATTGTTTGTTTTATGCAGGCGCGTTCCTGTTAATACGATCGGCGCGCCACGAAAAACACTATTCGTGAGCAATAAGCAAAGCGAGAATAAACGATAACCAGAAACACAGAACCTCTGTGCAATTTCTTTAAAGCGTTGCGCCGCAAGGCTTTCGGCGCGCAGAAATCGGCACTGACGGATTCATGGAATGATGATTTTTAGAGTTTTTGCACAGGCTTTTCAGGGGAAAAGCTGCGCTGTCGAAACTCCGTGGGCGTGGTATCCAGAATGTCCCGGAATGCCCGATTGAATGAGCTCAGCGATCGATACCCAACATCAAGTGACACATTCAGGATAGGTACGTCAGCATCATCCACCAGCCGACGGGCTGCTTCGGCTATTCGTAATTGATTGATGTAGTCGTTGAAGTTGCGGTAACCCAGCTTCTGATTGATCACCTTACGCAGTCGGTATTCCGGAACACCAATCTCTACGGACAGTTTTTTCAGCGTCAGCTTTTCGGTCTTATAGAAGCCAGCCTGCATCAGCGCATCCAGCAACCGGACAACATCATCAGGCTCGTTTTCTGCCACTTCGTCCCCGCCCAGAGCATCACTCGCAAGCGCAGGCATTTGAGGGGGCGCGTCAGCCTCGCCGCCATCATCCGGAGCAAGCTCAAGGATGCCTTCCCGGGCGCGCACCATACAAATCAAAGTAACAGACGCTGCAATACTCGTAATCACACCGCGAATCAGCTCATGATAGATGCCGAAGTTCAGGCTGACCGTCGCAATGCCAACGGATCCACCGACGACCAACAGGAAAATCAGCCGCGCCTTACGGCGAGTTTCAACCAGATCATCCTGCCAGTGAGTGACGACGTAAGATAAGCCATGGAGGACCACGATATATTCGAAGTACTGCGCGAGCTCCCAGCAGACAAACAGTCCAAGCTCAGACAGCTCACCTGCCTCGACAACTGAACGGCTCAGAGCCGGAGCCAGAAAGCTGTATAGCGCCATCACACCCCAAACGGACTTCAGCCGAGGGCGAGGCGCAAAAACAAGCTGACACATCAGCCAGAAAAGGGCGGGCATAGCGGTTTGAAGATCAGAGGTAAGCCAGTGCCAAGGCTGCGGCACCAACGGGTCAACCAGAAAGGCAACGGATGCCAACAGGATCAAAAGAAACACACGCCCGACGAGCTGGTGTCTGAAATCCCGAAACACGATAAGAAACAGCTGCAACAGGCAGCCAAGCCCAAAACCACTGAGCATCAGCACAACTATCACCCTTTATTGTTGTAGTTAACGGATACCCGCAACGCATACGCAACTATGCATTCGCACCTGCAGGCCGTTTTTCAATATAAAATCGCGGATCATATCGTCATCTATCTTATCGAAAGTCAATGGTTTCACGACCTAAAAAGAATTAGCTCCGACGACGATTGGCATCAAAACGGTGAATAATAGCTATAGATGCGAAGCAACGACAGCTGGGTCGTGGCAGGAAGGCCCAACATGAAGACAGACCAAATCCGTTGACGCCTCTCACTCTGTCGCAATCCTTGGCCCCAACACTGTATTGTGGAGCAGGCGGGCCCTGCAGACCGGTTTTCTTTATTCAGAGATACCCGTGAGCCAACCGGGACTCGTTTCCCATTAGAACCTCAACCCCCGGATACAATGCTGTGAGCACACCTCATCGAAACACCAAGCGCCAAGCCAAGCCGATTCGCAAACAATTGCACCCTCGGAACCGGCATAATCAAGGCTATAATTTTCCAATACTCGCTAAAAGCTATCCGCCACTAGCCCGACATGTAAAAGAAAACGCCCACGGCAACCTTTCAATCGAATTTGCGGATCCACTGGCGGTAAAGGCTCTGAATGCCGCAATACTGGAACACGACTACAACATCACTGGCTGGGATATTCCGGAAGGCGCGCTTTGTCCACCCATCCCCGGCAGAGTCGACTACATCCACTACATCGCTGAGTTGCTCGGGGTTGATGCGCCGACTGCCAAGCACCCTCAGTCCCAACCCGGCATCACCCTGCTCGATATTGGAACCGGCGCCAATGGTATTTATCCGCTGTTGGCCTGCCAGATATACGGCTGGCATTGTGTGGGGAGTGATATCAATGCCCAGTCGCTTGAAAACGTAGCCGCGATTATCGGGCGTAATCCCACACTAAAAGACCGCTTCACATTGCGTATGCAACAGGATAAGCACCGGATTTTTGACGGGATTATTCAAGCAGGAGAATGGTTTGATGTCAGCGTTTGCAACCCACCTTTCCACACTTCGCAAGATGAAGCGCTCAAAAGCAGCCAACTTAAACTCGGCAACCTTGCCCGCAATCGTGGTGCCGCGACCTCGGCCTCATCCACTCTGAATTTTGGCGGCCTGGGGGCTGAGCTTTGGTGCAACGGCGGTGAAAGCCTGTTTCTTAAAAAGCTGATCAAAGAAAGCCAGATGTTTGCAGCTCAATGCCGGTGGTTTACTAGCCTTGTGTCAAAAATTGACAACGTGAAGCCTGCCAGAAAGCTGATTCACAAGCTTGGCGCGACCGATATACGGGAAATCGAAATGAAACAGGGAAACAAAGTGACGAGAATACTGGCCTGGACGTTTATCTGAATCCTGGCTGGCACTGAAGCAGCCCTGACTTTCAGGTTACGAGAGTAAGGATTCATAAATGGCAAGATCAGCCGCTGAGAAACAGCAGAACACCACAGACTCGATCTCGCCACGGTCGGACAGGAAGCCCCTTACAGCGGAAACCGCCACTTCTGAAGCCGCTTCTATTGGATAGCCATAGACGCCGGTACTGATGCATGGAAATGCGATAGAGCGAGCGCCAGCTGCAATTGCGACTTCCAGGGATCGCCTGTAGCAAGAGGCCAGCCGTTCCGGCTCACCCTGTCGTCCACCCTGCCAAACGGGGCCTACAGTGTGGATGATGAATTTGGCTGGCAAGCGATAGCCCTGCGTCAGCTTGGCATCTCCTACCTTGCAGCCACCAAGCAAACGGCAGTGTGCCAGCAGTTCCGGGCCGGCGGCTCTATGAATTGCACCATCAACGCCACCACCCCCGAGAAGTGATGAATTCGCTGCATTAACAATGGCATCAACCTGCAGTCTGGTGATATCACCTTGTGTCGCGCTCAGGTTCATCGGTTGGCCTGCCTGCTTTACCTTTGTGCCAGCGTGTAGTCGATCGCCGCGCATACCGCAGCAACCTGCGCGGCATTGCATTGCTCGGTGGTCACACGGGGGCTGTCGGGATAGACCTCGGTGGTGGTCCTGCACGGCGCGTTAGTGATACTGGCGCACAGGCCCAGCTGCTTTAGCGGGTAATGAATGACCCCCCGGGAGACTACCGGTGAACCAAAGATCTCGCCGCTGTCATCAGCCGGAGCAATATGGGTCACCTGCTCCACGGCCTCGATTATTGCCTTCTGGAATTCGGGCTGCGGGTTTTCGCTATCATCAACCAGATAAAAACCGTCGGGAATTCCACCAGGCTCGAACACCTTGCCATCTCGGGCGGCCAGCGCGGGGCGGAACTCGGATTCGTCGGTATCGGTGGTCTCGTGCAAGTCGATATGCAGTATTGCCCGATCGCGGATGGGACCCACCAATCGCGTAAGTGCCGCCGACTCCTCAGCTTTGCCGTCATCGCGGAATGAGCGGTTAGGATCAACTGCGTTCCGGTTCCAGCGATGGATGCGCTCGTAAGCCCAGGGGCTGACACAGGGCGCGACCAGCAAATTGACGCGGCCTGCATAATCCGCCGCATGTTGATCAACGAACTGAAGCGCACCGTGTACACCGCTGGTTTCATAGCCGTGTACCCCGCCCGTTATCAAGACGACCGGCAGATCATCACGCCAGTCGCGGCTCCGCATCGCCATCAACGGATAACGCTCGGGGCCATAGTCCAGGCAACCATACTGTTCCACGTCAAAGCGTGAGCGCAGGCGCTCGATCACCGCCAACACCTCGGACTCATAACTGCGCTTCCGGGTCTGACGCGACAACCACTCAGCGCGTTCCGCATCGCCCCAAGGCGTTCCGGGCGTGCCGATTGGATAGGGTGCGGGAGCCGTGCTCATATCGATTTTTCTCCAGTGATGGCCAATGCAGGCGGGCATTCTAGCATCCGCGCCCAAGCTGGCAATCGGGGCTGATGTTGTTTCAGGGCAGATCCCCTAGCAGCAGCAACTCATCCTCAACCGAACGTTTTCATAACTTTGCAACGAGGCTGTAGAAAAACCCAATTCTGAGCCATTTTCACTCGCC
>TARA_R100001440_G_scaffold40452_1_pt1 | contig 14576 bp, 18 predicted proteins | sample TARA_R100001440 | Tara Oceans TARA_R100001440 (sample SAMEA2622112) | marine metagenome | biome: marine biome (ENVO:00000447); feature: surface water layer (ENVO:00002042); material: "saline water (ENVO:00002010), including plankton (ENVO:xxxxxxxx)" | depth 5 m
TGCTGTTGGCGGTGTCCAAGTAAGTTTCAAATGGTCTTGACCATGAAGCTCAACCGCAAAATCCTCTACATTGCTAGGTGGCTCAACTCCACCCACGATCACTCTGGTTGTTGATATAAATGTGCTTTTTGATCCTATCGTATTAACTGCCCTCACTCGTACTTGATACGTTGCTCCGTCTATTACGTTAAGATGTTGATATTCCAGTATTTTTCCAACCGCAATTTCTCGAAATGAATCTGTCACTGAATTACCATCCGGGTCTAAAGTTTGCTTTATTTGAACCTCATAGTTATCAACAAATTGATCTGGAGAAGCACCAATCGTTATTAATAATCTTGTGATAACAATTCCGTCTGCATATTCGATAAGTTCATCTGTTAAACTCAAACTTGCTGGGGGTTGAACTGAAAATGGATTTGGCAAAGTTGTGTCCGGGATCGTTGCGACCTCTTGTTGAGTACCAAAAGTGTAAAAACTATCTTGATGTTCTGAGCATTGTAAACTCACAGTGTGATCGCTATTTATAGTCATGCCTTGCACTCTAAAAGGCTTTGATGAGAAACTTGGTGTTGCATGTGTTATATTGACGATATCTCCAATGAGCAAATCTAATCCTGTTGCATCAACCCTCAAAGATATATCGAGGCTTGTTCTTGATCTTCTTAATATTATCTCTGCCATTTCCTGTGCTTGGTATGGACTTGTGAACATGGAAAAATCAAATCTGCCTTCTAATAAAAGTCCGCCATCAGCAGTTTTCATCGTTGCATGTTGATCGTCACTTGCAAGTCCAGTTTCGTCAACCGGAGGAAATTGGGCGGTGTCCGATTGATAATTTTTATCTGGATTAATGAAATTCACAATGACTCTGTTATATCTTGAATTTTTATTTTTGCTTTGAACACTTATCCCACCAATAATATTATCTTCAGTCAACGTTATTGATGCTGAACCTGTTGTTTCAACTAAAATATTATATTTTCCACCGCTGAAGTTTAGATATGATCTTGATCCTCTCACAAAGTTTTTTACATTATCTATAGCTTTCACAGATGTATCAACAACTGCATGACTGTCCATGAGGTCAATCTGACTTGCTCCGCTGAAAGGTGTTATATTTGTGTCACAGACATCTGTTGCGGTTTGCCAATCTGCAAAGTTACTGTCAAAATAACTGTTTGTGATACCCATTCCAAATCTGTCGTTTCTCAAATAATCTAAAAGTTGCAAAATTGGATTGTCTGAATATTCCCATGTTGTACTGTCATCTTTCCTGTGGCTTCCTGTTCCACCTGTAACTGTTCCATCAAGATTTGGATTGTAAACTTTTCTGCCTTTTATAATAGCTTGAACTGTTGGAAGAGAGCCAAATTTGTCAGCATTCCATTCGAACCTCAGTGCCAAATAAGCCAAGCCTCTGAGTCTGTGATTAGATGTCCAAGATGTCAAAGTCGAAAGCAATGTTGATGCACTTTGGGAGTCTGTTCCCAAGTGAGCCTCAACAGTTATCAAACTTGAATCCGCAAAGAAATTTGAATCAGAACTTGCCACTGTTCTTTGTGTCCCATCTGTCAAAGCACCAGAAAGAGTCACCTGGTGATCATTCACAAACAAGGTTTCAACACTATTTATTTCTCCCTCACTCAGAACAACAGCCATATAAAGATACTGGTTATCTGTTCCAGAGGTTTGTAAAAAAACAACATTGCCTCCAACTTTCCTAGTGCCATAGACTATTGGAATGTGAGCATTTGCAGTGAATTTGTTAACCAAAACTCCCTTTGCTTGTTGCTCTGCATGAAGCTCACCGAAATCTGGAATGTCTGGCATCGGGACTAACCAGCCAATAACATCCTCAACAACATCTACGACTATATCAACAACGTCTTCAACAATATCAACTATGCTGTCTACAATATCACTTATAAAACCGCACATTTATTTCAATCTCCAGTTGCCACCCATGTTTTCAAAACCCAACCTTTCGAAAACCTTATCTATTTTTAATCCTGTTGTGACACTTAAAACAATCGGTAAGTCTTTTGCTATCTTTTTTACACTATCAATCATTGTTTTCAAAAGCTTATAATTTCTGAAATGTTTTTTAATATATAAAACTTGAATATTTATCATCATTTGTTTGCTGAACCAAAACTCAGCTTTGTGAAATATGCAACAACCAACAATCATTTCTTTGTCCAAATCCTTTAATAAAATAATTTTACCCTTTTTTAAAACTGTATTTATAAAAGATGTCAGTTTGGGTCTGTCTACATTTGGCAGATCTAAATGATCCAACTCGTCATGTTTAAATTCAATCAAAAGATCATAAACATCATGAAAGTCTTTTTTTTCCGCTTGATATAAATGAACACTAGTCATTCTCTGCCCCATCTTATGTCTCTGACAGTCAAAGCTGAAAACTCCATGCCTTTGTCAGAGGCAAAAAATCTTTTTTGAGAGTTGTCAGTTGTGGTTCTTCCATTGGTTTTGCTGAAATTTCCCCAATGAGATGTAACTGTAAGATTTATGGATGCAGTAGTTGTGTTATCACTGATTTTATACTCATCAATTGTTCCATAAAACAAAAGAAAAGGATCAGAAATTAAGGCAAGGTTTGTGTCTAAAAACCCTCTATATATAAACACATCATCGTTGATGATATTTTCATTTAAAGCAATTGCTATATATGTTTGATCAACACCAGAAAGCGAAACCACGAGTGAATTTTTTGATGGAGCATTAGTTTCACTGATCCCTGTTATGCCTTTAAGATGTCCGTTGGAAAGATATGTTCTTGAGCTTCCAGAAATACTTGACGTTATATCGAAACTTGCATTTGTTAAATAGACCGGTGTTCCAAAGCCAAGCTCAATCAAAAGCACCGGTTCAATATTCCCGGTGGCTAATTCTGTTTTTACTGAACTGGTTAATCCTCTCGGCATCTATAAACTTTCTCTCACATCGAACTCATAAGTGAAAAGCAGATTTCCGTTCTTGTCATTTTGACCAGATCTAAACTCTTGAACATCACTTGTGAGATAAACTGTAAAAGGCACAGAATCATAAGTGACAGAACTGTTATCTGCTAATGTTTCTCTCAAAGGTGGTTCTATTGTTATAGTTGAAGCGTTACTCGAGGAGGTTGCATCTTCAACTACCATATAAACTTTTGAATGAGAAAACTTAATAAAATCACCGGCTTTAAGTCTCCCAGCACCATCTCCGGCAAACCCATCAATTGCAATCGTGGTGTCTGCAACTGCATGTGATCCGTTGACTGATAAGGTTCCTGTTTCATTTCCAAGAGCATTTAAATAACTAGGGAAAGTTACTGTAAAGTTTTCTTTCCGACTTCTTTGCTTCATTATAAATGCCATAACTGGTGCAAAATCTGCTCTAGTCATAGGTGGATATTGTATTGTAAAACTAAAGTGTTGCCCTTGAATTTGCCTTCTGAATGTTTTTCCACTGTCAGTTTCGCTTAATAATGTCTTTTGGTTACTTTTAACATTTATAGCTGTAAAATTAGTTTTTGGTAATGTTCCACTCATACTATTGCCATTTTACCCTTTTCATTTACCGCTTGATTTATCAAAGAAACAATTGTTCCCCGACTGTTAACTAATAATTCGTTGAAACCTCTGGCATCCACAGTGTTAATATTAAAATTAACTGTTAAAGGCTGACCCACAGAATTTAATTTGTTATTTGGAATCACTGTGCTTGGGGAGTCCGGAACAACCAACTCTTCCCCCGCCTCGCCAACCATATAAGGTTGACCTTTGTTCATGCGACCACCAAGCCTTCTTCCTTGATATTTAGTTTTAGCGATAGTGGCGATTTGAACCGCACCTAAAGCTCCAATTAATATTGCCATAGGTATATTACCAACACCAAGTGCTTTTGTCACTCCTCTTGCAGTATTTTGCACTGCCTCTGCCATACTTATTGCTTTATTAAGTTGAAATGCAGTCTTATTTTGTTGAGCAATTTGATTAAGTAAAGTTCGACCAGATGTGACAATTAAGTCCTCTTTTTGTTGCTCTGATAAACCTACAAGTTTTAGTTCTTGAAATTTCCCAGATTGTAGAACTGCTAATTGCTCATCAATGAATTTCTGTCTTAGTTGCTTTTCTTTATTTGCAGTTTCTTTTGCTATCTCTAATCTTTTGTCTGCGGTTGCTTTTGCAATTTCTACTTCCATATCCGCCATGCTCTGAAGAGCGACGAGTTCATTTGGTCTTGCATCTAAAAGTTCTGATCCGCTCATGCCAGGTGCAAGTATATCTTGACCTCTCATATTCATCTCTTGCCCGGAAAGTCCCTCTAAAAGATTAGGGGTAGTTAATTGAGCTTTTTTGTTAGCCTCTGATATTTTTTCCATTTTTTTAAATATTTTTTCAAGAGAGTCAGCATATTTCGTACTGCTTTCAAAAGCCACGTCTGAGTTTGCTTTTAGTTTTTCAAATGTATTTTTTTTATCAATCTCTCCAAACTTTTCATCAACCTCTGATATAGGTGTTTTAAGTCTCTCAGCAATATCTCTCATTTCTTTTATGCTTTGAGTGACTGCATCAATTCTTTCTTGACTCCTTCCAAAAGTAAATGAATTTAATTTTTCTTGGGCGGTGGCTAACCCTTGAATTAGAAAACCTATGGTTTCTCTGATTTCATCAATGATGCCACCTATAAAAGCCACTAAAAGTTTTCCCTTTGTGCCAAGCATAAGAAATCCAATTATTCCGACGGAAGCAAAAGGCTGTGGTACACCCTGTGCAAACTCAATTAAATTAATAACTGAATTTTTGACAAATTTAAAAAGTGGCATCAGAAAATCTATGGTTTTTGCTCCAAACCTTAAAACGTCTTTCAAAGCACCAACTATTGCGACACCTAGTCTTTTCCCCGCTTTTTCAATTCCACCAAAGTTTTTTTCTAATTCTTTTTCAATAAACATCGCACCAGACTTTAAGAAATCAAAAGGTGCAGAGTCCATAACTGCCATTTTAAATAAATTAAATTTATCTCCTATCATCGATAATGTTCCATCAAAGGTCTTTGCCATGACGGAACTTGCACCGACGACAGATAATGATCCCTCTTCGAATGCTTTTAAAATATGGTCTCTTGATTGTTCTGCACTTATAGCAACTCCCGCCTCAAAACCTAATAAGGCTCGAACACCTCTTTCTCTAAATAAATCAGCGGAGTTTATACCTCCAGCAAATGTTCTTTGAATTTGCTCGGCAGTTGTTTGAAAATCTAAACCAGAGGCACTTGCAATATCTCCAGTGATTTTAAGAAGTTTATTAAGCTCATCAGCGTCTTTGGAAACAACTGCAAGGTTAGCAGACCCTCTTTGTATTTCCTCTAAACTGAAGGGAACTTGACTTGCAAACTTTATTAGACCCTTGAATGCCTTTTCACCTTCCCCCGCTTCATCAAAAAGAAATTTAAATCTGACTCTGAGTCTTTCTACTTCTCTTCCTGTGTCAATAAAGCTTTTAGCAACAAGACCAGCTCCTAATCCAACTAAAGCATTCCTTAAATTAAAAACTGAGTTTTTTAATCTTTCGACACCCATCGTGGCTGACTTCATAGCCTGTCTGGTTTTGTCTTTGGCTATAATATCTATGTTGACTTGTTTTGTTGCCATTTACCTTTTTGCCTGTTGTAGCCTGTGATCTCTTTCTTTTTCTTCTTGTTGAATCTCATAATATGCTAACCACATATTAAATTCTTGAACAGTCATTTGCATTATTTCAGACGCTGATTTTGAGAGCTTTTCCGCCAAAGCAAAGATATTATGTAGCTCGGTGTCATTTTTTAGTTTTTTTTATAATCCTCAACATCAGCATTACCAGTTCCCATAATTTTGGTTGCAACGTCTGCGATAACATTTGTGTCAGCTTTAGTTTTAAAAGCTAATGTATGACTAGCATTAAACATTTTGTCACCATCTTTTGTTAATGCTTTTTCAATAATAACATCAATCAGAACAATTAAATCTGTGTTTGATGCTCCTTTGAATATCTTTTGTTTTTCAAGCATATTAAATGGTTTACAATAAATAGCTCTGTCGCCAGTCAATCCCCACTCGGGTACTTCTATTATTTGTGTGTCAAGCTGACTAAAATGGTCTTTTATACCATCAAAATAATCAATCTTTTGATCAGACATTTACACTGTTCCAATTGTCAGACCACCAGTCCCTTGCCCGGAAACAGTCCTTGTGGTTACTCCATCTAAAGTAACGCCAACAGACATTCCTGTGACAATTCCTGTCCCGGAGAACTTTCTGTCTCCAGATTCATTTCCTTCTGGAAGAAAAGCAAAGGTCAATTCAGCACCTTGTACCAATGTTGTTTGACCAGAATCTGTCTCGTCAAAATTCATGTCAATCGTAAAAGTGTAAGTTCCTCTGCCAACTAAAAAAGATTTCATTGAACTTCCTAATGCTGTGTCTTCAACAACATCGTGAGTTGTATCAACTGTAAATCCTGTGGCATTTCCTAATGTTGTTCCGCCAATTGTAACAACACCTTCTTTTCCATGATGTGTAGCCATTTATTACTCCTTCTCTTTGGTTTCTTTTGTTTTATCAGTTTTTTTAGGTTCTGATTTTGTATCATGAATAGCAAAACCATTACTTTCGAAATGCTCAACATGATCTTGAGAACATTTTATAATAGTTTCACCTTTTTTCATAGTAACATTTTTTGCCATTATGCACTCCCTCTTGTAAATTCATAAATAACCCTTGCGGTGATTCTTACTCCTCCATAAGGATAGATTGTTCCTTCGTCGGAAGATGCCTCAATAATCTGAGTGTCTATTGCATTCCCATTTCTGGTTATATCATTATCTAATGTTTCTTCAACAACTTCAATGATTTGATTTCTGACTGTGTCAATATTTGTGTCTGTGCCTTTTCCAAAAGCAACAATAAGAAAATCAATTGTGCCTCTATAAGTTCCAGAACCTGTGTCGCCAATAGAAGAAACCTCTCTTGTTTCATCACCAGATTGCACAAACAAAGCGGGAAATTGTGCATCTGATAATTCTTCTACTTCAAAAGGTTCTCTTGTTATTTTTTTGAACTCGATTGGAGATGTGACTGCATCAAGCTTTGTTATTATATCACCAGCGATGTTTTCTCTTTTGCTCATATACCCATCTCTTTAAAATAAAAACTTGAAAACTCTTGAATCAATTTATCTTCCTCTTTGTTGCCTACTGAAAAGAAAGGTCTTTTAGTTTTGCGTTTTCCAACGCCCAAAAAATCATGTCTGAAAGCAATCTGCTCTCTTTCCTTGTTGGTGAATAATAAAGTGTTTTTGAAACCTTTTTGTCTGAAATCTAAACTTCGAAACATCAACCCAGAATCAGTTAAATCAACAAAAGCTGTCTGCCTTCCCTTTTTGTTTCTAAGTTCAACTGTTTTTTTTGTGTAGGGTACAAAAGAACCACCATCCGGGAGTTTTCCTTGTTGGGTTCTTTTTGTTATCATAAGGATAGCCATATTAGAAACTCTGTTTAATCCCTTTTTGATTGTTGCCTTTTGTTTTCTTTGGATGCCCTTCAGAAAGTTGGTCACTCCAATTGTGTTTGCATCAACCCTTATTGCTACCATTATCTCACAAGTCTTAAATAATGAAGAGGCTCCTTCTCGGAATCACTAACTGTTCCGCCACCATCCTCGTCGTATTCCACGCCATCTCTAAGTATAGCTTGAAACTCCTCTTCATAACGATCCCGATAAAAATCAATTTGAACTTGAAAAGTGTCTTTGCCTTCTCCTGTGTCCGGGTCTCTCCATTTTGTGAGTTGGGGATAGATATATTTCCATAATGCTAAATAAACCACTGAGAGTTCCCATTGGGAAGGAGTGAGCTTACTGTTTTCCATTTCCACAGAAGTTACTTTTGTTATATCTTTATATCTCACCTGGTGTCGATATCTTTCCCACCATTCTTCTCGAACACGTCTGATGACATCATTTTCAGCAAATTGAATTTGATCTACAAAGGTTGTGATTCCAAATCCAAGAATATCTGGTTGTATTTTTTGTAAATGTGTATTTTGAACACTAAAAACTGTTGACGACATTATTCAGCCTTTTTTGATGTCTTTTTAGGTTTGGGTTCATCTTTTTGCCATTCACTGTCAACTTTCGGTTCTGGCTTAGGTTCTGGCTTAGGTTGTGCTTTAGGTTTACCATCATCTAGTTTCCAACCCCGTAATGTCCATATATTTAGGTTGTTCTCATAATCAACTTTGCGTCTTTCAATGATCCTGTCGCCTTTGACAAGTTTAACCATATCCATAATTTTTGTCCTTTAATAAAAAGGGGAGGTCTCCCTCCCCGTTGGTTATTAGTTAGCCAAAGTGTCTGCTGTTAATTTAACACCATAACTATCATGGATTTCGCTTACACCATAAACTGCGGTTGCAACGATTTCATCTGCTCTTAACGATGCGTCTCTTTGAGTCTCAAGTTTGAGGTCTTGCATCATTGCTAATGCAAGTGCGTCTTGAGAGAAAACACCGCCAATAGAGTCATCTGAACCATCCACAGAAATATTTGATGATTCAAAAATTTGAACCCCAGCAATTGTTCCAACAAAACCACTTCTCATGGCTTCATTCGAAAGCTCGGTGTCTCTGCCAACAAAAGTGTTAGTTAAAGACTTTTTGACGTTAAATATTTGCTTTGGATGAAAGACTCCATAATAAGGAGCCGGTGCGTTTGCTGTTCTAAGGTCTGCAACTGCCTCAAATATATCGGCAACAGTTAATTCATTACCAGCACCTCCGGCTCTCTCTGTTGAAAACCCTGTGAACAATGCTGATAAGTCTGCATCGACTTTCCTAGCGATTGCCTCACCAAATAATCTACCAATATCCCCAGCAACATTTCTACCCGCTGAATTACGAGCTAAATCTGTTAATGTTGTCATGATACCTACCTCAGATGCAGTTATTGTTACTGAAGTTGGATTGACTGCTGTGTTTGAAAGGTCGGTTGCTTCGTTGACCGCTGATGCTGAAACTGTTGCATATATTGGAACCTCAACTGATTTTCCGCCACCCGCAATTGTGTAGTTTCTAACTAAGTTTCTCATTATTGATTGCTCACTTGCAACAAACAATGCCTCTGCTACGATCTCGGTGTAGAGTTCCGAAATGGTAGAACTGGTTGTTTCATTTGCCATTTTTTACTCCTATAAATAAAACAAGTTATGGGTTTGAATTAATAACTCGAGGTTTGGAATCTCTCTGCTTTCTCCATTCAGCATACCTTTTCTTATCCTCTGGATTATTAAAATTTAACTCACTCAAATTTAAAGACTTATTGAGTTCTTGTCTATCCACATTTGACACCGAACCAGAACCACTAGGGGTTGCTGAAACAAAGTGCGGGTTTTGTGTTAAGAACTCTTGGACTAATTCATCAGTCGTTAAGAGTTCCCCCGTTTGATTGTATCTTGGCAATCCGGATTTATCAAGTATTTCTACATTACCGCTTTCATTTAATTTAATATCGCTTTTCAAAAGCTCTACAACTTGATCTGGATTTATTGCTTTGTTTTTTGAGGCTGATGATAATAAAGATTTATTTATCTTTATGTCTCTTAATTGATTTTGGAGTTCTTGTTTTTCTTTTGTAAATTCTTGAGTTTTATTTTTAAGAATCTCCTCAAACTCACCTCGTTGAATTCGTTGCTTTTCCTCAGCTTCTTTTTGACTCTTGACTGCATTAACTGCAACATCCAAATCATCGACACCAAGCTTTTTATACATGGAGCCTCTTTCTTTTGCTAATCGTCTCTCAACGATATTATTAACTTCATCTTGAGTGAAGGTGTGAGCATTTGATTTTTCTTGCTCGATTGGTTTTTCTTCTTCTTCTTTGGTTTCAGTAGTTTGTTCTACTTGATTTTCTTCTGCCATTTCTCTCTCCTATATATCCCAGTCTGGGTTGGTTGGAATCCATGTGTGTCGACATCTGTAGCCACCTCGAACTATAAAAGGATCGCCAGTGGATTTGCCTTGCCAACCTTGTGTCTTCCAAATATCCCGAATCTCATCTTCGGTTAATGTCCTGTTTAACATATTGACACAAAAAGGTCTACTATCTCTTACAAGTGTGCCTGTGTAACGATAATGATTAAGACCAGATGCTTTAGCTTTAGCAACTGTGAATTGACCATGAAACTGCATAACTGAATCATGAGCAATCTGCCCGGCATATCTTCTTAGATTATTTCCCGCCCTATCACTTGCATATTGAGTGTGTAATTTTCTGATTGCATCTTCCACCTGGTTTCGCATTGATGCCTTGTATTTATTCTCGTTAATAAAATCGACTAATTCATTTATCTCCCGAGTGTTTGCTTTTTTATAAACACCATTTATGTGTGATTTTATATTTTCAACCATATCTTCGAAAGGTCTACCGGCAATCGTGCTTTGATATATTTCATCGTTGATAACTTTAAGGAATCTCTCAGCTATATCTTCAAATCCACTAAAAGCTTGATATTTAAGAGCATTTATTGTTTGCAGATCAACATCAGTTAAATTTTTGAATCTTGCCGGGATCGGCATCTCACCAAAGGTGTCCAAGACCTCTTTTGCTATCTTGTTATATTCTTCATTGATTATAATATCAGCTTCATTTAAAAAAGTTGTTTCAATAAGGTTTCTGATTCTGGGTTGCAATTGAATCGCAAGACGAGCCGACACAATATCTTGATCTAAAGCTTTGGTTACTTCCCTTACAACATCATCTTCAAGTTTATACAAAACATTGATCATCCTCTCTTCATGCTGATCAGCAAGTTTTTCTAATATTTTTGACATTAAAGAGGGAAGTCCTTTTTCCATGCCTTTATTGACCAGAAGGCGGGAGACAAAGATTTCTGACCTTTTACATTTTTAAGAACACCACCCATCCTTGCTAAAAAGGATCGCTGACGAACTGGGTTATTTTTTTTTATACTCATTCCCCTAAAACCAAAGGTCACCTTTTTAACTTTCCCGGAAGATTTGTTTTTAACATAAACACCGAACTTTTTACGTTTGTTTTCCTCTGCGGATAATCTGAATGGTTTATTTAGTTTAACTTGTCGACCTCTATAAACTGCCATTATTTATCATCAAGCCTTTCATTAGTTATCATGCCACATGCCGGGCATTTATAAACATCTTTGAGTTCAGTCTTTTGCAGTGCAACCTTGCATTTGATGCACAATTTAATTTTTTCGTTTTCCATATCATTTTCATTTCTTTTTTCTCTTCGAGGCTCGTCTGATAATGTCTTTATCAAAAGTCCCAGACCTTCCACGAGATATTAATTTGTTAACTCTTGCCATCGCCCAAGCATTCATTGGTATGCGAGGTCTTGAACCCGCACCTAAAAAAGCACCTTGTCCTCTGCGAAAAGATGCCTTAAGGTCTGCAAGATTAAATAATTTTGATTTTTTAGCTTTTGCTCTTAATGTTTTTAAAACTGAAGCTGATAGCGGTTTTCTTCTGACAGCCATTATACTCGATTCCTTCTTCTTAATAAGGCTCTTGGGATTCTTGCACCAGATTTATACAAAGAACTGATTTGTTTCAGCAAATTTGCTCTTGCACTTCTTTGTGATCCTTTTAAACCAGAAAGGTACTTTTTTGGAATACCAGTTTGTTTATCCTTTGGTACTTTCCTACGTTTCTTCTTCCTCGCCAACTGTCTGACCCTCCACCTCTGTTGTTTGAAATTGACCTCTAACTGTTCTATTTGAGTCTATTTCATCATTAATTGTTTTTATCCTATCACTATCATCAATGACCGCTTGAGCTATTTGTTTGTCTAATTCCTTGTTAAATGTTTCAGATTTGATTCCACTTGCTTTAGCCATTTGTAAATATTGCAGATCGTTTGCCCAGTCTCTTATATCAAACGTGTCTGGATAATTAACTGATCCATCAAATTCCGCATTTTGCCACCTTGCAAACAAAGACCATATTTGCTCTTCGGCATTTTCTAAATAGTCCGCCTTTTCCGAGAGCCTTGCATTTAACAGTTGGAACTCTGTTTGCAAAGCTATGCCACTTGCAATTTGTGACCCTGTGGCTCTCACTGATCCCATATGAGTTATTCTGTCAATTGCATCAACTTTGTTTTGGATGCACTTCATAATACCATCAAGGTTCTGTCCGCTTGGTTGGATTATATAAGGCTTGAGGTTTGCTTCCAGATCTTCTGGAATTTCAATGATTGCTCCCGCACCAGCACTTGCCTCTACGTTTGGCGTTTTGACCAAACTTGGATGGTTAGCCAATCTTATCAACTGTTCTTTTTCTGAATAATCATTATATATTGATTGCTGGAGGAATGCGACGTCTGCTAAATCACTGATTCCAATTGGTCTTTTTGCACCTCTTAAATTAAAAACATTAACTGCTGGAATAACACCTATTGGGTTGGGTATTTCCTCAATGAGCCTTGCATCACCTTCTGCATACTCTTTTTCATATTCCTCAACTTCATATGTCATTATTGTTTCCTCAGTGAAAACTTTAACAATTGCTCTTTCAGCATTTATATCCTCAACGACCATAAGCATATCCAAATAAAATCTTCCGCTTGGTGATCTTGCATAGTTCCAGTTAACAACATTCTCTGGTGTATAAATTGCAACATATGGTCTTATGTCTTGCTCAAGCTCCTCTGCTCGTGTGTTTGCTATTGATTGAGGCTTGTCCACGATAACCCAGCAATTTCCATATATACTGGCATTCATCTGAACCTCTCTCATTACTGTATTGAATGATCTACCATCTAAATCAGCATCAACCAAAAATGACTGCAATTGTTGATCTCCGTCAAGTGATCCATAATCTCTTGTTGGTGGGACTCTCCAAAGAAAGCTCGTATATATTTGAACAACGTTTTTACAATGATTGTCTAAAGGTGTGTGTCTGATCCTTGCATCGTATTCCTCTGGGGACTCCAAAACATATCTGTGCAAATAATATCCATTTTTGTAATCGTTACCGCCTAAATAACTACGAATGTAAAACTCCCAGTTAGATATATTTGCATGCCAAAGATCATGTTTTGTTGTTAGTTGTTCTCGGTTCATTAACTCCACCTCTTAGGTTGGCTAGGCACAAAGTTTCGTTTAAGTGGAAAGTTATATTCAACTAAATATCCCAATGCATCATTCATATGATCATATCCACTGTCTTTGTCTGGCTGAGTTGTGCCTTCCTTGTATATTTGTCTCTCGATGCTTTTGATCGCATTTTTACAGGATTTTACAATAAACAATTTATTTTGACCATTAACATTTTTTAGTTTGGCGTTTACTGCGTTAATCCTATCCCTAACAAGAGGTGCTGAACTTTTACATTTTACATCAAAACCATAATTTTTCAATATTGCTAAATCAGTCATTCCCCCAGCAGACGTTTTTCTTTGCCTTGCACTTGGGTCTGGATAAATCACAATTTGCATATTTGCATATCTGGTTTTGATCTCTTCACACATTTCATTCGTATTACTACTATATATTTGTATCTCATCTATTACAATAATTCTATCTTTTTCTATAACACAAACAACCGCACTCATAGGATCAACGTTGAAATCTAAACCAATATGTATTGATAAAGTTTTGTTACGATATGTTTCAATGATATTTTTATCTCTGCTAAAGTTGTAATATATCATCCCAGAATAGTTAACAAAGGTTGCCTCGTACTCTTGTTGGAAGGTTCTTAAATCTAAATCTTGTTTTGCTTGTTCAATTTCATCATCTGTAACTTGACCACCTTCCAAAGTTGTGTATTTGAAAGATGACCAGTCTTTGTTTGATTCACCTAATTTAAAAAGTTCATACGACCAGTTTCCAAAGCCACGAGGACTCCCGCAGAATAAAGCATGTCCTTTTGTATCTGATAACGTTGGGCGGAGAACTTCATACCAAGCCTCTTTGCTTACGTCTGCAAATTCATCAATCACTAAGAAATTTATACCAACACCTCTGAGGCTCGATTCGTTATCTGATCCCCTTAACGTGATATGACTGTTATTTTTGAGAGTTATCGTCAAATCAGAATGATTTATTTTTTTAACCCATTTATGTTTAATTAATCTTTCTTTGAGTTCATTCCAAACAATCTGCTTTGCCTGTCTGTAACTTGGTGCAACATACCAGACTTTTTGTTTTGGTTGACTCGCAAACTTTGCCAATTCATTTATAGCTAAAAAGGTCTTTCCAAAACGTCTCCCGGTGATGAGTACCCGGAATCTAGCATCGTTGTTTATAACATGCTTTTGAGGTTTTGTTAAAGGCATCAGTCGATTGACCAGGTGAGAGGTTCATCTAATTCTGTCTGTTCTATTCTGTCTTGTTGACCGAGCATATTCTTTCCCAGAAAGATTTGCATGGTTACATTACCTTTTTCCGCTGATTTCCATTGTAGTTGTCTAAGTCTTATTTTCTGCTCTGCTCTACCTTTTGTCAGATATTCGGAATAACTCTTTCTGATAAGGCTTTCATCGCATCCAAAAA
>TARA_R100001440_G_scaffold25353_7_pt1 | contig 14564 bp, 11 predicted proteins | sample TARA_R100001440 | Tara Oceans TARA_R100001440 (sample SAMEA2622112) | marine metagenome | biome: marine biome (ENVO:00000447); feature: surface water layer (ENVO:00002042); material: "saline water (ENVO:00002010), including plankton (ENVO:xxxxxxxx)" | depth 5 m
TGAACTTCGGTAGATTCGGTCTCTTCGTCGTCGCCCGCGTCTTCGCTCACCTCGGCAGCTGCTGCCGGGTTGTCCAACAAAGCGGCTTTCAAGGCTTCGAGGACATCAGGCGCGGCCGAGCATTGGCCGGTTTCAGCAATGGCATCAACCATCGTGGCCAGCTGATCATGCGCCCTCAAAGCGATTTCGGTGCGTGCCGGTGTGGCTTCAAGGCGACCGTCGACGATGTATTCGAACAGGGTTTCCATTTCATGGGCGATATCGGCAATGGGGCCAATCTCGGCCATGCGTGCGCCGCCCTTGAGGGTATGCAGTTCGCGCTGGAGCTCTTTTACCAGTTCTGGCTGGTGCGGATCAGACTGCCACTGATGTAACTGGTCAGCGGTGGTATCAATGATTTCACCAGCCTCTTCCATGAAGATTTCGGCCAGTTCCGGATCCAATGGTTCGGATTCTGAGTCATCGTCTTCAGACTCAAGGACTTCGGCTTCAGGTAGCATCAGCTCGAGGTCATCTTCGTCTTCCGTTTCCAGCGTCGCTTCGGGGGCGCCGGGTACGCCAGCGTTCATGCTGATGTAGGTCTGAATCTCGTTGATCAGGTCCGGCGCGGGCCGTGGTGGCTGCTCCAGGCTGATCGCCTCGATCATGATCGCCAGACGGTCGTGGCTGCGCAGCAACAGGTCGCTGAGTGCGTCGCTGGTCGCCAGATGGTTATCCGTCAGCGCCTCAAACAGTGTCTCCAGTTCATGAGACAAATCACCAATAGGGCTGATGTCGGCCAGTCGTGCACCGCCTTTGAGGGTGTGAAGATCACGCAACAAATGCCGCAACAGGTCGTTGTTGTCCGGCTGTTCAACCCACTGATGCAGACGCTCGCCGGTACCTTCGATCAGGTCCGTTGCTTCCTCGAGGAAAATCTCTGTCAGCTCCGGATCGAAATCCTCTGACGGGGTTTCCTCAAGTTCGAGTGTTTCGGGCTCGTCCGTCTGGACTTCCGGCAAGGTTGCGCTCAGGTCGAGTTCTTCCTCGAACCCGGTATCGATTTCATCCAGGTTGGTGGCAAAAGCGTCATCCGCTTCGCTGCGGAAGTGCGCGAGCTTTTCCTGCAGCCTGGCCAGAAGCTCGGCATCGCCTCTTGTCGACAGACCGGCAGCAACCTGATCCATCATGTTGATTACAGCTTCATGGCCCGCGCGGGCGACCGCAAAAAAGTCATCGTCCGGGTGAATACTGGAGGTCATGACAGCGGCGTAGGTGCGCTCCAGCAAATCGGCGAGTTCGGAAACGTCAGGCAGATTTGCGATTTCCGCGCCCCGTGCCAACTGGCGTAATTCCAGTACCAGCTTGTCGAGTTGCTCGTTTTCGTCAGGCGCTTTTGCCCAGGCATCCAGGATCGCATCCGCATCCAGCAGAATGTCCAGCCCCTCATTGAGGAACAACTGGATCAGCTGAGGGTCTTGTTGCGTGTCTTTTTCAGACTCGCCGCCAACAGAACTCGACGTCAGGGTTCGCTCGGCCAACATTTCCAGTCGGCCGAGGAATGCATCGGTTCCCTGCAGAGGCTTTTGTGGAGCCGTGTGAATCTGTTGAAGGCCGGTCTCGATAAAGCCGCAGGCGTCTTCGATCAATACCAGTGCGTCGCGATCTGCGCGGTGATTTTCAGCGCGCGCGGTTTTAACAAACTTTTCCAGCGGCGAGATAATAGAGGCCAAGGGCTCTATGCCGGCTGTATGCGCAGAGCCTTTCAGCGTATGCAGCGCGCGGGACAGATTGTCGGTATAGGCGGTTGTGTCCCGACCTTCCGACTCTGCCAGGAACTGGCGCAATGCCTGCAGGTGGGTCTCGGTCTCGCTTTCAAAAATATCGAGCAGTACCGGATCGACCAGCTGGTCGCTTTCATTGTCTGCGCTATCGTCATTGCTGCCGGTCGCTGTGATCTCAGAGCTGGCGGACTCGTCCTCTTTGAGCGCGCTGACCTGAGTGTCGTCCGGCATCGTGCTGGTTTCGAGGATTTCGCCATTGGCCAGCGCGTTGGCGCGCGCTTCAAGTGGGGCGGTATCCAGCGACGGTGGGCGGCGGGCTTCGAAATCGCCGACCAGATCAGGCGTGATTGCAACCACATCCTGAAGCAGTTGACCGGCGTCGTCGCTCATGAAAACGCTGCCGTCGATGATCCGGTTCAACAGGTTTTCAACGGCCCAGGCCACTTCGCCCACCGCCGTAGCACCCACCATGCGGCCGCTGCCCTTGAGCGTGTGGAATGCCCGGCGCACTTCAGACAATGCGGAACGGTCGTCGTACTGGCGCAGTAGCATGGGTAAATACTCGTTGATGGTATCGAGTACTTCGCCAGCTTCCTCTATGAAAATTTCCAGGATTTCATCGTCGATCAGGTCGTCGTTGAAATCTGTTTCTGTGGCCGATTCGCTATCCTCGACGACAGCTTCTTCGTCGATCGGGAATGGTTCGACCTCGTCAACCTGCTCACGCTCAGGCGTTACGACTTGCTCTTCGGCTCCACCCGTTTTGCGGGTAGTTGAAAGCGCTTCTGTTTGAGCGATCAAATCCGCGACATCGCCAGCAACATTGCCGTTGCGGAATTCATTGATGAGGCCCGGAATTCTTGAAATAACAGTGTCAATCAGGCCGAACATCTCATCTGTTGGCTTGATGCTCTGGTCGATGACCCGGTTCAGCAGATTTTCAACAGCCCAGGCCAGCTCACCAATACTGGTCGCGCCTACCAGGCGGCCGCTGCCTTTGAGCGTGTGGAATGCCCGGCGGACTTCGGCCAATGCTTCGCGATCATCGTGGTTCTGGTGCAGGCGCGGGTAGAACGTCTGAATGGTTGTCAGGACTTCTTCGGCTTCCTCGACGAAGATCTCGAGAATTTCGTCATCAACCAGGTCGGCATCGGACTGCTTGGGCCGCGCGGTGGTGTCCGGCGCAGTGATATCGAGATCCAGATCCAGTGATTCATCTTCGTCAGATGTCGCGTCCGCAGCATCGGCATTCCAGGTCGGCTCCTGGCCGACGGGGAAGCCGAGAGTCTGGAGGCTGTCTTCAGCAATCTTGAGAACGGCGTCGTTATCTTCGATGCCCTCAGCAAGGCGCTCAAGGTAGTACTCGATACTGGTGACCATATCGGCCAGGGTGTCGAGTTGCTTCCAGTCGGGTACGCGCTGGCCCTGAAGCAGAACATCGGTAACGTAACGCTCTGCGGACAGCAGCATCGCTGATACCCGCTCCAGCGGGATCAACATCAGGCCACCACGAATGCTGTGCAGCAGACCCGGGACGTGCTCGATTTCCCGAGGTTCCCACTGTGCCGCAATGAAGTTCACAATCGCGGTTTTGACCTGCTCCAGCGAGTTACGAGACTCGCGCAGCAAGGCGTGGTTCGCTTCCGATAATTCCTGGCTGCCATAGGTGATGGCCTGGCCGGTATCTTCTTCGCTGTGCGCGTTATGGTCTTTTTCAAGGCCAGCGAGTGTGGCTTCAACGTAAAGCAGGGCGCCGGCGATATCCATCAGGGTGCCGTCGTCGGCAGTTTCTGATGCAGCACTCAGACGCTCGACGATTTCGACCTGCTCGGTCACCACGCGGCGAGGAATACCCAGGCCCAGAACCGCGAGGGTATTGGACACCTGTTTCAGGCCGGGGAGCAGTTCTTCCAACTCGTCGTTCTGACGAAATTCGGCGCGAACGAAAAGATCGAGCTGATCCTTCAGGCGGGCCAGCTCTTCATTCAGCGCACTGACCACAGAATGAATGGCTTCGCGGCCGGGGCCTGACACCTTGCTGCGGGCAGCGTCTACAGCTTGCTCCGAGGGCAGGGCAGCGGTGAGTCGATAGCGCTCCCGCAGTGTGCGTACGTTTTCGGTTTCCAGTTCCCAAGCACGGGCTACGTAATACAGCAGGTGTTTGAACAGGGCTTCAGGCACCGGCTGCTGGAGAATATCAACATGCTCGTCAATCAGACGCTTGAGTTCTGCGTCCAGCTGACGAAGCAGGGATTTGACGGCGGAGTTTACCGGGTTATCACGACTCTTCAGGGTGTCGACAAACCCGGCGGCTGCCAGCCATAACTCGGCGCGCGGCGTGCGCTGGCAGAGTTTGACGACACGCTGGATAACCTTGTCGAGGTAATCAAAATGCGCATTCAGATCAGCCTCGCGGACGATACCCGCCAGCGCGAACTGATACATCTGGCGCAGTTTGCGAATGTGACCCAGAACCTTGGGATCCTGCAACCGCTGTGACGCACCAGGTGCCGCTTTGATGCGGGCAGCCGAGAGGTCGGGCTTGAACAGCGAGGTATCCGACAGCAGGGTTTCGCCACGGGCTGCACGCAGATCATTGAGCAGTGGCAACAGCACCATCGGGAAATCGTCTTTGCAGCTATCGAGATGCTCGAGATACTGCGGCAGCTGGAGGATAGCCTCCATCAGGACTTCGATTGCTTCGTCAACATGGGCGACGGTCTCGTTGAGTACCGCCTGTGCCAGCTTTTCCATTTCTTCGGTAAGCAAGGCGGCCCCATACAACTCAACCATCTGCAGGGTGCCGTGCACCTGATGCAAATAATTAAGACAGAAGCGCAGACGGGCTGTGTCATCGCGATTGTCGACAAATGACTCAAGCGCCTGCTGGCCCTGTTTCAGGGTGTCCTGTATCTCGCCCCTGACCCAGTCGAGGGCGATGCTGTCATGGTGATTTCCCATAACCACTCCGGTTATTCTTCGTCGGTCTGGCGGCGAATCCACGCCAGAACATTATCCGATGGCACGCGTTGCAGAGACGGGTGCTGCCAGTCTGTTAGCTCGCCCTGGCCTAGCACCAACAAACCTCCCGGCGCGAGCCTTTCGGTCAGTCTTTTAACGATCTCCCGACGTCGCCATCGGCGGAAGTAAATCAGCAGGTTCTGGCAGAATATAATGTCCATGCCATGCATCGGTGCCTGATTCAGGTCCAGCACATTGAGCCGCGTGAAACATACCCGCTGCTTGATTGCCGGACTGATGGCCCACTGGTTACGTTCTTCCGGCAGAAAATAAAGATCTCTGACGGCAGGGTCGGTCGTGACCAGCTTGCCTGCACCAAAAATGCCTTTCTGAGCTTTCTCGATGGCCGGTTTGCTGATATCGGATCCGGTGACACCGAAAAGGGGGTTCAGCCCCAGATGCTTCATGCCCTGGTCCAGCAACATCGCCAGGGTGTAGGGTTCTTCGCCGGTTGAGCAGCCCACACTCCAGGCTTCCAGAGGATGCCGTTTCAGGTGTTCCAGCGGCCGGGTCATGATGTAATCAGACACCAGCCGGAACGCGTCAGTATCACGGAAGAAGCGGGTTTCCTGAACGGTGAGTCGGTCGACCAGCGTTGCCCACTCGATGACCGCACTCGGTCCGGAAACGACTTTCTCGTAGTACGACTGATATGTTTCGCAGCCGATTTCGCGCATACGGATACCCAGATTGGTCTGAAGAAAGGAGAGTCTGTCAGACGTCAGGGTCATGCCGGTTCGGCTTTCCAGCAGCGCTTGCCACTGTTTGAACTGGCCCTCATCCATTGCGGGAAGAGGGCGCAGTGTCCAGATACCGGCAGATTTATCGTTGCGCGTTTCAGCCATTATCATGAGTCAGCCGCACATCCGGCGCTGTCATCAGCTCACCACGGGAACGTCGCTGTCTTCCTCTTCGTCCTCAGGCAGCTCTTCCTCTGGCAAGGTGAAACCGGCAACCGAAGAACGAAGCTCGGCGGCCATCTCTGCCAGGTTACCGATCGACTTGGCGGTCGCATTGGTACCGGATGAGGTCTGTGAGGTGATCTCCTGGATAACGTTCATCGTGTTGGAGATGTGTGCCGCGGAGGACGCCTGCTGGCGTGCCGCGTTGGAGATGTTCTGGATCAGTTCCGCGAGGTTCATCGAAACGTTTTCGATTTCTTCCAGTGCAACACCCGCATCCTGTGCCAGGCGGGCACCACGCACTACCTCGGCAGTGGTGTGTTCCATCGAAATAACGGCTTCGTTGGTGTCAGACTGGATCGTCTTAACCAGTGCCTCGATCTGCTTGGTTGCCGCAGAAGAACGTTCCGCAAGACGCTGTACTTCGTCCGCAACAACCGCGAAGCCCCGGCCGGCGTCGCCCGCCATGCTCGCCTGGATTGCAGCGTTAAGAGACAGAATGTTGGTCTGGTCGGCAATGTCGTTGATCAGGGATACGATGTCGCCGATTTCCTGGGAAGATTCACCCAGACGCTTGATCCGCTTGGACGTTTCCTGGATCTGCTCCCGGATGTTGTCCATGCCGCGAATGGTGTTCTGTACGACTTCGGCACCTTTCTTCGCGATCGCAACCGACCGCTCCGCAACCGCAGAAGATTCAGCAGCGTTCGACGATACCTGGTCGATGGACACCGCCATTTCGTTAACCGCCGCAGAGGCGCCGGCAATTTCCTGCGCCTGGTGCTCGGACGCATCCGCAAGGTGCATCGCTGTAGCCTGTGTTTCCTGGGCCGCAGAGGATACCCGGACCGCTGTACCACGGATGGCTTGTACCAGTCCGCGCATCTGGTCGATCGCGTAGTTGATGGAGTCAGCGATGGCGCCGGTGAAGTCCTCGGTTACCGTGGCCTCGGTTGTCAGGTCACCATCCGCAAGGTCAGCGAGTTCGTCGAGCAGTCGCAGGATCGCGTTCTGGTTTTGCTCGTTCTGTTCCTGGGTCTGTTCAAGACGTTCCTGAGATGCGCGGTAGATCGTCAGACCGATCATCACGACCACAGCGGCCAGTGCGGCCAGCAGGATGTAAGCCAGTGTCGGGCTGATCAGCCGAGATTCTGACTGAACCCGGAACTGCTCGGCCAGTGCTGAGGTTTCATTCAGCAGGGCTTGTGAGCTCTGGAAGATTTCATTGGATGCGCGACGGACAGTAAACAGGTCGGGAGAGGCCTCAAGAATCGCGTCAACGTTCTGGGAGACGAACTTGAACAGTTCGGAAACCGCTTCAAGGCCGTAGATCGCGTCTTCGTCCTGAACCTTGGTGATGCCCATGGCGACGTTGCCGTCTTTCTGGCCGGCCAGTACGCGTCCGAACAGGGCGGCGTCACGACCGAAACGGTCAGCTGCGATAACCGCGTCTTCGTCGCCAGACAGCACGTTGTTGACTGACCGCACGATCCGCTCTGCAAGCAGTGACTGCCGCTGGGCCAGTGCCACCTGTTCCGCCGGTGCGCCGTTATCCAGCAGGATCTGTACGATGTCATCGTACTCGACCTGCAGCTGGGGGATGTTCTCGTTCAGGGTAAGGGCAACTTCGTGAAGGCCAAGTACCGCGTCACGGGTAGAGATGATGGTGTCCGCACGATCCCGAACTGTGTTCCAGTTGGCTTCTACGCCACTGTCTGCGGCAAGGTCGCTCGCAGGCAAGCCGGTTTCGTCGTTACCGTCGACAATGTAACCCCAAAGGACGGCAAATTCGTCACGCGAACGCTGCAGTTCGTCGAATGCCTCGGGGGTGCCGCCGGCAGCCTCAGAAGCGTTCTTGGCAATCTCCTGGGAGAGTACCCGCAGTTCACTCGCGTGAGCGATGTATTCCTGGTCATGCTGGCTGTCGCGGTTAACAATAAACAGCACCGCAACGAGCAGGACGGTTAGTACGATCAATGCTGAGATCAGCGTGGCGACCAGTTTGTTGGCGCCCTGTCCCGCATTGAATCTTCCGGCTCTATTTTTCATTTTCTGGCTCCCGGCCTTTTCGTTGGCAAGTTATTCCGTCGAGTCTTTCGATCATCAGTGAGCAGGCCCTGCCGTCCTGATCACCACTGGGCAACATCTTGAAAACGCTCGTCTTCCAGCAACGCAAAGGTAGAGAACACTTTCCAGATTTCATCATTACGTCGGTAGCCTCCGGTTACGAAAGGCTCGACAATCTCGGGTGTTTCTGCGGGATCGCCCACAAAATTTTCCACCGCGAAATACTGCATACCTGAGACGCTGTCGACGACCAGTCCACTGAAAATGTCGTCCTTTTCAATAACCAGCACACGACGATCCCGCTGGCTGCGGGAACTGCGACCCAGATCAAAAAATTGTGCCAGATCAATCAGTGGCAATAACCGGCCACGGACGTTTGCAGCACCAAGCATAAACGAACGAACCCCCGGTACATGGGTGTAGCGGGGGACGTGTAGAATTTCGACAACTTCGCCCATGGGTGCAACATAGCGCTGGCCGGCCAGTGTGAAGCCGATACCGTTCCATAGCTCAACAGCTTCCTGTTGAGCCGGCAGACCAGACGCAAGGGATTTGCTTCGCTGGGCGATATCCGTCAGTACAGCAAAAGGGGCAGCCTGTGCGGACATGCTTACTCCAAAAGGGGATCAGGCAATCAGACTATTGATCGTTTTGATCAGTTCGTCTTCGTTGACAGGCTTCACCAGGTAACCTTTTGCGCCTTGGCGGGTGCCCCAGACACGGTCGGTTTCCTGATCTTTGGTGGTCACAATCACAACAGGAATGGACGCAGTATCAGGTGAGCGCGTGAGCTGACGTGTTGCCTGGAAACCATTGAGCCCCGGCATAACGACGTCCATCAGGACCAGATCAGGGTTTTCTGCACGGGCTTTGGCTACGCCATCAGCGCCGTTGTCAGCAGAAAGAACCTCGTGCTGGTGCTTTTCCAGAATACTGGAAATTTTCTTAACCTCGGTCGGAGAGTCATCGACAATCAGGATGCGGGCCATGAGTTCCTCGGTAAAATCAATGCATCGGTCGGGTTTACTGTTCCGGTGTTGGAACATACTGACGAATAGTGTTTAGAAGCTCGTCTTTGCTGAACGGCTTCGTAAGGTACTGATCGGAGCCAACTATACGACCCTTGGCCTTATCGAAAAGTCCGTCTTTGCTTGAAAGCATGATGACGGGCGTTTTCTTGAAAGCGGAATTGTTCTTGATCAGGGCGCAGGTTTGATACCCGTCCAGGCGCGGCATCATGATATCGACAAATACGATGTCAGGCTGGGAATCCGCGATTTTGGCCAGAGCGTCGAATCCATCGGTTGCGGTGATGACTTCACAGCCTACCTTTTTAAGAAGGGTTTCGGCGGTGCGACGAATCGTCTTGCTATCGTCAATCACCATAATCTTCAGGTTTTCGAAGTTGTCATCCATTGTCCAACAGCCTTGCGCTCTACAGGATCGTTATTGTTTAGCTCCGAAAATACCCGCCTGTGCTACTGAGCAAGACGGCGGCTCGGAGACCGGCTTTAATGTTCGCCCGATACTTTGATGGTCCGTGCAGCCGAATCATGAGACCAGCGGGTAATTTGACGGGCCTTTTTAACATACATTCAAAGGGCGTTCTATAAAGCCTGACTATTTATAGATTATAGGGGGTCAGAGAAAAAGCATAAGTTTGTGACCAAATGTACCCCTGTGTAGGTTTAACAGATTTCAGGTGCCCTTGTAGGCCTCTTTACGGATGCAAAGCGCGCCCGGGTGAAATACCATCTGTAAAACCGAAAGGAACCCTTTCACAGGCTCCTTAACCCCCAGCATAGCACTAATTCGGAGCACCGCTTTGTAGAGCGGTTCCCGTTTTGAAATAACAGGTTAGGCGGGGATCGAATCGAGGCAAGGAAACGTTATGACAGTCAGACTTGGCATCGTTATGGATCCGATTGAGGATATCCATTTCAAGAAAGACACTTCTCTGGCGATGCTCTGGGCGGCGCAGCAGCGCGGCTGGGAGCTGTTTTACATGGAGCAGCCGGATCTTTATCTGGATGGCAGTACCGCCATGGCCAGCGTTTGCGCGCTAACCGTCAGGATGGATCCTGAAGACTGGTTTGATCGTGGCGAGCCTCAGGAAATGGCGTTGGGTGATCTGGATGTGATTTTGATGCGCAAGGATCCGCCGGTCGATCGCGAATTCATGATGGCGACCTATATTCTGGATGCGGCAGCCGATCAGGGGGCGTTGGTCGTCAACCCGCCGGCCGCTCTGCGCGATTGTAACGAAAAGCTTTTTGCGACCCGTTTCAGTGATTGCACGCCACCGTTGGTTGTGACCCGCTCGGCTGCGCGCCTGCGCGAATTTTATGCGCGCCACGGCGATGTCATTCTGAAACCGGTGGATGGCATGGGTGGCAAATCCATCTTCCGGGTGAAAGAAGGGGACGCCAACCTCGGCGTCATCATCGAGACGCTGACCAATGACGGCAATCATCAGATCATGGCGCAGAAATTTTTGCCTGCCATCAAGGAAGGCGACAAGCGTATTCTGCTGATTGACGGTGAACCAGTGCCTTATGCATTGGCCCGGATCCCATCCCTGGGTGAGAACCGTGGCAACCTGGCGGCCGGTGGTCGCGGTGAGGGGCGCGAGCTGACTGACCGGGATCGCGAGATCTGCGCGCGCATCGCACCGGCGATCAAGGCGAAGGGATTGATTTTTGTCGGTATTGACGTGATTGGTGATTACCTTACCGAGATTAACGTCACCAGCCCGACCTGCGTGCGGGAGCTGGACAGCGCCTTCGGTCTGGATATCTCGGCCCAGTTGCTGGACGCCATTGAAAGCCGTCTGCGTTGAGTAGAATGTCGGTTTAAAGAAAACGGCCTCAGGATGGACAACTGATGAGGAAGCCCCCAAACTGTGGCTTCCTTTTTTTCAGGGTTTTTCCCTTCAACGTCCGTGAATGTGCCTCAAGGCGCATTTTTGTTGTGATTAATTCAAGTGGCGAGCATGGCTGTTCAGGTCAGTGATTTCGATCGTTTTTCCTTCACGTTATTTATAGCGTTAGCCTTACATGCGTTTATCGTGCTGATGGTGAGCTTTGCGCCGGAAGAACCCGTGCCTGCAGCAGAAACCCTCGAAATTACGCTCTCCCAGTTTGATGACGATGATGCGCCGGACGACGCAGACTTCCTGGCCGCCACCAGTCAGAAGGGCAGTGGCACCGAGGAAGAAAAGCAGGAACTGACCACAACTCAGCAGGCGCCGGTCCAGTCCGCCCAGATTCAGGAAGTGCAACCCGAACCGGTGGTTCAGCAGGAGGCCGCAGAAGACGCCCCCAAACCAGAGAAATCGGTGGTAACCACGACGGCAAAGTCGCGGCCGGTTAGCGAGCCTGAAGACGAAATAGAACCCAAAGAAGAAGCCCCAAAGCAGAAAAAGAGCCTGATGGACCGCAGTCTGGAGATTGCCAGTCTGGAGGCACGGCTTGATCAGCAAAAGCGGGCCTACGCCAAGAAGCCCCGTATCCTGCGGGTGACGGCGGCATCGACTCTCAAATCTGATAATGCCTGGTATGTTCAGAACTGGGTCAGCAAGGTCACCCGGGTTGGCAATATCAACTATCCACCGGAAGCACGGCGTTCGGGCCTGTACGGCTCGTTGCGAATGGTGGTGGTGATTGAGCGGGATGGCAGCGTCAAGGATGTGGAGATACTCAATTCCTCCGGCAGCAAGGTGCTGGATGATGCCGCGATTCGCATTGTCAGACTGTCTGCTCCCTTTGCGCCGTTCCCACCGGAGATGCGTGAAGATGTTGATCAGCTCGAAATTATTCGCACCTGGTCATTCGAACGGCGCGGCCTGAGTTCCGGCTGACCCGGCCTTCCTTTTTAACCGGTGGCAGTCCTTGCCAAGGCTGCCCTGGACACGAATACTAAGTCTATGACACATAACCTCGATGCTTCATTACGTAACCGCCTGCTGGTGGCCTCACCCTACCTTCAGGATCCGGGTTTTCACGGCGCCGTCATCTACTTGTGCGAACACACGTCGGAAGGCGCAATGGGCCTGGTCATCAATCGGCCGCTGGATATCAGTGTTGGCGAGGTGCTCGAGCAGCTTGATCTTGATGGAGATGAAGTGACCGAGCCGGTGTACTCCGGTGGTCCGGTCCAGCCGGAGCGGGGTTTCGTTTTGCACCGGCCCTTTGGGGATTGGCAGAGCTCGCTGTCGGTCACCGACCAACTCTCAATGACTACCTCGCGGGATATTCTCGAGGCTATCGGGTGTGGTGATGGTCCTTCCGAATTTCTGATGGCGCTGGGGTATTCCGGCTGGTCTGAAGGGCAGTTGGAAGAGGAGTTGTCCGGCAGCAGTTGGCTGGTGTGCAGCGCCAATCACGATCTGCTGTTTCGGGTGGCCAGTGAACAACGCTACGCCGAAGCCCTTAAACTGATGGGTATTAACCTGAACCAGCTGACGAGCACGGTGGGTCATGCCTGAGGCTGGCCAGCGCCGGGTGATGGCGTTTGATTTCGGTACCCGGCGTATTGGCGTCGCCGTGGGCCAGGAAATGCTGGGCAAGGCGCAGCCGGTCGGGATGATCCTGGCGCGTGATGGTGTGCCCGACTGGAATGACATCACGGCGTTGATCGAAGAATGGCAGCCCCATCTGTTCGTGGTGGGTTTACCGCTTAACATGGACGGCAGCGAGAGCGAAATGTGCCTGCGGGCGCGCAAGTTCGGCAAGCGCCTTCACGGTCGTTACCACCACCCCTATGAAATGATGGATGAGCGCCTGAGTAGCTACGAGGCGAAAGGGGAGGTCCTGTCGGGCGGCGGTTCTCGCGACTTCGGCAAGCACGGCGTGGATGATCTTGCGGCCGTGCTGATCCTGGAAAGCTGGTTCTCCTCCTGACGGAAGCCAGACGACTGTGCTCGTGACGTTTTGCAACGCCCTCTGACGGTCGTGGCTCTGCCCTGTTTCCTACCTGCATGCTAGACTACGCCCGCTGTTCGGACGAGGGGTTTCAATGACTGCTTTATTGAATGTTGACGTGTTGCTGGATGACCTTGAGCGCAATCTGCGTCGGGTGTTGCAAGAGCGTGAAGTTGATCGGCCTGCCCTGATCGGGATTCGCACCGGTGGTGTCTGGCTCGCTGATATCCTGCACAAGCGACTGGGGCTCGATGAGCCGTTCGGTGAGCTGGATATTTCGTTCTACCGGGATGACTTCTCCCGCATCGGTCTGAACCCGAAAGTCCGCCCATCCCATCTGCCTTTTGAAACCGAAGACCGCCACATTGTCCTGATCGACGACGTCATCATGAGCGGGCGTACGATTCGTGCCGCGATGAACGAGATATTCGATTACGGCCGTCCGGCCAGCGTTATCCTCGCCACCCTGATTGATCTTGGGGCCCGGGAACTCCCGATTCAGCCTGATGTGGTGGGCCAGTCGCTTGCGCTCAAGGCCAGCGAGCGGGTCAAGCTGCAGGGACCGGATCCATTGAGTGTTGAAGTTCGCAAGGCCGATGTCACCTCAGAAGGAGCCTGAATCGTATGATGACCACTGAAGAATCGGCCCGCGCACTGCAGCTGACACCCGATGGCCAGCTTCGTCATTTCCTGACGCTTGATGGGCTGGATCAATCCCTGCTGACGCAGATTCTCGATACTGCAGACTCGTTTATTGAAGTAGGCGAGCGGCGTATCAAGAAAGTGCCACTTTTGCGTGGTCGTACCGTCGTGAACCTGTTTTTCGAATCCAGTACCCGCACCCGCAGTACGTTTGAGCTGGCTGCCAAGCGCTTGTCGGCCGACGTGTTGAACCTGGACATCAGCACCTCGGCAACATCCAAAGGCGAATCACTGTCCGATACCCTGCTGAATCTTGAGGCGATGGCCAGCGACATGTTTGTGGTGCGTCATTCCCGCAGCGGCGCCCCTCATTTTATTGCTGAATCCGTGACGCCGGGCGTGGCGATTATCAATGCCGGCGACGGCCGCCATGCGCACCCTACCCAGGCGATGCTGGACATGCTGACGATTCGACAGCACAAGCAGCGTTTTGACGGGCTCAAGGTCGCGATTGTGGGGGATATCCTGCATTCACGGGTGGCTCGCTCACAAATCCGCGCGCTCAACACACTCGGTGCAGAAGAAGTGCGGGTGATCGGCCCCAGTACGCTGTTGCCCCGGGATGTTGAGAGCCTGGGGTGCAGAGTCGAGTATGACCTCAAAGCCGGCCTCAAAGATATTGATGTGATCATCATGCTGCGCCTGCAGCGAGAGCGTATGGAAGGGGCATTACTGCCCAGCGAGCGCGAGTTTTATAAGGTTTACGGCCTCAACACTGACAAGCTGGCCTACGCTAAACCGGATGCGATCGTGATGCATCCGGGACCGATAAACCGGGGCGTGGAAATTGAATCGGCGGTGGCCGACGGCCCCCAATCGGTCATTCTTAACCAGGTCACCAACGGCATAGCGATCCGGATGGCTGTTATGTCGATGGCCATGAGCGGACAGCTTGCACAGCGTGCAGCGACAGAGGCGGAGGCCCGGGTATGAGTGCTGAGAATCCGATGATACGGATTGAGAATGCGCGCCTGCTGGATTCTGTCAGCGGCAAGGAAACTCAGGCCTCTGTGCTGGTGGAGAATGGCAGGATCAGTGGCATCGGAGCTGCTGCGGATCAGGCGACACCGGACCAGATCGTCGATGCAGCAGGCGCCGTTCTGTCGCCGGGGTTTATTGATCTTTACTGCAACCTCCGCGAACCAGGCAACGGCCAGAAAGGCTCGATTGCCACTGAAACCCGCGCG
>TARA_R100001440_G_scaffold71523_3_pt1 | contig 14466 bp, 11 predicted proteins | sample TARA_R100001440 | Tara Oceans TARA_R100001440 (sample SAMEA2622112) | marine metagenome | biome: marine biome (ENVO:00000447); feature: surface water layer (ENVO:00002042); material: "saline water (ENVO:00002010), including plankton (ENVO:xxxxxxxx)" | depth 5 m
CTGCGTCAGGATGACAATCTGCTGGCCCTCTACCCGCCCTTCAATCTGCTCGGCGTTATCCTGAACCAACCGGATATTGCGTACCGGAGTACCGCGTTTGGCTGTGAGGCTGGAACCTTTGACGTTCAGATCTTTGGTCAGCGTAACCGAATCACCGGCGGCCAGCACAACGCCATTGCAATCGCGATGAACAATGGCATCTTCGCTGGCTGTCGCGATGCCCTCTTCTGCCCAGGCCTGGGTTTCCTGATCCAGAAACAACATGTCGAGCAATTCCTGGGGCCAGCCCTCGGCACTCAGGCGGGTCAGCATGCGCCAGGCGACCACCTGCACTGCCGGCACCGGCGTCCACATGCTTTCGTTCAGGCAGCGCCAATGATTCACCTCAACCGTCTCCGGGTTTTCGATCTGCCCGTTGCAGGTTGCACAGATCAGGATGCTCTGATCAGCGCTGCCGTCAGAATCCGGCGGTACCGGGTACACCACCAGGCCGTCAAAGGCACCGCACAGTTCACACTTGGATTCACTGCGGGCATGGAGGGTCTGTTCAGGGGTCATGGGTCTTTCCTGGCCGAATGGAGGTGGAAGCATATCAGGCGGCGATAATACCAGATGGCACGGTCTTCCGGACAAACAGCAGGCACAGGCATCCGGGCACAGGCGAGGTCAGGTCACGCCAGCATCTGCAACCGGCGTCTTAGCAAAACGTCTAAGTGTGCATTCTTGACAGAAATCATCTTCGGCGCCATAACTGATGACTGACCCGCACAGCACAGGACGCTGTCAGACGTTTCGCTGCAGAGATCAGCCCGGTTCAGTAACACCCGCTTTTACTAACAATAATAATGACTTGAGCAGGACCTCCCTCCCGCGCTCAGGTCGCATTGACCGAGGTCCTTTGTAGTGAGCGACTTGAATGGCGTGCGTTCTGAAGACCATGCAGAAAACGGAAACCCGCAAGCGTCCTGGATGCTCGAAACCCGGGGCCTGACCAAGGACTTCAAAGGCTTTACCGCGGTTAAGGACGTCAACCTGCGTGTTCAGGAAGGCCATATCCACGCTCTGATCGGCCCCAATGGTGCCGGCAAAACCACCTTCTTCAATCTGCTGACCAAATTTCTCACGCCCAGTGCCGGCAGCATTGTATTCAATGGCACCGATATCACCCGCCGCAAACCTGCCGATATTGCCCAGAGCGGCGTGATCCGTTCGTTCCAGATTTCAGCGGTTTTCCCCCATCTGAGCGCCCGGGATAACGTGCGCATCGCCTTGCAGCGCAAGCTCGGCGTGTCGTATCAGTTCTGGCGCTCAACCAAGGTGCTGAATCAATTGGATGAGCGGGCGCAGGACCTTCTGGAACAGGTTGGCCTGGGGGCATTTGCCGAAACCAAGGCCGTCGAGCTGGCCTACGGGCGCAAACGCGCGCTGGAAATCGCCACCACCATCGCCCTTGAACCCAAACTGATGCTCCTCGACGAACCGACTCAGGGAATGGGAGCAGAAGACGTGGGCTCGGTCACCGAGCTGATCGGCAAAGTCGTCAAGGGCCGCACGATCGTGATGGTAGAGCACAACCTCAATGTTGTGTCATCCCTGGCTGACACCATCACCGTGTTAAACAGGGGCGAAGTACTGGCCGAAGGTAATTACGACGCGGTGTCGCAAAATCCTGCCGTTATGGAAGCTTATATGGGGACAACCGATGCCGAGTAACCACGCGAGCGGTCCGGAACTCCTTAAAATTGAAAACCTGCATGCCTGGTATGGCGAGTCCCACGTTTTGCACGGGATGAACCTGACGGTGCGCGAAGGTGAAGTCATCACCTTGCTGGGCCGCAACGGGTCCGGACGTACCACTACCTTGAAAGCCATTCTCGGGCTGGTCGGGGCGCGCACCGGATCGATCAAGGTGCACGGCACTGAAGTGATCAATATGGCCATCCACAAGATTGCCCATGCCGGTCGGCTCGGTTACTGCCCGGAAGAACGCGGCATCTACGCCAGTCTGAATGTGGATGAGAACCTTGCCCTGCCCCCCAAGCTGGCCGAAGGCGGCATGTCCATCGACGAGATCTACGACATGTTTCCGCACCTCAAGGAGCGGCGTGCAAGTCAGGGTTCGAAACTGTCAGGCGGCGAACAACAGATGCTGGCGATCGCCCGCATTCTGCGAACGGGCGCGACACTGCTGTTACTGGATGAGATTACCGAGGGCCTGGCCCCGGTGATCCTGAAATCGCTGGATGCGGTTATCCGCAAATTGCGGGACAAGGGCTACACCATTGTACTGGTAGAACAGAATTTTCATTTCGCTGCGCCGCTGGCCGATCGCCATTACGTGATCGAGCATGGCTGTGTGGTGGAACAGATTGAAGCCTCAGAACTTGAGGAAAAACGAGAGCTGCTGAACAAGTACCTGAGCGTCTGATCCGGCGTGCAGCATTCCGCTCGTAAGCTGAGACTTTGATTGGCAAGTAGAACCAAACCGGAAATCAAAAACAATAAGGGGCAAGGAACATGTTCAACGAAACTCACCTCAATCTGAATATCAAACACACACTCAAGGGTATCGTCGGCGCCGTCAGCCTGCTTAGCCTCGCCGCTGCGCCGGCGTTCGCTGCCGACGGCAAACTCTCGGATGACAAGGTCAAGATCGGCGTACTGAGTGATATGTCCGGCGTTTACAAATCACTGGAAGGCCCCGGCGCGGTTATCGCCGCCAAGATGGCGATCGAGGATTTCGGTGGCAAGGTACTGGGAAAGAATATCGAGATCATCTCGGCCGACCACCAGAACAAGCCGGATATAGGCGCCAGCACCGCCCGGGAATGGATCGATTCCAAACAGGTAGACATGATTACGGCGCTGGATAACTCATCAGTCGGGCTGGCCGTTCAGGGGCTCGCGTCAGACAAAAAGACCATCACCATGAACACCGGCGCCGGCACCACAGCGCTCACCGAGGAACAGTGCTCAAAATACGGCATTCACTACGTGTATGACACTCACGCCCTACCGGTCGGCACTGCCACGGCCATCGTGAATAACGGGGGCAAGAAGTGGTTCTTTATTACCGCCGACTATGCCTTCGGTCACTCCCTGCAGGACAACACCTCGAAAGTCGTCAAGGCTCTGGGGGGTGAGGTCGTCGGTAACGTCAATGCGCCGCTGGGCACCAATGATTTTTCTTCTTACCTGCTGCAGGCGCAATCGTCCGGCGCTGACGTGATTGGTCTGGCCAACGCCGGTCAGGATACGGTCAATGCCATCAAACAGGCGAACCAGTTCCAGATCGTCCAGAGCGGTCAGAAACTGGCGGGCATGCTGGTGTTCATTACCGACATTCAGAGCATGGGCCTGGATATCGCACAAGGCCTTCAGTTCACGACTGCCTTTGTCTGGAACCAGGACGACGAGGCTGAAAAGTGGTCGCGTGAGTTCTTCAAACGCCATGGCGCCATGCCAACGATGGTTCAGGCGGGGGTCTATTCGTCTGTCAGCAATTACCTGGCCGCCGTCAAGGCTGCAGGCACGGATGATTCCGATGCCGTGCGCAAACAACTTGGCGAGATGAAACTGAACGACATGTTCGTCAAGAACGGCGAAATCCTGTCCAACGGTCTGATGCTGCACGACATGTATCTGGTTGAGGCCAAGAAGCCGGGCGAGTCCAAGGAAGAGTGGGATCTGCTCAACGTGGTATCAAAAATTCCGGCCAAGGATGCCTACATCCCGTTGGCTGAGAGTGCTTGCGCTCTGGCCAAGTAAGTACGCCGGATATCACCAAACCATAACCGCTTTTCGGGCAGAGTGAAGGAGTAACAGACGTGTCGACACAGGTGATCATGGCTCAGGCATTGCTGGGGCTCAACGTGGGGGTGTTCTACGCCATGTTGAGCCTTGGTCTGGCGGTCATCTTCGGGCTGCTCAACATTATCAATTTCGCCCATGGCGCGATGTATATGTTGGGCGCCTTTATCGCACTCATCGGTTACTCGATGCTCGAAGAGTGGTTTGGCATCAGTATGGAGATCGGGTTCTGGCCCTCGCTGATTGTAGCGCCCCTGTTTGTAGGCATACTGGGCGTGATAATCGAACGCACCATGCTGAAACGGCTCTACGAACTGGATCATATCTACGGCCTGCTGCTCACCTTCGGCATTACGCTGATTCTGCAGGGGCTGTTTTCCAACTATTTCAATGTCTCCGGTACGCCTTACCCGGGCCAGCCGGAGTCTCTGAGCGGGGTGCTGAACCTCGGCTTCATGTACTTCCCCACTTATCGCCTGTTCGCCATCGTGTTCTCGATCGTGGTGTGCTTTGCCACCTGGTATGTGATCGAACACACGCGGCTGGGGTCACGGCTTCGGGCCGGGGTTGAAAACCCGCAGTTGACCCAGGCATTTGGCCTCAATGTGCCGCTGATGATCACCCTGACCTTTGGGTTTGGCTGCGCCTTGGCCGGCCTTGCTGGCGTGCTGGCCGCGCCGATCTATTCCGTCAGCCCGCTGATGGGGGCGGACCTGATTATCGTGGTCTTCGCGGTGGTGGTGATCGGCGGCATGGGGTCGATAATGGGCGCCATCCTGTCCGGTCTCGCACTGGGGCTGGTTGAGGGGCTGACCAAAGTGATCTACCCCCCTGCAGCAAGTACTGTCATCTTTTTCCTGATGGTGCTGGTGTTACTGTTCCGGCCCGCCGGGCTCTTCGGCAAGGAGAAATGATCCCGTGATGATCAACCGTATTCTGTGGATCGTGATGCTTGTCGCAGGCCTGACTGCACCGTTTTTTGCCTACCCGGTGTTTGTCATGGACTTGCTGTGTTTCGCGCTGTTTGCCTGCGCGTTTAACCTGCTGCTGGGCTATGTCGGCCTGCTGTCTTTCGGGCATGCAGCCTTTTTTGGCGCGGCCGCCTATATCACCGGTTATGTCATCAAGGCCTGGGGATTCCCGCCCCTGCTGGGGATTGTCACCGGTGCCGCTTTTTCGATGGTGCTAGGCGTCGCCTTCGGCTATCTGGCCATACGCCGACAAGGCATCTATTTTGCGATGATCACCTTGGCGCTGGCCCAGATCATTTACTTTATGGCCCTGCAAATGCCCTTTACCGGCGGTGAAAACGGCCTGCAGGGCATTCCGCGCGGCGAACTGTTCGGATTTATCAACCTGAACGACTCGCTGACCATGTACTACTTCGTGTTTGCGATCTTCCTGACCGGCTTCTGCATTATCTACCGCACCATCCACTCACCTTTCGGTGAGGTGCTGCAGGCGATTCGCGAGAACGAAGCACGCGCCCTGTCACTGGGCTATGACGTTGATCGCTTCAAACTGCAGGCATTTGTCATTTCCGCCACCATGGCGGGGCTTGCCGGCGCGACCAAAGCGGTGGTTTTCCAGTTTGCCGCTCTGACCAATGCCCACTGGCAAACCTCCGGTGAGGTCATTCTGATGACCCTCGTAGGCGGGCTCGGAACCGTCTTCGGTCCGGTGGTCGGCGCACTGGCGGTCGGCTCGCTCAGCCATGAACTGGGCTCGTTCGGCTCCTGGGTACAGGTCATCCTGGGCACTATCTTTGTGATCTGCGTGCTTACATTCCGCCGGGGGATTGTTGGCGAACTGGAGCGTATTTTCAGCAAGCGCTAATCCCGCTAGTGCCAAACCCGCTGCGGGCGCTGCCTGCAGCGGTTTCCCGCTTCCCGTCTTCCCGCCGCCCGCGGCCGCTTTCCGCATGTGATATCAGCACATCTACTGCTCCTGTTTTCATTTTTTACTTTGTTTAGTATGCTACCTATATAACAGCTTACTATATGTGATATTGCTAATTAAATGACCGAATTCAATGCCCACATCAGCCAGATCGGCATCCTGATAGCGGAGGCATCCAGGCTTATGCGCCGGGATTTCAACCGCCGCGCACGGGACCTTGGTTTGAGTAGTGCCCAGTGGGCTGTGCTCAGTTGCCTGGCGCGGGAAGAAGGCCTCAGTCAGGTTGCGCTGGCAGACAGTCTGGACCTGCAACCCATATCGCTGGCCCGCCATATTGATCGGTTGGAAGCACGTGGTTGCGTGGTCCGTCGCCCTGACCCCAACGACAGACGCGTCCATCGTCTGTTTCTGACGGACGAGGCTCACCCGCTGTTGCAAGAACTCCGCACCCTCGGCCAGCAGACCCGCAACCATTCGCTGAATGGCCTGAGCACCGAACAACAGGAGGCGCTTTACGAGGCGCTCACCCGGATCAGACACAACCTGTCGCAGTGCGGCGGGGAATCCCAGGAGACACCCCAATGAGTTCTTCAGACGACACACAGCACCAGGCTCCGGCAAAGGGCCGCAAACGCTGGCTCAGACGCACATTGCTGATTGGGATACCGGCAACCGTGGCACTGGCCATTTTCCTGTTTTCGGTCTTCAGTGGGCGCTATATCAGTACCGAGAACGCCTATATCCGGGCGCCCATGATCAGTATTTCGCCGGAAGTCAGCGGGCGTATCAGCAGCGTGCTGGTCAAAGAAAATCAGGCGGTCAACACCGGTGACCTGCTGCTTCAGATTGATCCGGCCCCGTACAAAATTGCAGTGGCCCGTGCCGAGGCGCAACTGCGACAGGCGGAGAACGCCATCAGCACCCTCAAGGCGCGTTATGCCACCCGCCAAGAGGAACTCGAACTGGCCAAAGAGAACGTGGCCTTTGCCCGAAAGGAATACAACCGCCAGCAGGCGCTGGCCAAACGTAACCTGACATCCCAATCAGACCTGGCCCGCTATCACCACGAACTGGCCACAGCCGAACGGCAGCAGGATGCGATCAGTCGCGATCTGAAGCGGATCGAAGTGACGCTGGGTGGCGGTCTTGATCTGCCCTTGGCGGAACACCCGGATTATCAGGCCGCCCAGGCCAGCCTGAATGCAGCGAAGCTGGACCTGGCCCGTACCCGCATCACAGCGCCGTTCGCCGGCATTGCCGCCAAAACACCGGATCCCGGCGCCTACGCCAAAAACGGTGCGGCGATCATGAGCCTGGTGGGCAACCGGGACCTGTGGATCGAGGCCAACTTCAAGGAAACCGAGCTGACTCGCATGGTGCCGGGCCAGAAGGTGGAAATTGAAGTGGACACCTATCCTGACCAAACCTTCGAAGGCACCGTGCAAAGCATTGCCCAGGCCACAGGTTCCGAGTTTTCAGTGCTGCCGGCACAGAACGCGACAGGAAACTGGGTCAAGGTGGTGCAGCGGGTGCCTGTGCGTATCCGGTTTGATTCCACCGATAACGCTCCTGCACTGCGCGCCGGCATGAGCACATCTGTCAGCGTCGATACCGGTTATCCGGAAGGGCATCACATCGCGCTGGTTGACTGGTTGCGCGGTTTCGTCGGCGAAGCGCATGCCGGGGAAGTCACGCCGGAATGACCGCTATTGCGACCAAAGCGCCACGTTCTGCAAAGAATCTGCGAGGCCTGATCACCCTTTCGATCATGCTCGCCACCATTATGCAGGCGCTGGACACCACCATCGCCAACGTTGCCCTGCCGCATATGCAGGGCAGCATGTCGGCCACCTCCGAGCAGATTTCGTGGGTGCTGACGTCCTATATTGTCGCGGCCGCTATCGCCACCCCGCTGACCGGCTTTCTGGCGGCGCGGATTGGCCGGCGTCAGTTGTTTCTGCTTTCCGTTACCGGTTTCACCATTGCATCGGTTCTGTGTGGCATCGCCACCAACCTGAACGAACTGGTGGCTTTCCGTTTGCTGCAGGGTATTTTCGGTGCCGGTCTGGTGCCACTGTCCCAGGCGGTATTGCTGGACACCTACCCCAAAGAACAGCACGGCTCGGCAATGGCCATGTGGGGTGTGGGCGTGATGATAGGCCCCATCCTCGGCCCTACACTTGGCGGCTATCTGACGGAGGTGCTGGACTGGCGCTGGGTTTTCTTCATCAACCTGCCGGTCGGCATTCTGTCACTACTGGGCATCTGGGCTTTCGTGCCGGAAACCGAAAAAGACAAACGCAGCTTTGACGTTTTCGGCTTCACCCTGCTGGCGATTGCTATCGGCGCACTGCAACTGATGCTCGATCGGGGCCAGAGCCAGGACTGGTTTGCCTCTACTGAAATCATGCTGGAAACCGCCCTTGCCGGCACCGCACTGGCGATGTTCCTGGTGCATATGATGACGGCCAGGGCGCCATTTCTCGAACCCGGGCTTTTCCGCGACCGCAACCTGTCGGTTGGTCTGGTCTTCATCTTTATGGTGGGCATTATTCTACTGGCCACGCTTGCCTTGTTGCCGCCGTTTCTCCAACAGCTTATGGGTTATCCGGTAATGACCACCGGCTTCGCGCTGGCCCCAAGGGGGCTGGGCAGCATGATCGCGATGATGCTGGTCGGCAGGTTGGTGAATCGGGTGGACATCAGGGCACTGGTGTTTCTGGGGCTGACACTGGTATCGGTCAGCCTGTTCCAGATGGCCGAATTCACCACTGATGTCAGCATGGCGACACTGGTCGGCACCGGCATTATTCAGGGGCTGGGGCTGGGCTTTATCTTTGTGCCCCTGAGTACCATCAGCTTTGCCACTCTGGCGCCCCGTTACCGCAACGAGGCCACTGCGATGTTCAGCCTGATGCGTAATATCGGCAGCTCGATTGGTATTTCGGTAATGGTCACGCTGGTTGCACGTAACACCCAGATAAACCACGCCGTGCTCGGCGAGTTTCTGAACCCGTTCCGGCCTGCGTTTGAGGCCATGACGCTGCCCGGCGGGATCCCCACTGACAGCGCCACGGGCATGGCGCTGCTCGACCAGACCCTGAATGCGCAGGCGGCCACCATCTCCTACCTTAACGATTTCAGATTGATGGCCTGGGTAACCGTGGCTTCGATGCCGCTGCTGTTCCTGTTCCGTTCCCAGTCGAAATCCGCACCATAGCGCGCTTGAAGATGGCATAATCAGCGCGCTTTCACCCGACAAGCGCCTGAAGGAAATACCGATGGCCAAGACCACAAAGACCGAACGCCAACTTGCCCTGTCCATGGTGGTCCGCTTTATCGCGCCTTACCGCAAAGCGGTCGTAGGTGCCTTGCTGGCGCTGATCTTTACCGCGGGCATTACACTGTCGCTGGGCCAGGGCATTCGCCTGCTGGTGGATCAGGGCTTTGTGACCGGCTCACCAGCACTGCTGAACCAGTCCGTCATGCTCTACTTCGTACTGGTGGCCGGTCTGGCAATCGGCACCTTCGCCCGTTTCTATCTGGTGTCCTGGCTGGGCGAGCGGGTGGTGGCGGATATCCGAACCCATGTATTCGATCATTTGATCACTCTGCATCCCGGCTTCTTTGAGACCAACCGGGGGCTGGAAATCCAGTCACGGCTGACCACCGACACCACCGTGCTGCAATCCGTCATCGGCTCCACGGTTTCTGTGGCCTTGCGCAATCTGGTGATGCTGGTGGGGGGGATCATTCTGCTGTTTATCACCAACCCGAAATTGACCGGCATTGTGATGCTGGCCGTGCCTTTGGTCGTCGCGCCGATTCTGATTTTTGGCCGGCGGGTACGCAAACTCTCACGCCTCAGCCAGGACCGGATTGCCGACGTTGGCAGCTATGTCGGCGAAATACTGGGCCAGATCAAAACCGTTCAGGCCTATAACCACCAAAGCGAGGATGCGGCCCGTTTTGCAGACGTGACCGACCGGGCCTTCAGCATCGCCAAGATCCGGGTGCGCCAACGGGCCTGGATGATCGCCATCGTGATTCTGCTGATTCTGGGCGCAGTCGGCGCCATGCTCTGGGTCGGTGGACAGGATGTGATCGCCGGTCGCATCACCGGAGGCGAGTTGGCGGCCTTCGTCTTCTACGCCCTGATTGTCGGCTCATCCGCCGGTTCGCTCAGTGAAGTTATCGGCGAACTTCAGCGTGCGGCGGGCGCTGCTGCGCGGATCATCGAGTTGCTGCAAACCGAAAGCGAAATCACACCTCCCGCCCAACCCGAAAACATGCTCACTCTGCCCCCGACCATCACCGGCAAGATCGAGCTGGAGCGGCTTCGCTTTGCCTATCCCGGTCGCCCCGACGTTACTGTGATAGACGACATCAGCCTGGTGATACGCCCAGGCGAAACACTGGCACTGGTGGGGCCGTCAGGTGCAGGCAAGTCCACTTTGTTCGATCTGTTACTGCGTTTTTTTGATCCGCAATCAGGGCGGATTTTGCTGGAAGGTCTGGATATACGCTCACTGGACCCGGCCGACCTGCGACGGTGCTTTGCGTTTGTATCGCAGAATCCGGCGCTGTTTTTTGGCACCATTGCCGATAACATTCGCTACGGTCGACCCGATGCCGGGATGGACGCTGTGAAAGCCGCTGCCCGCGTGGCCTACGCCGATGATTTTATCGAAGCTGCACCTCAAGGCTACGACACCCGGCTCGGGGATGCCGGGCTCGGCTTGTCAGGTGGCCAGAAGCAGCGCATAGCCATTGCCCGGGCGCTGATGACCGATGCGCCCGTGTTATTACTGGACGAAGCGACCAGCGCCCTGGACGCCGAAAGCGAGCACCTGATCCAACAGGCACTGCCGAAGCTGATGGCCGGCCGCACCACGCTGGTGATTGCTCACCGTCTGGCAACCGTAAAACATGCGGACCGGATCGCGGTGGTGAATCAGGGCCGTATCCAGGCGATTGGCACGCATCAGCAGCTGATCGAAACGGATCCGTTGTATGCGCGCCTGGCCGCATTGCAGTTTCAGGAACCTGAGGCGGAAAACAAAGGCATACCGGCGCAATAAAATCCTGTGCCAGCATGGCATTTACACCTAAAAATACTCGAATTGTGCGCTATCCTGACGGGACGCAACGCACTCCGGAATGGACACCTTTTATGGCAGGCTCCAACAAGAAAGTAATCTACGCCGCGCTCGGCGGTAATTTCCTGATCGCCTGCACCAAGTTTGTTGCGGCCGTGATGACCGGCAGTTCGGCCATGTTTTCAGAAGGGGTCCACTCGCTGGTGGATACCGGCAACCAGGTTCTGTTGCTCTACGGCATGAAGAAAAGTGCCCGCCCGGCCGATGAGCGATTCCCGTTTGGTTATGGCAAGGAGATCTATTTCTGGAGTTTTGTGGTCGCCATTCTGATCTTTGCCGTGGGCTCCGGCATCTCGATTTACGAAGGGGTCCGTCACATCATCCACCCCTCCCCAATCGGCGATCCGACGGTAAACTACATCGTACTGGGGCTGGGCATACTGTTTGAAGGGGCCGCCTGGTATTTCGCGTTTACCGAATTCACCAGATCAAAAGGCAAATGGGGGTATTTTGAAGCCGTTCGCCGGGGCAAGGATCCCACCATGTTTGTGGTGTTGTTCGAGGATTCTGCGGCGATGATCGGCCTGCTGGTCGCGATGATCGGTATCTTCCTGGCTGACCAAACCGGCATGTACTGGATGGACGGCGCAGCCTCGGTGATCATCGGTCTGATTCTGGGTGGTACCGCGATTTGGCTGGCATATGAAACCAAAGGCCTGTTGATCGGTGAAGCTGCCAACAAACCGGTGGTAGCCGGTATTCGAAAGATCGCGACTGAAACGCAACAGATCGATAAGGTCAACGAGCTATTGACCATGCACATGGGCCCCGACTTCGTGCTCGTTAACCTGAGCGTGAAATTTACCCGGCAAAACTCGGTGGCCGAACTGGAGCACGTGATCGCAGACCTGGACGGGCGCATCAAGCAGGCGTACCCGCAGGTCAAGCGGGTGTTCGTTGAAGCCGAGTCGCTAAAGGCGCACGCCGCCAGCCCGAAGGTGGAATAACCGTTGAATCCGCATTGCAACACGCCGTCCAGCTTGCTGGGCTTTGATCGACGTCAGCGCCAGCGTTCCGCATGGCTCGCGCTGTTGTCGATGGTGCTGCTTTTTGCCGGCCCCCTGATATCCAATGTTCAGGCTGCATTTGCCAAACCGGCCTACGCCATGTGCCTGGCATCGCCGGCACAGCCTGACCTGCACGACACCCATTCTGGGCATCATGTATCGGCGGATGCATCCGGCCAACCGCAATTGCTGCATGCATCCTGCGGCTATTGCACACTGCTGTTTCATACGTCATCGCTGGCACCCCAGGCGCTGGTTATCGCCACGCCGACAATCTGGGGCGCCGTACATCCGCCTATTCCCACCACGCGCGGCTATTCAACGCCCGCCGCCTACGCACTTGCCCAGGGACGCGCGCCTCCCGGCCTTACCATATAAGCGTGTGTTGAAAGCGTCATACGCGACGTTTTCAACACCCTCGCAACCCGTTGCTTTCACCCAACACAACAACACCTGAGCGCGGCTTATTCGTAAGCCTTCGCCCATTCAGGTGTGTGCTGATTGTGTTGACGCATTCTGTTTTGCATATGGTTCAGAGGCTTTTTATGTCCCAGGAATCCACCCTTTCACACGGGCTCAATGTGGATGCCCCGGCATCTGCGCAACAAGGCGCCAAGCGCTGGTTTTATCCGTTACTGCTGCGGCTGCACTTCTATATCGGGCTGCTGGCAGGGCCTTTCATCTTTATCGCCGCCCTCTCCGGTGGGCTCTATGCGATCTCGCCGCAGATCGAGAAACTGATGTATGCCGATGCCCTCACCGGCGTCAGCACCGGCACGCCGGCCTCACTGGCACAGCAAATCGCCGTCGCCCGTGAGGTTGTCGGGCCGGATGCATCGCTCGCGGCTGTGCGCCCGGCGCCCGCAACGGGCGACACCACCCGGGTAATGTTTAATGATCCGACATTGGCCCAGTACGAGCATCGATCCATTTTTGTTGACCCCATCACCCTTGAGGTCAAAGGTAACCTTGCGGTTTATGGCACCAGCGGCGCGCTGCCGCTAAGAACCTGGATCGATAACCTGCATCGCAGCCTGCATATGGGTGATTTTGGCCGACATTACAGCGAACTGGCGGCATCCTGGTTATGGATCGTCGCGTTGGGTGGCCTGATTCTCTGGATTAACCGGCAGCGCAAGCGCAAGCAAGTCGCCCAGGCGGCAGCTATGAACCCCGCTCGTGAGAACACGCGGCGCAGGCATTCGACGCTTGGCATGGTGCTCTTGATAGGGCTGCTGTTTCTGTCCGTAACAGGGCTTACCTGGTCGCAGTGGGCGGGCGGCAACATTGGTCAAATGCGCGCGGCGCTTGGCTGGGGCACTCCGGGCATCAACACGGATATCACAGCGGCTGCACCGGAAGCGGACGGTCATGCGCATCATCACGGGGATCACGCGCCGGCGGAAACGGCGCCCGCAGCCATGAGCGCAAATGATGGTCTTTTCGATTCGGTTCTGGCGACGGCCCGCCAGCACGACATCAAAGCGGGCCTGCTTGAAATTCGCCCGGCGACATCTCCGGATAAAGCCTGGGTCGTGAGGGAAATCAACCGTAGCTGGCCCACCGAAGTGGACTCTGTTGCGGTCAACCCTCACACGATGGAGGTGGTGAGCGAAGCACGTTTTGCCGATTTCCCGATTGCAGCGAAACTCACCCGCTGGGGCATTGATATTCACATGGGGTCGATGTGGGGTTTACCCAATCAGCTGGCGCTGCTGGCGTTTGCGCTGGGCCTGTGCACCCTGATCGTGCTGGGGTACCGGATGTGGTGGACGCGCCGGCCAACGAAACAGAGCAGCTCCGGTCGACTGACCACCCATCTGCTTCGGGTTCCACCCGCTGCACTGGTCGTTCTGATCGCCGTGGCGGCGACGCTGGGCTGGTTCCTGCCGGTGATGGGCGTCAGCCTTGCGGCCTTTCTTATCATTGATGTTGTGCTAATGGCAGCGGGCAGGAAACAGGACGCCATTAAGGGCTCCTGACCCGCGCGCCCTTTCACGGTTATCCTGCTGATCCTCCGGCGAAAACGGTTTCGCCGGAGGCCTTCAGCCCGCCTTGCGAACTCGCATTTCGTCGCTTTCTCCCTTAACACTCTGTCATTCAGCGCTCTTGCATGCGCGTTTTTCATGCCATACACTCGCCAATGTTACCGGTAACATATGCCGCAAAAACAACAATGCTCAGGAGACCTGATAATGACCCCGCTTAAACTAGTGGCCGGATTTCTCTCTGCTACATTTGCCATGAACCTCATGGCGGCCGATTTTAATTTCAAGTTCCAGTCGTCTGATCCTTCCGGGGTCAAGAACTTCCATATCCAGCAGGAATGGGCCGAACGCGTCGGCAAAATGACCGGCGGTCGTGTCGAGATCACTATTCTGCCGGTGGGGAGTGTCGTCAGCCACACCGAGACACTTGGGGCCATGAAGATGGGCGTGCTCGATGGGCATGTATCCGTCACCGGCTATTTCTCGGGTCAGGACCCTGCATTCGGTTTGATTGGTAATACTGTGGGTGCCTGGTCAAGCCCCGACCAGCTGTACACCTATATCAATTACGGCGGCGGCTACGAGCTGATGAACGAGCTCTAC
>TARA_R100001440_G_scaffold11397_1_pt1 | contig 14465 bp, 4 predicted proteins | sample TARA_R100001440 | Tara Oceans TARA_R100001440 (sample SAMEA2622112) | marine metagenome | biome: marine biome (ENVO:00000447); feature: surface water layer (ENVO:00002042); material: "saline water (ENVO:00002010), including plankton (ENVO:xxxxxxxx)" | depth 5 m
GAACTTACGACTGGTAACATTTTAGAAATGGCCGGTAATGATGGTACTAGTTTTGGTAATAATCCAACAGGTGGTAAAAATGATTTTAACAGAGTTGGTAGAGGTATTTACACTGCAATTCAACTAGATGCTGACGCTGATCAATACTTGTATGGCGGCTCGGCATTTCATGAACCAGGCGGTTTTTATATGCAGCTTTCATATGGCGGTATGGAAACAGACATACCACATGTAGCTTTAAGCTCTGGTAATGTTAGCGCTATAGAAGCTTCTTTACAAAATAGTGGTTGGAGTAGTAGTAATAATGATTTTTTAAGTATAGTTGACAATATTAGCGTAGGTGCAAAGTTTAAATTTGTAGATGATCCTACTGCGGAAGAGTTTACAATACAAGATTTTAAAATTGTAAAACGATATAACCACACTCCTTTTCCTGGTGATAGCTTTACGCACCACCAATACTTTGACGATGCTGCTGGTATACAAAATTTAACTTGGGGTGATTTAAGAGATTCAAGCCCTGGTACTTATAAAAAATTTAGAGCTAGAAAAACTCATAATAGTACAGATGATTTTGATTTAATAACAATAGGTTCTACTGGTAGTGGTACCGCTGATATAGTACAAGATTCTATAGCAGATGAAGAAAAAAGATTTTTAAGAGGAAGCAACAGACGTTTAACTTATATACTTAAACTAGATAAACTACCTGCTTCAGGTGGTCTTTTTGATCCTAGAAATTCTTTACCTAACGCAACAGCAGCTGGCAAGATGGATGGTAGAACTAGTAGAATAATACAGTTTGTAGGAAGCGTTGTAAATGAAGAAACTCAACTAACAACAGATAATCCTGCGGTTTTTGAAACAGAGCCAAAGACAACAGAAGGTTTAGATATTTATTACGAAGCTAGTGATTTTTATGATATTAAAGATCATGGCGTTGTTCAAGATTTAAAATATTCTAATTGTTATTCTTTTGAAAACGGTGTAGAGTCTAATAGAATAAAAGATGTTTTTAACAAACCTACTATAGGCAAAGGCATAGTTGCTTCAACCACACTAGAAGAAGTTTATAAACAAGATAGAAGAGTTAGTGGTTTGATATTTTCTGGTATATACAACTCTACTAGTAACGTTAATAATTTAAACCAATTTATAACTGCTGAGCAAATAACAAAAGACGTAAACCCTACTTATGGTAGTATACAAAAACTACATACTAGAGATTCTAATCTTTTAGTTTTGTGTGAAGATAAAGTTTTAAAAATACTAGCTAATAAAGATGCTGTGTTTAATGCTGACGGAAACCCACAACTAACGGCTAATAAAAATGTTTTAGGACAATCAATACCTTATGCTGGTGAGTTTGGAATATCTAATGACCCAAGATCTTTTGCGTCTCAATCACATAGAGTTTACTTTACAGACAAACAAAGAGGTGTTGTTCTTAGGTTATCAAAAGACGGTTTAACTACTATATCACAATATGGTATGGCTGATTTTTTCAAAGATAATTTAGCAATATCAACCTCTTTAATAGGTAGTTATGATGCTAGAAAAAACGAATATAATCTTAAAATAGATACAGCCGGTACTGACTATGTTATCAGTTTTAATGAAAACATAAAAGGATTCTCAAGCTTTAAATCGTTTACAGACATGCAGGCTGGTATAAGTTTTAACAACAACTACTATACTTTTAAAGACGGTGAATTATACAAGCACCACGTTAACGATAACAGGTGTAGCTTTTATGGTGATAATTTTAAAAGTGGAAACTCGTTAGAGTCTTATGTAGAGCTTATCTTTAATTCAAATCCTTTTACAAATAAAAGATTTAAAACTATATTGTACGAAGGAACTCAAGGAAAAATAGATCAATTTGATAAAACTAGTGTTGGCTCTGATTTTGACGTTTATAATGTAAATGAAAAAGCAGGTTGGTTTGCAGAAACTGTAATAACGCCTACGCACTCTGGAAGTGTTAATGAATTTTTAGAAAAAGATAGTAGATGGTATAACTATATAAAAGGAGACGCAGTTACAGCTAGCAATATAGATACTAGTGATTTTAACGTGCAAGGTTTAGGTGTAATAACAAGTAACACACAATCAGTATAACATGGCAATAAATTTAGGATTAAATATAATTACAAACAACAAGCTAGATCACACCGTGAGTGTAGTAGCTAGCTCAGGTATTACACTTGCTACAGTTAATTCTTCTACAAAAAGATTAACTGGATCTGCTACAGAAGGTGTTATTAAAGAAATATGCACTGTAACTTTTACAGCTAAACAAAACTTTTATTATTCTAAAGTACCTAGTTTTAAAAGTAATTTTAAAAATGGTAATTTAATAATAACTAGTTCAGAAACAAAAGACTCTTTAAATAGAATAAAAGAAAAAGTTTTTGTTATTAGCGCTAAAGCAAGTATTAACACTATATATAACAATATAATTTTTAATGAAAAAATAGATGTTAGTATAATAGCAGGTGTAAACAACAGTATTTTAAAACAAATAAACGGAATATCATTTAATACTTCTGACATACAGCCTAATGGTGGACCTCAACAAATAACTGTTAGTGGTACTAAAAACTCTAAGTATACTATTACGTTAAAAAGATCTTCTGACAACAAAACTTATGATTTTTCTTCTGACACGTTTACTACTTCTAGTACTACTAGCGGTATTTTAACAATACCAGAGTCTGGTACTTTTTCAAATAATATTGTTTTTCCAAGCACTAGCTCTTTAGTAAATTACACTATGCAGGTGTTTGCTGATTCTTCAACTGAAATGTTAAGCTCTGTAAATAATGTTTTTAACTTTACACAGCTAAATAATGTTACAGTAACTTTTAATTGCGTTTCATCTGACAGTTCTTATGTTGGTTCTTTTGGATCTTTACCATCAGCCCCGGTTATAACAGGTGTTAACTCTGGTACATCTGGAGCAAACACAATTATAAGCTTACAACCAAAGCTACACACTAAAGCGTTTAAAAAAGCTAGAGAAATACAAGATAAAGATTTTGAAACTAGAACAACATCTACTACAACAGATGGAAATACAACTACTACTTCTGTAACGCTATCAAGTTCTAATGCTAAAATATTAGTTGGTATGAAAGTAACTGGAACTGGTATAAGTAACGATATTACTGTTTCTGCTATAAGTGGTACTTCTTTAACTTTAAGTGGTGTGCCTGGTGGTACTATAACTGAAGGTACTACGTTAACATTTATAGGTGCTGGAGCTGGATTTATAAAAGACAATTCAGGTTTAATTTTTTCTATAACAAATACAACTGAAGATATTGAAAACATAGCTAGTTTTGTTATTAACGAAGTTAGTAAAACAGTTAATGCAAATAGTAGTAACGGAACTATAACTTTAGTAAATGCAGAAGAAGATGGTGTAGGTACTGTAGTTGGTATATATAAAGGAGTTTCTACAGTTTCAACAGGTGCCAACATGCAAGGTTTAAAAGTAACTGATCTTAATAGTAGTCAAAACACTATAGTTTTAGATGGCACGCCAACAGTTAAAACTGGACAAGTAATTACTTTTGGAAGTGCTGGTAGAGTTGCTGAAATTAGCTTTGTATTAAATATAACACAATTTCCTACAGAAAACACAGTAGTAAATTTAAATTTAGATAACATTTTAACAATTGACCCACAATGGGCTTAATATAATATGGGAACATTTACAATAACATTTACTGGAAATATAAATGAGTCGTTAAGTATAGGTGACGCTATATACACAGCTGGTAAAGTAAACGCGCTTGACGCAGATAGCGATGACAGTGGTATAGACAAAAACAATAATCAAAACCCTTTAACACTTAGAGGAACTGTTACCGCTATTAATAACAACACTAAAGTTATAACAGTTGATGATGGTGGCACAAGCATAACAGGTAATCAGCTCGCAAACGATGTTGCTGTGTTTGCTAAAAATGGTGTTGTAAACACATCGGGAGTTTCTGGTTATTATGCTAAAGTTAAAATGAAAAATAATAGCCAAGCAGAAGCTAAGCTGTTTTCAGTTGGCTCTGAAGTGGTATAACAGTAAAAAACACACTAAAAGTGTAACAATATAATAGTAACAATTAAAACAACAAAATATGGCATTTTGGAAAGTAATGGCTGTTGTTTCTTTTTTAGAAGGTAGAAGGCAAGCGTCTAGAGCTAGAGCAGCTGGTAGACGTATGGAAGCTTTGACTAGAGAGCAAATGGAAGAAAACAGAAAGTTTAGAGATGAACAGCTACAATTATTAGATATAGAAAGAGAAAAATATAGAGAAATGGTTTTTGTAAATCCTTTTGAAAACATAGAAAATCCTTTTGAAGACTTAACGGTCAACACTCAACAGGCAGAGTTTTTAGCAAGAAGGGGTGAACAATCAAGAGCTAATATATTGTCTACGCTGCGTGGCGCTGTAGGTGGTAGTGGTGTTGCTGCGTTAGCACAAACTCTAGCAAATCAAGGTATGTTACAACAACAAAAAATCGCAGCCACAATAGGTAAACAAGAAACAGCTAATAGACTTGCAATGGCCAAAGGCGAAATGCAAGCTGATATGGCTGAAAGAAAAGGCGAGGCTATGGTGCAAGGTCTAGAGTCTCAAAAACAAACTAATTTGTTAGCAATGCAGGCTGGCGTTGCTGGTCAAGCAGCTGCTAACTTAGGTCAATCTCAAGCTAATAATTTAGCTGCAATTTCAAGCTCAGCTCAAATAGCAGCTTCAAATTCCGCGGCTTTACAGTCTAGCTTAATGGATATGGCTAAAATATTTAAAGGTTAATAATTATGAGTAAATTTGCAAGTTTTGGAAAAGCTTTTGCTGGTATAACGCCAGACACAACAAAGATAATATCTAACATGGGTGTTGGTCTAAGTAATATAGTGTTGAAAAGCGCTGAACAAAGATCTAGAGATATACAGTTGTTTAAAGATGAAGAAGACGCTGTTGATAAAGCGGCAAGTGAATTGACAAAAAAAGCTGATGAAATGATCGATAAAATAGACGATCCAGAATTACAAGGAAAGTTTGGTGGAGCTGCAGAAGAATTACAGCCAGGTGGTGAAATTAAAGAAGAAGATGATAACGTTGGAAAAGAAAATGAAAAACCAGAAAAACAAAAAAGTAATTTTTTTAGAGTTGGAAGGTTTAGTAAAAAAGAATTAGAAGAGTCTGCAATGAACCTTGATAATTTAGACATATTACAAAACACTGTAATAAAACTAAAACAAAATAGTTTAGCTGATTTTGAGTCTGTAGCCTCTAAACATAATATTTCTATTGACACTTATAACAAGCTTTTGGCTATTGCTAATAATAATTTTGAAGTTACAGGTGAGTCTGCTAAAAACAAGTCTATTATAATAAACAATGAAATGATTAATCCAAAAGATTTGGTTAATTATATTGAAGCTGTAGACACTGGAATGTTAACTGGTGTTCAAAGAACAATTAATCAATTTAGTAGTGATAAAAATGAAAAATTTTCTAAACAACAGTTTCATATAAGTTTAAATAATTATCTTAGTAAAAAGGGTAATCCTGGCGCTCAAGTTATGGTTACAGAAATGGCATTAGGAGAAACTGGCAGTATAAAAGATCAAATAATAAATAACTTTGATATGTTTGCTCCTTTATTAGGTAATAATGATTTAAACGACGATGGTGTACAAGACTCTAAACAAGGCGGTGATCCTGCAGTTGCAAGAGAAGTTGTAAATGCTTTAACAAAAATTGACCACCCAAATTATAATTCTAGAATAACAAATGATTTTGTTAGAGACTTTTTAACAAAACAAGTTGAAATTACTTTTGATGCTAACAAAGCAAAACAAAAAGGTAAAAATAATCAAATTAATTTACAGCGTGATGTATTTGCACAAGGCAACACTGGTTATTTTTTAAGTAACTTTACTCAAATGATAGATCTTGCTAGGCAAAATAAACAAGCAGATGTAGATAGAATAGGTAATCAAGTTGGTTTGCAGTTAGTAAAACAAAAAGATAATAAGTATGTGTTTTTGCAACGTAGCTCTTTAAAACAAGAAAAAGGAACAGGTATACAACTAACTATGCCGTTTGATATTAATGATCAAAGTGATATAATGAAAAACGTACAAGTATTAGCATATCAATCGTTAAAATCAAATTTAAGTGCTAGAGTACTTCAAAACTACATGGCGTACTTAGAAAACAATAACGATGTGTTTTTTACATATCTGCCGCGAATGCCTAAAAGATTTAAGTCATCAAATAAGTCATCAAAAATAAACCCAATTATAGGTAACGCTATAGAGGGTCTTATGAAAAATACAGGTGGAATTGAAAACGAAATGAGATAAAATGTTTGAATATTATTACGACAACGATTCTGGAGAAGAGTTTGAAGTTCTTGTTTCTGATTTAGAAGAGTTTAAACTTAAATATCCTAAAGCAGAAAAGCTTGATAAAGACTTTAATACAAGTTCTTTTAACGCAAGTAATATGCCTGTAGGATCTTATGGTGGTGCGTTATTTGTAGATGATAAAAAAGAAAGCGCTAGAAAAAATACGCCAGCATATAAATCAGACTTAGATGCTTTTTATCAAGACATACAAAATGTATATAATAATGATGTTCAAGCTTTTTTAGATGGTGATGAAACTTTACAAAACGTTTTAATTGGCAAAGGTGGTCAACCTGTAAGAAATCCAGAAGAAAATATAAAACAATACTATCACGACAAGCTAACTGGTTTTGGTTTATTAGGCCAAATGGGTCTTGATGAAAGAGAGTTAGATCCAAAAACAGGGCAAACATATTATTCTAATCTAACTAACACAGATATTGATGAAGCTATAGAAGTTTTTTTTGATAAAAAATTACAAGAAGAAAAAACATTAGTTAAAAACAGTAGAATAAAAAACTATAACGCAGAAAATTATGATACTGATAGAAATTACGATATAAGTTCTTTTACAGGTACAGATTTAAAAGTAGCTAATTTAGTTGAAGATTTACTTCATGGTGATTTTACTGGAAGTGAAAGAGATCAAAAAATTAAACAGTTTGAAGAGTTAAAAGCAAGTCAAAAAAAGTTTGATTATTTGTTTAACTTTAAAACTGGTGAGTTAGTAGTGCCGAGTACTCCAAAAGAATATTCTGATGCTCAAGAAAACGAAGATATACAACCGCTAGATACCATGCAGTTTGAAGATCATACTATAGAAGAGTTAGAAAACGAATATAGGCAAAGTTTATTTTCTATGAGTAGTTTAAATGAAGAGCTTGACAAAACAAGATATGCTGTTGTTGATAATTTATTTGCAGAAGAAAGAGGTGATGTTTACAGTAGAGTTCCAACTTCTTTTACATTAAGAGACTGGATAGAAAACGGTCCAAGATATAAAGATGCTAATGGAAATGTTTTTGCCGCTAGAAATATTAAGTTGCAAGGCGGTGGTGATTACGATCAGTTAGTTGAAAGAACAAAAGATGATTTGGTTGAGTACACACATAATCACGAAGCAATTAAAAGGATGTACTTGTTAAATGATGGTATATTAAATACTGACAAGTCAGGTGGTGAAACAGCGTTAAAATCTTTTGTAGAACCTTTTATAGGTAGGTATGGTACTTTAGATTTATTAGGTGGTCCAACTGAAAGAGAAGTAATAGACAAGCAAGAGGCTTTATATGGAGAGCTTGGTTTTGAATTAGATGATGAGCAAAAAGAATATGTAAAAAGAGATATTCCAGAAACTATTAACGAAGGATTTTTTGGTAGTGGTAGAATATTATTAGAGTTTTACAGTGTTGGTAAAGTATTGAAACCTATTGAAACAGCCACTGGTTTAACTAGGTACATGCAATATTTAAGTTCTCCTAGATGGGCTAGACGAGGTAAAACAATATCAAACGAAAAGTTTGTAGCACAAGCTAAAGCTAAAGGTTATACAGGAGATGCTGGTCTTGCTACTTACGCTAAAAGAGCCGGTTACACAAGTAGAGGTGTTAGTATTGGTAATCGAGCTAAAGCTATTGGTATAAGTGCTTTAATAGAAGGTGGTAAGTTTGAAGCTATAAGTAGATTTGACACTGGTGGTGAAGAAGGTGGGTTTGCAACTGGTTTTGGTTTTGGAGCTGTTGGTAGAATGCTTTCGCCATTAACACCATTTTTAGCTAAAAAAGGATATTTATCAAAGCTTGATATTAACTTTACAAAAGCACCTACGCTAGTTGGTCCTTTTACAAAAAGAATATATACGCCTGGTAATTTAAGCGGGCAAGCTTTATTTCAACAATTTGCAGTAGCACCTGCTAGCTTTGTAGCTGGTTCTGAAATAGGTGAGATAATGCATGGTTTGGTTGATGATGCTTTTGGTAATAAGCAGTTTTCTCAATTTATGGACGAGCATTACGGTGATTTTGATGAGACTGGAAAAAGAATAATAGCTAACTATTTTATTGGTGTTGGTTTTGGTATGGCTGGTCCACACGGTTCTATGTTTAAAGGCTTTGCTGATTTTAAATCAAAAGAAGGTTTAAAGAAAACACAAGACAAAGCTAACGAGTTAATGAGAGAAATATATTCTGAAGCCGGTTTAACAAAGCAAGAAATGGCTATTTTATACGAGCCTACGTCTAGAGGTTTATATTCTAACATTGAAACTAAAAGAACTATATCTGAGTCAAATAAAAAACAAGCAGAAGTTATAAACAAACTTAGAAACCAATTAACAGAAAAACAACAGCAAAGACTAGAAAGTATTGCAGAAGTACAAAAAATGTCTGCAGGTAGATTAAGTGCTCTTAGAAAAGCTGAAGGTTATATGGACCCAATGCAAGCCGATGCAAAAGTTAGAGAAGATTTAGCACCTACAGTAAAAAACTTTGAAGCTTTAGGTTATAAAACAGTAATAGAAGTTATAAATAATACTAACTTAAAAAAAGGTCAAACAAGATTTGAATCAGATGCTGATATTGTTATTGAAGGTAAGACTGTTAAGTTAAGATTTAATGCAGAGCGTTACACTCCAGATTTAATACCACACGAAGTTGGTCATGGTTATTTTGAAATGAAGTTTGGTAAAGATGCTATGTTTAAAGCAGAGTTTTTACAAGAGCTAGATAACATAACAAAACAAATAAAAATAGACAGAATAGTAACAGAAGCTGAAGCTACCAAACTGCGTGAAAAATTTAATCAAGTTAACGCTTTGAATAGAGTTGGTGAAACTATGACTTTAAATGAGATTATTAAACTAGAATATGGGGCTGATTTGTCTAACTCTGCGAAAAGACAGCGAATTATTTCTCACGAACTATTTGGTAATTTAGCAGAGTATATAGGTCAAAAAAGAAACTATGAGCAAATAACTTCTACTAACGGTTTTTCAAGATTAAAAACTTTAATAAACAAATTTAGTTTAAAAGAAGGTCAAAGATATAATCTTACTCAACAAAAAGATATTGTAAGATGGTTTAGAGATTATGCTAGAAACACCAAAAAAGGATTAAACACTTTTGAAATGTTTGAAGAGCTTGATAACGTTGTTATAAACAAAAAACAAGCTACAGAGTTTGCAAGAAGAGAGGTTGAAAAAGGGTTTGAAAGTAAAGACTTAGATACACAAAAAAATGTATTTTTAAAAAACCAAACAAGATCTTTTCAAGAACGTAAAGAAACGCCTTTGTATACTATAGATAAACATGTATTTGATAGTGAAGGAAATAAAAAATATGAAACGCTAGATCAATTTAAAGCTAGCAATGACTATGCACCTGCTTATGAAAAAATATTTGGAGAAAAAGGTGTTTTTGATCTTCAAATAAAAGAAAGAATGACAGAAAAAGGCGTTGTTGATCAATATATAGAAAAATTAGGTTACAACCCTATGAATGAGTTTGTAAGAAATGTAAAAGAATCTTTATTACCTAGATTTTACAAAAACTTTAATCCAAAAGAAGGTGGTGGTAGTTTGTATGGTTATTTTAGTAATATAGCTGTGCCTTTTGAAAAAACTAGAGTTCAAGAAAATTTTGTTAAAGGTAAAAAACAAGGTACTACAAGCACTGTAAGTTTAGATAAATTAGCTGATGTTGAAGCTGCAAAAGACACTCGTTTAGAAAAATTAGAAAACGAAAATATTTTAAAACAACAAGCTTTAGAGAGAAGAGATAAGGCAGCTGGCATAACAAGGTCAGAGTTTGGAGAGTATAAACACTCTCAAAAAATGGGTAGAGATAAAAATGGTGTTGAAACAGAAGTTCTTAATACTATTGAAAAAGAAAATATTAATCTTGATGTTAAAAAACCTAATTATAAAGAAATAAAAAAATGGCTTGTTGATCAAACTAAAATTATTAACAAGCAAGGTAAAGCGGTTATACCAACAAAATCAAGTGATGTTAGACCTATAGGTCATTTACAAAACGTTATGAGAATTATTTCTGAAAAAGAGTATGGTATACCTTTTAACAGATTATTAGCAAACCAAACTCTTAGCGGTAAAATGCGTGATAAAGCTAGAGATTATATTAGAAGTAAAATTACAGAAATACGTGAAGGTGTTTTTCCAGAGGGCGAAACACCTAGTGGTGTGGCTACTGGTGTTGCTAACACGTCTTGGGCTTTTTTATATAATTTTCCAGGTGGTAGAGGTAAGTTTGCCGAAGGTAAAACAGCGGCAGGTAAACCGCCTGTAACAAAAAGAAAAAATATAACTAACGCTGAAGTATTAGAAAAAGTAGGTATAAATCCAGAAACTGGTCAGTACGCAGGTAAAAGTGTAACAAAGTTTGATAGCGCTATTAAAGAGTTAATTAAGCTTGATGCAACAATGCACGCTCAAGAAGCTTTAAGAATACATGGTAAAGCTAAAGGTTTTAAAGCAACTGTGTTAGGTGAAATAGGTGCTGGTAGAGCAGAAGGTTATCAAAGTAAAAACCTTGAAAATGCAAACTTTGCAGACAAAGTAAATTTCTTTTACGAAGCTCAAAGCAAATCTTTTGACACTATGTTACGTTCTAATATAAGAAGTTTAGGTGATAATAAAAAAGCACTGCAAAATACTCTTGTAGATTATTTTACAGACTATAAAAATAGAGGTAACGATTTTAATATAGACAAAAGCGTTTTAAAAGAAATAGCTAAAGACTTTAGTAAAAACATTAAAAGCGGAACTACTTCTCGTAAAATTGCTAGTGCTGCGGCTAAAACTATTGAGCTTCCAAACGATTTAAAAAATATAGAAAGACAAGCTGGTTTATCTACAGTTGATTTTAAAATAAACAATATTGGAGATGTTGTTAGTGCTAGAGTTGTAACTAAAATTGTTTCAGATAAACTTATAGAAAAATATGGAGATGGCATTTATGAAGCTTTATTAGCGAGAGCAGAGGCTGGAGGTAAAGGCGTAGGTTCTTTTAGAAATATTGCTGATATGATCGCTGGTATTAGTGAAGGTAGAAATAGATTTTCACTATATGAATCAAATCAACAAGCTTTAGACTATCATAACTATAAAAATTCTAAAGGAAAACAATATACTGGATTTGGAAAAACTAAAGTAGGAAAACAAGGAGACAAAGCAAGACAACTTAACGAGCTTGTTGATAAAAGAACTGAAGACTGGGACGTTAAAAAATTAAATGAAGCTTATGAAGTTGGAGAGTTTACTAAAAAAGTATTAAAAGATGCTGTAGAAGCTTTAAGAGAAGCTTATAAAAATAAAGAAATAAGTCATGTTCAAGCTAGACAATGGATAGAAATACACGCTGGTACTATGTCTGGTTTAATAAAACTATCAGGTTCTTTTTCTTTAGTACCAACAATGTCTGCTAAGCAAATGTTTAAGATGTATGGTAAAGAAGGCTCTAATTATGTCTTAGAACATACTACACCAGCTCAGTATGTAAAAGCTAGAATATACGATTATATTATTAACGGTGGTTCTGTTAAAAAAAGCAACATGAACCTTGTATTAAAAGATTATCATACAACTTTAATACCAAAAGTTTTTGATACAATGGTTAATAAAGTTTTAAAATCTGATTTACCAGCGTTTCACAAACCTGGTATGGACCCTGTGAGCTCAAGATACTACGAGTTTACTCATACTTCTGATTTTACTTTTGGTTTAAGAAATTTTAAAACAGGTAAAGTTTATTCGCATTATCCAAACAAAACTCAAGCAGAGCTTTTAAAAATGGATAAACAGTTAAAAGAAGCTAATAAAAATATTTTACCTAAAAATCTTAGAAAAGGTTTAGATAGATTAAATTCAAAAAATTTAGAAAGCATTGAAAAGCTTGGTAAAGCTTTAAGATTAGGTAAAAAACGTAAGAAGAACCCACAAGGTATGTCAACCTTTGATTTTGACGAAACATTAATAGTTGGCGGCAAAAACTTTGTTACAGCTAGAAAAGGAAAAGAAGTTATAAAAATTAGTAGTGCAGAGTGGCCTGTAAAAGGTGCTGAATACGCTGAAAGAGGTTATAGTTTTGATTTTAAAGACTTTGTAAACGTGAGAGGTGGTACTGAAGGCCCGTTACTTCAAAAGATGCGTAATCAAATTAAAAAGTTTGGCCCTGGAAACGTGTTTGTATTAACAGCTAGACAACAACAGGCTGACGTAGCAATACACGGCTGGTTAAAATCACAAGGTATTAATATACCTTTAAAAAACATAACTGGCTTAGGTAATAGTACTGGTGAAGCAAAAGCTCTTTGGATGGCAGGTAAATTTTCAGAAGGTTATAATGACATGTATTTTGTTGACGATGCTTTGTCTAATGTTAAAGCTGTTAGAAATATTTTAAATCAACTCGATGTTAAATCGAACGTACAGCAAGTTTTAGAAGCTAAAAATTTAGATGGCGAAATAAATAATATATTAGAATACTCTTTAGGTATTGCTTCGCAAAAAAGATTTACAAAAGCAGAAGCTAAAGTTAGAGGTAAAGATATTAAAAGAAGAAGGTTTTTCTTGCCAGACAAAGCCTCTGATCTTGAGTTATTGTTAGAGCCTTTGTTTGGTAAAGGTAAAAAAGGTATTAAAAATCAAAAATGGTTTCAAGATAATTTTGTTAGAGTTTGGGAAAGAAATATAAACGATTATAATAATGCTAGACAAGCTATAACTAGTGATTATATGGCTTTAAGAAAAAACAATAAAGATGTTGTAAAACTTCTTGACAAACCTGTACCTGGAACTAACTTTACCCATGATGTTGCTTTAAGAGTTTATTTGTGGCAAAAAGCAGGTTTTAAAATACCTGATTTAGCTCCAAATACACAAAAAAAATTATTTAATCACGTAATAGAAAATCCTAGACTTCAAAGCTATGCCGAAGGTCTTAAAAGATTAACTAAAGTAGAAACAGGTTTAAAAGAACCTAGCGCAGAGTGGTGGGGAGAAACAATAGCTACAGAAATAAGTGATATGGCTAGAGGTGTTGGTAGAAAAAAATACATACAAGAGTTTATTGATGTTAGAAAAGAAATCTTTTCAGAAGAAAATTTAAACAAAATGGAGTCTAAACTAGGTACTAACTGGCGTAATACGATAGAAGATATGTTTGATCGTATGGAAACAGGTAGAACTAGAAGACAAAATTTAGGTGAAACAGAAGCTGAAATATTAAATTATCTAAATGGTTCTGTTGGTACTATAATGAACTTTAACACTAGATCAGCAATACTTCAGCTTATATCAACGGTAAACTTTGTTAACAGTAGCTTTAATAATCCGTTAAGAGCAACGGCTGCTTTTGCAAATCAACCACAATACTGGAAAGATTTTATGATGATAATGAACTCTGACATGTTAAAGCAAAGAAGAGCTGGGTTAGAAATAAATGTTACTGAAGCTGAGCTTGTAAGCGCTACAAGAAGTAGTAAAAACAAAGCTAGAGCAGCTATAGCTTATATACTTAAAAAAGGTTATTTACCTACAAAATTTGCTGATAGTTTTGCTATTGCTTCTGGTGGGGCTACATTTTACAGAAACAGAATAAAACATTTAATAAAAACAGAAGGATTATCAACAAAAGAAGCTGAAAGAAGAGCGTTTATTGATTTCCAAGAAATAGCACAAAGAACACAGCAATCTTCAAGAGCTGACTTATTATCACAACAACAAACTTCATTGGCTGGTAGAATTATATTGCCTTTTGCTAATACACCACTGCAGATGAACAGAATAATGATGAAAAAAGTTTTAGACGTTTCAAAAGGAAGGTATAAAGGTTTTTATGGTGAAAATTCTTTTACTGAAAAAATGGGACAAATAGGTTACTATGGGTTTGTTCAAACAGCTATATTTGCCGGTTTACAAAGCGCTGCTTTTGCTGTGTTTATAAACGAAGATGATGACGACAAAAAAGCAAAGAAAACGGCTCAAGTTGCAAACACTGTTACAGATTCTTTTTTAAGAGGTATG
>TARA_R100001440_G_scaffold42068_1_pt1 | contig 14461 bp, 13 predicted proteins | sample TARA_R100001440 | Tara Oceans TARA_R100001440 (sample SAMEA2622112) | marine metagenome | biome: marine biome (ENVO:00000447); feature: surface water layer (ENVO:00002042); material: "saline water (ENVO:00002010), including plankton (ENVO:xxxxxxxx)" | depth 5 m
ATGGACAGCAAGAGTGACGATGGACGGGATAGCTAGAATTGAAGCAGCTTGTGGGACAGGCATTGTTAAAATTCTAGGTCGTTTAACGGACGGTGATTTAACAACAACAGAAATGTGTAATATTTTACATCCAATTATTAAGGGTGGTGGTAACGATATTTCTATGAAAGATATTCAAAATGCAGTTTGGGATGCAGGTTTGGCAGAAACAATGAAAGCGGTGGGAGAGATTGTTGCAATTTCTCTTGGTGGAGGTAATGACGAGGGAAACGTAAAAAAGGTGGCAAAGCAGTAGATGAATTTCCGTGGCAACAATATATGGAAATTGGATTGGGCAAAATGCAAATGCGTCCAGATGATTTTTGGAATATGTCAATGATTGAATTTCAAACTGCTTTAGATGGATTTTCTGATTTTCACTCTGGGGGCAAGCCACCGCCTCTGAGCAAAGGTGAATTAGACGATTTGATGGAAAGGTATCCTGACTAATGGCAACTACTGTTGACACATTACTGGTTCGTATAGAGTCGGATATGCTATCTCTGCGAAGAGACCTTCAAAAAATACGACAAGATACTGATAGAACAACAAGAGGCATTGTTGGATCATTTAGAAAAATGGGTCCTTTAATTGGTGCGGTAGCAGGTGCAGTTGTTGTTCGACAAATTGGTCGTATGGGAATGGCTGCGATCAATCTTGCATCCGATGTTGAAGAAATGCAAAACAAATCACGCGTTGTTTTTGGTCAATTCCGCGATACTGTTGTTGCTGATTTAACAGAATTTGGAGATGCAGTTGGGCGAAGTTCTTTTGAATTAGAAGAAATGGCCTCGTCAATTCAAGACACCTTTGTACCAATGGGATTTGCAAGAGGCGAAGCTTCAAAGCTTTCTGTTCAATTAACAAAATTAGCCGTAGATGTTGCATCTTTTAATAACGCGTCTGATGTAGAAACAATGAGGGCGTTTCAAAGCGCGATTGTTGGAAATCACGAAACTGTCAGGCGATTTGGAATTGTCATTACAGAGGCAACCTTGAAGCAAGAACTATTGCGAATGGGGATTACAAAAGCTGCAAAAGATGTGACAAATGCAGAAAAGGTACAAGCGAGAATGAATTTAATTCTTGCAGGTACAACAGATGCTCAAGGTGATGCATTAGCTACCGCAGATAGTTTTGCAAATAGGGTTAAGAAATTAAAATCTGAGTTTGATAAATTAACATTAGCAATTGGTCGAGAATTAATGCCAGTTGCTTTGGGGTTTGTGAATTTTCTTATTGAAGCAACCGATAATATAAATGATCTTTTGGTTGCTTTAAATTTGATCAATGATACGACAACAGCCACAGAAAAACTTGCAAAAGCAAGAGAACAATTAGCAAATTTAAAAACAACAAACGTAAATTTTTTAAACGAAGAAGCACAATTAAAAAATGAAATTGCATTATTAGAAAAACAGATAGAATTACGAAATGCAAATATCATTCCCGAAAAACCATTAGATTTAGGAACCGTAACAGTAGGTGATCCTAACGCACTTACTGAAGATCAAGAAAAACTTCTCGCAAAAAATGCTGTAATGCGTGAAGAAATTAGATTGCAAAGGTTGCTCAATAAAGCAAGAGAAAGTGGTAACAAAGATCAAATAAGATTAGCGCAAAGAGAATTAGATGCACTACCACTTAGATTGAAATTAACTACTCTTACAGAAGATTTAACAGACGCAGAAAAAGCATATACTCAATTTAAGACACAATCAGGTGATGCTACCGCAGTTCTTATAGATACCAATGTAAAACAATCTGAAACATTGCAACAATTAAAAGATGATTATGATGAGTTAGGGAAAACAATAGAAGATATAAATCCGTTACAAGACGAATTATTAAGCGCAACCCAAAGCCTTGCATCAGGTTTTTCTTCTGCTTTGGCTGATATGTTTATGTCAGGTAAATTAAATTTAAATTCTTTAATGGATGTTTTCAAAAGTTTTGTAAGGCAGATGATTGCAAAAGCCATTGAATTGTTTTTTGTAAATAGAATTTTAGGAACCATTTTTGGGTTACCAACAACAACTTTTGCCAGTGGTGCTACTGTGTTAGGTACAGTTCCAATTACAAGGGAGTCAGCAACTGGTGGTTCAGCATATGGCAGACAGGGAATGTTGGTTGGTGAAAGAGGTCCCGAACTTTTTGTTCCTCATTCAGCAGGTACAATTATGAATAGTAATAATACACGATCGTTAATGGGTGGTCGTGGTGAAGCAACGGTTGTTCAAAATATTAATGTCACAACAGGTATACAACAAACGGTCAGAAATGAAATCCGATCACTGATGCCAGAAATAGCTGCAAATGCTAAAAATGCAGTAATGGATACCAAAAGGCGTGGCGGTAATTTTGGAAGGGCATTTGCATAATGGCTATTTCTTATCCTTTGGCATTACCTACAGCGACAGGTATCAAATCAATAACATGGACAATGGTAAATTCAGTATCGTATTCTGAAAGTCCATTTACATTTGCAGGTCAAGTTCATGCTTATAATGGCGAGCGATGGGAAGCAGATATTACCTTGCCAAAAATGAAACGCGCTAATGCAGAACAATGGATTGCTTTTCTTGCAAGCTTGCGTGGGCGATATGGAACATTTTTGTTAAATGATCCTGATGCAACAAGTCCAAGAGGCACAGCTACGGCTGCAACAATAAGTGGTGCGGCAGGTGATAGAACGGTTTCAGCTACAGTAGCAAATGGCCAAACATTATTAGCAGGGGATTACATACAACTTGGAACAGGAAGTGATAGCACCTTACATAAGGTCGTACTGGACTTTACAGGCACAGGCAGTGCAGCAAACCTCGAAATATTCCCTGCACTAAGGAAAACACGTTCGAGCGTCTCTGCTGATCTTACAAGTGCTTCTGGCTTATTCAGATTAGTAAGCAATGAAACATCTTGGAACGCAGACGATGTAAGCACTTATGGAATTTCATTCGGAGCGGTTGAGGTTGTATGAGTCGATCAATAAATGCAAATATTGTTTCAGCATTAGCAAATCCTGAGATTGAACCATTTTATGCCGTTAAAATGGCTTTTCAAACATCTACAATTTATCTGTGGACAGGATACGGTGATAAAACCATCAATGGCGAATCCTATATTGGGTCAGGTAATTTGCTTTCAATTGATGGATTAGAAGAAGCCAGCGATCTTTCAGCATCAGGTACAAATATTGTTCTTAACGGCATTGATAGTACAATTCTTACATATGCTTTGACTGAAGATTATCAGGGAAGGGAAGTTTATATATATTGGGGTGTTGGGGGTGTTTCTGAGGTTGTAGAAGTTTTTAGCGGCTACATGGATCAAATGATTATTACAGATAAGGGGGAAACATCTACAATAAAACTTTCAGTGGAAAGTAAATTAATTATTTTAGAAAGAGCAAATATAAGAAGATATACAGAGGGAAGCCATTCATCCGTTATTGCAACAGAAGGATATTCAAACACAAACGATAGTTTTTTTAGATGGGTAGCTAAATTACAAGATGTGCAAGTAGCTTGGGGCAGAGAAACGGAATCAAGCGATGAAACATCCTAATCTAGATTTGTTAAATAAATATATTGCAGAAGTAAAAAACAAACCGTTTCAGTGGTTTCAGCATGATTGTCTTACATTCACAAATAATGCTTTTAAAAAAATGTATGGTAAAGGATGGGCTGATGATTGGCTTTCAAAATATCATAAAGATGGTGAGCCATTTAAAAGGGATAAGCTTAGAAAGATATTTAATGCACAAACAATTGAAGATGCAATTGATCAAAAATTGCAGAGAATTAGTTGCGTACCGCCAAAAGGGTCTTTGGTTCTAACAGATCAAGCAAGATATTGGGTTATCGGAAAGGCAATGGGTATATCCGTTGGTAATGATGCAATATTTGTTTCCGATCATGGTCTTAATGCAATGCCTATAGAATATATTACAGATGCTTGGATAAACCCATGAAATATCAACTTGGAGATTTTACTGTAAAATATTGGAATGATTGGGATAGAGTTCCACGTTCTCCCACTCAAATCGGCTTTGCTGTCTTAGGTCAACTTGGAATTATGGCGAGTACAACAGTTGCATTTTTTGTAGGTATTGCAACAGTTGCTGCAGTTGCTTGGATAGCAAAATCTTTGATGCCTAAATTTGATGCTGATTCTTTTGGATCAAGTAGCGGTCTTATGACAAACACAAGAAATGCTACTGCGCCTCAAGAAATTGTATATGGTACAATTAGAAAAGGCGGCATAATAACATATCTTGAGTCAAATGGAAGTACTAATGAATATTTGCATCAAATAATTTGTTTAGCAGGTCATGAAGTCAATTCTATTGGTAACATTTATATAAATGATGAAGTTGTAACGCTTGACACAGATGGAAATGTAACAACATCAAAGTGGCAAGATAATGATGGTAATTCTACTATCTTGATTAAAAAATTTACTGGTGCAGCAAATCAGAATGTTTACACTACATTAAATGCTCTTTCCAATGGTCCTAGTTGGACAAACGGTGCAAGTGGCGATGACACAAACTTTCGTGGTCAGGGAATCGCTTGTATCTATGTTAGGCTAAAATATAATCAAGATGTATTTCATCAAGGCGTTCCATTATTTACAGCATTGATAGAAGGTAAAAAAGTTCTTGATCCTAGAACATCTTCAACTGCTTTTTCTGCAAATGCAGCATTATGTATAAGAGATTATTTAACTTCTAAATATGGATTGAATAATGGCACAGCTATCAACGACACCGTATTCTCTACTGCTGCAAATACTTGTGATGAAACTGTTTCTCTTAGCGCAGGTGGGACAGAAAAAAGATACGAAATAAATGGCGTTTTATCTTTAGATAGACAGCCAAAAGATATTCTTGGAGATATGGTTGCTGCTTGTGCAGGTACACTTTTTTGGGGTCAAGGCGAATGGCAGCTTGTTGTGGGCGAATATACAACGCCTGTCAAAACATTAACGCTTTCAGATTTTAGAAGTGATATTACTATTTCTACAAAACACTCAAGACGAGATAATTTTAATATAGTACGCGGAATGTTTAATGATATTAACGCAGATTATATTAGATCAGATTATCCAGAAATTAAAAGTACAACATTTATTGCTGATGATGCAGGGGTAGAAAACGCATTAGATTTTGGCTTGCCTCTTACAACATCAAGCTCAATGGCGCAAAGATTAGCAAAATTAACTTTATTTAGATCAAGAGAGCAAATGACTGTTACGGCTGATTTTAGTTTATCAGCATTAGAAATACAGGTGGGTGATATTATTGGCATAACAAATGCTCGATATGGATGGAGTGCCAAAGATTTTGAGGTTATCGGATGGAAATTAAGAAATGATAGATCAGGTGGTGAATTAAAGGTTGCCTTAACATTACGAGAAACATCATCCGCAGCCTTTTCATGGTCGGCTGAAGAAGCAGAACTAAAGGCTAATGATAGCTCTTTGACTGATTTGCGTGCAGGTCTAAGCCCATCAAATGTTACTGTTACAGATATAGGAACAGTGCAAAATGACGGATCATTTGTTACACAAGCAAGGGTTTCGTGGACTGCGGCTGCAAGTGAAATGATTAATCATTACGAGGTTCAATGGAAAAAAGTAAGTGATAGTAATTATTTTAGCACTGAAGTAGCAAAAGAATTGACTGCAGTTAATATCGGTCCATTAGAAAGCGGACAGCAATACAATATAAGAGTAAGGGCTGTTTCCGTTAAAGGAAACAAGGGATCATTTGTTGCTGCAACTGCACACACAGTAGGCGGTGATACAACTGCACCTTCGCCTGTCACATCATTGACAGCCACAGGTGGCGCAAAGCTCATTACATTAGATTGGACTGCTCCAACAACACAAGTTGGTGGAGGAACACTGTATGATTTAAAGGGATATAAAATCTATCGGGCTACAAGTAATTCACAACCCACAGACCCAATAGCCTTTGCACTGGCAGATAAATTTACAGACACAGCTTTGGCGGTAAATACGCAATATTATTATTGGGTTGAAGCAGTAGATTTCTCAGGAAATGAAAGCACATCAGTTTCTGCAAATGCTACAACAGATGCAGCAAGCAGTGGCGTAGATACTGATACAAGTGTTTATTCTGGGATTTTATATTATACCACACTGCAAGCAAGCGCACCAACCACACCAACAAACAATACTGGTACATTCAATGTTACTAACAAATCATTTAGCACACCGCCCACAGGATGGTCACATAGTCAAACTACGGTAAGTAATACAAGTTTTTCAGAAAAAGAATGGACTGTTCCTTATACTGTAGAGGTAAATGTAAGCGGTACAGTACTTAGTATAACTTATGGTGAAACTAATGGTGCTTTCCAAATTACTGATACGATTGAAAGCTCTAATTATAGTGCAGGTTCGGCAGGGTGGCGAATTAAGGAAGATGGTACAGCTGAGTTTGCTGCGGCATCTATAAGAGATACTTTAACAGTTGGGCAAATTCCTGATTTATCTGGAACTTATGCAACTGGAACAATTCCTACAAGCACAAGTCAATTAACTAATAACTCTGGTTTTATAACAAGTTCTGCATTGTCAGGATATGCAACAACATCACAGTTAAATAGTAAATCTACAGTATATTATCAAAGTTCACAACCAAGCGGATCATCTGGTGATTTGTGGTTTAATACTTCTTCTGGTAAATATTTTCATCATAATGGAAGCGGCTTTGTGCAAGCATCAATTGTTGCAGACAGTATTGTTGCTTCTTATGTTTATTCGGGCACAATAAATGCAGGTAATATTACGGCAGGTACTTTATCTGTTGATCGTATGCCTCAACTTGGTCAGGCAAATACCACTATTTTTTATAATAGTGTTACTAGGAACGGATCAGCGGCAAGTGTAACAACATCATTTTCTGGCGTAAAATCTGGCGCAAAGTTTGTAGCTATATTATCAATTGGTGGGAATGCAGGTAATGTTCAATCTCCTTATGGCCGTGTAACCCCTACTGGATCAAGTGTTAGTTTAAATTCTTCAGCATATAGAGATATTTCATTCAAAGAAGGTGGAACAACAACTAGAGAATTTTACGTTATGTTAAGCACAGGCACGACATCAAGTAGTAGCGGAAGTGTTGGCTTTACTATTCAATTAAGAGGTAATGATAGTGGTGGTGGTTATACTTATGGCACACTTGCTGCATTGATATTGTCAGGTTAAAGATGGAATATACTTTATACAATTCAGATGGATCATGGCATGGGCATATAACTTGCTCTGAAGAAAGTTTGTCATCAATGATACCAGAGGATGGGTATCATGTAGAAGGGCATAAAGGCATATTATCAACTTGTGTGAACGGAACATTAGTTATTCCTTCAGATGAAGAGATTGAAACCTATCAAAATGAAGAAAATTTAATTGCATTTAGAGAAAACAGAAATGCCAAACTTACAGCATCAGATTGGACGCAAGTTTCAGACAGCCCTTTATCAGATAGCAAAAAAACAGAATGGCAGACATATCGTCAGATTTTACGCGATATGCCGTCACAGGATGGATTTGATCCTCTAAATCCGATGTATCCCTCTGAACCATCTTAGGGCTTCTATTATTTAGAAAAATGATGTAGAGTGCGAGTGCATATGCAATTTGAAACGGAGATTTAAATTATGGCAACTATAGCGGACAGGGTGTTTGATAACGGATTGACCGTTTTAGACACGGAGGCGAATAAGATAGTGGTGACTTCCCAAGAGGCTACAAGTTACACAGAAGCAAACGCAACTTATGCGTTGGGAAATTCAACATCACTTTCCATTGGATCACCTGCAGATAGATCAGGCGGTGGTAGAGAAGTAACTGCGGCTGCAATCACTGATGGTAGTATCACAGGAACAGGAACTGTAACCCATTATGCAATAATCGACACAAATAATAGTAGATTGTTAGTAACAGGTTCACTTTCTGCTTCACAATCAGTAACTTCTGGTAATACCTTCAGCCTTGCTTCTTTTACAGTGGGCATTCCAGACCCATCATAGGTTTTTTAAATGGTTCATCATAATCTAAGTGCCGTTTCAGATGAACACGGTAAAAAAATTGCTGAAAAAGATTTTTCGGTTGAGTTAAAAGAAAAAAAGAAAAAAACCGAAGAAGATGATGTAAAAGACGAAAGCAAGTAAAGATGGTAAAATTTGCAGATCGGGTCAAGGTAGCTACTTCAACAACAGGAACAGGGACAGTTACTCTTGGGTCTGCAGAAAGTGGTTATCAAACATTTGCTGATGGCGGTATTTCCAATGGGGATACCGTCCGTTACGTTATTGAAGAAGGTACAGCTTGGGAGATCGGGCAAGGTACATACACGCATAGCGGAACAACACTATCAAGAACATTAAGCAGTAGTTCAACAGGGTCGCTTCTAAACTTAGGTGGTTCTGCCTATGTTTTTATCAGTCCAAGTGCGGCTGATTTAACTTTATCAGGAGCGGCTCATAATTTCACAGCCTTCACTGCAACATCAGGACAAACCTCATTTAGTGTAAATTACACAGTGGGAAATATTTTGGTGTTTATGAATGGTGCAAAATTAGATGCAGGTTCATTTACAGCTTCTAACGGAACTGCGGTTGTTCTTGGTTCTGGTGCCTCAACTGGTGATATAGTAGAAGTTGTTGAATATGGCGGTGCATCTGCAAATTATTCAACTACCGAGTTTACGGCAACATCTGGACAGACTGCTTTTTCTGGCAGTTATAACATCAACAAATCAGCCGTTTATTTAAATGGCATATTATTATTACCTACCACTGATTATACGATCAGTGCTTCGGCAGTCACGTTAGTTAGCGGTGCAAATACTGGCGATATTATACAAGTTCAACAATACGCAATTTAGGATTGAGACATGAGTATTAATAGAAATTTAGCAAAATTTGCGCCAAAAATAAATTCATCTGGTCAAGCCGCAGTTGCAACTATAACTGTTACAGTGGCAAACACAGGAAGTGGAAATAAATATTATTTTGACGGAACTTCGCAACAAACGGTTTCTTTGTCAAAAAGTATTACTTACCGCTTTGATAATTCTGATAGTACAAACAGTGGTCATCCCTTACGCTTCAGTACAACATCAAATGGGACACATGGCGGTGGTTCTCAATTCACCACAGGAATAACAACAGTTGGTACGGCAGGATCAGCAGGTGCTTATGTTGAAGTAACATTGGAGGCAGATGCTCCTGATATACTTTACTCTTATTGTCAATATCATTCGGGCATGGGTGGTTTGGTCAAGACCGCGCCAGTTGGTGATGCAAACTTTGCTAGTTTTGCAAGCACATTTACTTTCCCAACGTCAGACGGATCAGCTAATCAAGTGCTGCAAACAGATGGATCAGGAGCGATTTCATTTGGCACACCTGCGTCAAGTTATGGTAATAGTGATGTAGATACTCATTTAAATACAAGCGGTGCATCAAGTGGGCAGCTATTAGGTTGGAACGGATCAGATTATGCTTGGGTTGCAGACAGTGACACAAGCGGTATTGATAATCTTTCAGAAGATACAACTCCTCAATTAGGTGGTGATCTTGATGTAAACGGTCAGTCTATCGTCTCTGCATCAAATGGCAATATATCAATCACACCAAACGGCTCAGGCAAAGTAATTATTGATGGTATTTCGCATCCAGTAGCAGATGGTAATAGTGGTCAAGTTTTATCGACAGATGGATCAGGAAACCTTTCATTTGCTTCTGTTGGTTCGCTTGCAGGTTCAGGTATTCAAAATGTATCAGATGATAGCTCTCCCCAACTGGGCGGAGATTTAGATGTCGTTACTCACAGTATCGTTTCAACATCAAATAGAGATATAAATATAACTCCTAATGGTTCGGGAAAAGTTGTCTTGGATGGGTTGTCTTATCCACAGGCAGACGGCAGTGCAGATCAAGTTTTAAAAACGGATGGATCAGGTAATTTAAGTTTCGTAGATCAATCAACAGGGGGTGGTGGTGGAAGCTTTACTGCAACGGCATCAGGTGCTTTATCAGATGGTACTTTAGTCGCAGTCAATGCTGACGGAACAGTAAGCAATGTTTTATTCACAACGGATGCATCAGTTGGAAGTGCTACCAATTTTGACACTGGAAATTGTACTGATATGGCTGCGGTTTACGATGCAAACGCTCAAAAGGTTGTTATAGCGTATCGTAGTGTAACAAATACAAATGGTGAAGCTGTTGTCGGTACGGTCAGTGGAAATTCTATATCTTTTGGAAGTGTTGTTTCATTTAATGGAAGCACAGCAAGTGAAATATCAATAGCATATGACTCAACAAATAACAAAGTAGTGATAGCTTATAGAGATGATGGGGCGTCTGGATATGGTAAGGCCGTTGTCGGAACGGTCTCAGGTACGAGTATCTCTTTTGGCTCGGCAGCAACATTTGAAAGTGCTGGTGTTGAAGAAACTGGCATTGCTTATGATACGAATGCACAAAAGGTTTTAATTGCGTATAGAGACGATGGGAACAACCAATATGGTACTGCTATTGTTGGAACGATCAGTGGTACAAGTTTGTCCTTTGGGTCAGCGTCTGTTTATAATAGCGCAGGAACTAATAGTAATGCTGTTGTTTATGATGCAAACGCGCAAAAATCGGTAATTGGTTATATAGATAGTGCGGATCAATATGGTAAATGTGTTGTTGCAACCATAAGCGGTACGTCAGTTACTTTTGGAAGTGAAGCAACATTTGAAAATTCTGGCACATCTTATATCTCAGGTGTTTACGATTCAAGCGCACAGAAGGTGGTTTTTGCTTATCAAAATGGTTCAGACAGTTCAAAAGGTAAAGCGGCTGTCGGTACAATAAGTGGTACGTCAATTACTTTTGGAACTCCTGTTAATTTTGAAGAAAATGGAATATTTTATACTGCTATTGCATATGACTCAAATGCTTCAAAAGTTGTTATAGCTTACAGAGATCAAAATAATTCTAATTATGGGGAAGTTATATCAGGAACGGTAAGCGGAACTTCAATAACATTTGATAGCTCTACGGTTTTTGAGAGTGGTACTATTGGCGATGTTGGAATGGCATTCGATGCAGGTCAAAATAAAATTGTAATTCCTTTCAAAGACAATAGTGATAGTAATAAGGGTAAAGCTGTTGTTTTTACACCAACTTCTCAGAGTTCTATTTTAACATCAGAAAATTTTGTAGGTATATCAGATGGTGCTTATGCAAATGGTGCTACGGCAACAATACAAACGGCAGGTTCTACAGATGATGCACAAAGTGGTCTTACCGCAGGTCAAAGTTATTATGTACAAGCAAATGGAACACTAGGTTTATCTCCTGATACAATTGAGGTTTTAGCAGGTACGGCTGTTTCAGCAACAGAATTACTAATAAACCCAGACACAAACCCTGCAACTTTTGGCACTTCTCAAGTTGACGCACATCTTAATGTAAGCACAGCCTCAAGTGGTCAAATCTTGAGTTGGAATGGCAGTGATTACGCATGGACGGCAGACAGTGGTGGATTAAATGTAGTTTCTTCCCATTCACAAACATTAAGTTCTGATGCTACTGTTGCAGCAACAGATAATGCTATGTCAGTCGGTCCGTTAACAGTAGCAAGTGGGGTAACACTTACGATTTCATCAGGGGCGAGATACGTTGTAGTCTAATGAGTGAATTAAAAGTAGATACAGTTGTAAATTTAGCAGGTACAGGTAAGCCTAATTTTCAAAATGGGGTTACTATCAATGGTGCAGCTACGTCTACGCTTAACCTTAATGAATATACTGAAAGTTCTTCAGAACCTAGCAGTCCAAGCAATGGTGCTTTGTGGTGGGACACTGCAAATGAGAAAACTTTTATCTATGCAGAAGGAGAGTGGAAAGAAACCATCGGGATTGCTGCAAGTATTTCTTGGGGTGGGGATAGAGGCGTTACTGCACATGGTAACGGCACAAACACTATGAGCTATTTTGATATTACTTCTAGTGGAAATGCTACTGATTTCGGTGATTTAGGAAACGGAACAGATAAAGATTTGAGTTCTTCAAGTAACAGTTCAAGAGGTCTTTTTGCAGGGTTTGGAACTAATGATGCTGAAATAGAATATATTACTACGTCAACAACTGGTAACGCTACTGATTTTGGCAATTTTTCTGGAAGCGATAAAAGTTATAGCGCAGGTGTCGGAGACGGTACTTATGGTGTTTTTGGCGGTGGTTACGTTTTTGCTTCTAATGGTCAAAATAACAACATTGATAGAGTTACAATAGCAACGACAGGTAACGGTACAGATTTTGGCGATTTATCAGATGGTGGTTTCCAATGTGCATCAGGAAATGATGCTACTAGGGGTCTTTTTGCAGGTGGTATTAGGTCAAGTAATCCAAGTGATGTAATTGACTATATAACTATGGCAACAGCAAGTAACGCAACTGATTTTGGCAACACATCGGTTACACGAAAATGGTACTCAGGTTTTGGAGATTTAACACGGTCTTGCTTTGGTGGCGGTCTTTTACAATCAGGAAGTTCAAACGTAATAGATTATGTCACTACACAAACAACTGGAAATGCTACAGACTTTGGTGATCTCTCACAAAATATTTGGGGTATCACAGCAACTTGTAACACAACTACTGGAATATTTGCAGGTGGTTCTGGGTCAGTAGCTTTTCTGAATGAAATACAAAAAATTACAATACAAACCACAGGTAACGCTTCTGATCACGGTGATTTAACTGGTCAATCTTATAGCGGTGCTTCTACGTCTGGTGCAGCTTCTTAGGAGAAAAATATGTCAGAGATAAAAGTTGATACAATTGTAGATGCGGCAGGGACAGGGAAACCAAATTTTTCAAATGGCGTTACAATGAATGGCGCAGCACTTTCTACCTTAAATCTAGGTGAATATAACGCAAGTGGAACTGAGCCAAGCTCCCCAGAGAATGGCTCTATCTGGTGGAATACAACAAGCGAAAAAATATTTATTTATATTAATGGTGAATGGAAAGAAACAATCATAATTCCTCCGACTCCTGTTTTCTACGGTGCTCGTGGTTTAACAGGCGGTGGTAGTTCTTCAAATGTTATAGACTACATCACAATTGCAACGACAGGAAATGCAACTGATTTTGGTGATCTTGCTTACCAAAGGGATAGCCCAAGTGCGTTTAGTGACGGTACATATGCGTTGTTTGTTCATGGATCGACTAATGGCGGTTCAACAGGAAGTAAGCAGATAGATTACGTTACTGTAGCTACAACTGGAAATGCCTCAGATTTCGGTGATGCCGTTGTAGGTTCTCGAGACTTGGGAGCAGGCGGTCAGAGTGACGGAACGACTGGCGTTTGGGGTGGTACTTACAGTGGAACAGCCCTTGATTACGTGACGATTGCTACACCTGCAAATGCTCAAGATTTTGGCGATTTGACGGAAGCAGGTAGGCAAAAAAGTGCGGTAAGTAATGGGACAAGAGGCGTTTGGATGGGTGGTAATTACGTTGGATATTCCAGAACTAAAATGGATTATATTACTTTTGCTACTCCTAGTAATGCTACAGATTTTGGTGATCTTACCCAAGCTCGATATGGTGGCGCGTCTGCTCACGATCTTACCAGAGGTGTTCTCGCAGGGGGTCGAAATGACGGTGGCAGTTATTTCAATACGATGGATTACATCACTATAGCAAGCGCAGGTAATGCAACTGATTTCGGTGATGCAACACAGTCAGGAGAGCATTCAAATGGTGGGATGAATGATCTAACCAAGGGCGCATTTAATCTTTCCAGTAGTGGAAGTTCTAGCAATGTTATTATGTACATCACAATCCAAACAACTGGTAATGCAACCGACTTTGGCGATCGAACCACAAATAATACTGGTGTGGCGCATACCGCAGGGGCATAGGAGAATAATATGTCAGAATTTACAACAAGAAAAATAACAGATCGTGCAGGTACTGGGGCACCAAGTTTTACATACGGTTTAAATTCTGGAGGCTCTGATAGCGGTTTAATTGGGAAGGCATACACTTCATCAGGAACAGAACCATCTTCTCCAGCAAACGGTGATCTTTGGTACGACAGTGACAATGATAAGCTTTATTATTATGTAGCAGGTGAGTTTAAGCAGATTACTCACTCTAATGCAGTCACGAAAATTGACAGTGGAGCTAGGGCAACCATTCATGGTGGTTGGATTGGGAGCGCATCAAATACCATTGAATACTTTGACATAGGCACATTGGGTAACGCATCAGATTTCGGGGATTTGACCCACGGTCGGTATAATCACGCTGGTGGAAGTGACGGAACAACTGGGTTTTCTATTGGCGGAACTAATGGATCAAATAGAGTGTACAATATTG
>TARA_R100001440_G_scaffold29664_5_pt1 | contig 14455 bp, 14 predicted proteins | sample TARA_R100001440 | Tara Oceans TARA_R100001440 (sample SAMEA2622112) | marine metagenome | biome: marine biome (ENVO:00000447); feature: surface water layer (ENVO:00002042); material: "saline water (ENVO:00002010), including plankton (ENVO:xxxxxxxx)" | depth 5 m
GACGGGGTTTGGCAACACAAAGCAAAACATCGTCAAACCCCACCTGTTTTGACTCAAGGCAAAGCACGCTGACGCTCACAGTGCTATCTTACTGATAATTAGCATGGCATTTGTTCGCCATGCCTTCATTTTCAGGGATTTGCACGACCACCATGATGACTCTGCTCAAAAACGCCAGGCTGAAGTACAAGTTCTGGCTGCTCAATATTGTTGTTTTCACCGTACTGGTCGTTCTGGCCGGCTACGCCATAAGCGAGATTGCAGTCGCCACCGGCGAGACCTTTGAGGCCGCCTTTGCGGAGCACGCCGGCGGCTTTGCCGGCATCGTGCTCGTGCTCATGCTGCTCGAAATGGCTGGTTCCCAGTTGCTGATCAGCTTTATCGAGCGGCATATACACCGCCTCAAGAACACCATGGTCGACGTGCAGCGCACCGGTAATCTCAGCCTGCGGGCCGATGTTGATTCCACCGATGAGATCGGCGAGATGGCGGAAGCCTTCAACGCCATGCAAGGGCGGACCGCGCAGGCTGTGCTGAGCATGAAAGATGCGATCCACAGGCTGGAAGCGGAAGTCACCGCATTAACCGCTGCCACTGAACGCAGCCGCGATGAACTGAAACGCCAGCAGCAGGGAACTGATCGCTCAGCGGATGCCGTTGACGCCATGTTGACCGGGTTTCAGGGGATCGCCAGCCAGGCGGATAACGCCAAGGAACTGTCCCGCGAGGCGCGACTGGCGGCTACGACCGGCCGAGATCGGGTCGCGCGCACATCAAACTCTATTCAAAAGCTGGCTGAGGTCATTGCCCAGTCTGCCAGCAGCGTCGAGGCGCTGGCCGAAAACAGCCGTGAAATCGGAAGCACGGTGACGGAGATTCAGGGCATCGCCGAACAAACCAATCTGCTGGCGCTCAACGCGGCCATCGAAGCCGCCAGAGCCGGGGAGCAGGGGCGCGGATTTGCAGTCGTCGCCGACGAGGTACGCAACCTGGCACGCCGGGTTCAGGATTCAACCGAGCAGATTCAGGGCACCATCGATCGCCTGCTCGCCACCATGGGATCAGCAGTTGAGCAGATGAACGCCAGCTCCGCCGATGCTTCCCGCTGCGTGGAGGAAGCCGATGCCGGCACGATCGCGCTGCAGGAAATCAATGCCGTCGTGCAGCAGATTGATGACACCAATCAGGACATTGCCCGCGTATCAGCCGATCAAACGGCTGCTACAGATGCAGTCCAGCACGACATCCAGAGTATCCGTGAAACAACCCAGAGCATGGTGGACCAGCTGGTCGACAGTGCCAGCATGAGCCAACGCCTGAAAGCGCTGATTGCCGAACTGGAAACTGTCGCCGCACAGGTGTCGGTGGATCAATAGGCGCTAGCGTTTGACGTTCCAGCGGCGCTGCATTTCAAGGAACAGGAATGACGCCGTCCAGGTGATCAGTACCAGCCCGGTCAGGGCTTCGATGCCGGTGAGATAGCGCAAGGCTCCGTGGGGTTCGATGTCACCGAATCCCAGGGTGGTAAAGGTCGTGATCGAGAAATAGGAGCAGTCCAGCAAGGTGCCGGCAAAGTTGCCCTCGAAATAGCCCCAGTTTGGTGTGTGGTGCATCCAGTAATACGCCAGCGCGAACATCCAAACCTCAACAAGATGCGCGAAAAGGGTGCCAAATACGCCAATTACGATACGAAAACGATGGAACATATCCATGCGGGCCAGCAATCGTGACAACCACGACAGGCACAGGTAATGCACCAGAATAGCCAGCGAGGCCACCAGACCGGTAACGGCGAAAATAGTGAAAATTGAATGCATTCGGTTTAGCTGCCTCGCCTGATCGTGAAAACTCTGTCGTTATCCGCCCCCAGTTTAGACCAACCTGTGTCCGGCCTCACCGTCGCCATTGATTCAGGGCTGTGGCACTATGGCTCACACCAAAACAATCCCATTAACGTCGCCAGGGGAGTCCTGCTTAACGCAGGTCTGAGAATGCGGCGGTGGCATCGATCGGCCATCCGCCCTAAACCCTGGAACCTGATCCGGTTAACACCGGCGGAGGAAGTGCGACATGATAGTAACGGCCTCGCTTGCGCTGGCAGGCGCTCTTATTCTCTTTACCTGGCTCGGCTTGCGGGCCCGTCTGGCTGACGGCGGTCTGGATGACTACATCACCGCCCGCAACAGCCAGGGTGCCCAGGCCATTGGCTTGTCTTTTCTTGCCTCCGGCATGGGGGCCTGGATTCTGTTTGCGCCGCCGGAAGTGGGCGCACTGGTCGGCCCGGTCGCCCTTGCCGGCTATGCCGTCGGCGCGGCGCTGCCGTTTATTGTGTTCGCCTTCTGTGGCCCGGCTATTCGCCGATACCTGCCCGAAGGACGCAGCATTGGTGAGTTTGCCCAGGCCTGCTACGGCAACGGCGTACGCCGCTGGGTGGCGATCATCTCTGTCCTTTATATGCTCTGCTTCCTGACAGCAGAACTGACCGCTATCGGCGCCATTACCAACCTATTGTCCGATCTTAACGGCAATATCGCGGTTATCGCTGTCGCTGTGACCACGTTAATCTACACCGCCTGGGGCGGACTGCGAGCCAGCCTTGAAACAGACCGCTGGCAAGCGTTGCTGTTGCTGGCGTTGCTTGTTGTGGTGGCCTTCGTTGCTTTACCGCAGCTCCCCAATGCATTCGACGCGGCCAAACTGCCGGATATTCCGGTGACCGCCTCGCTGAGCGTTGCGCTGACGCTGGTGATTGCCGTGACCGCCGCCAACCTGTTCCATCAAGGCTATTGGCAACGACTCTGGGCCGCCGAAGACGACGCTGCGCTGGGCCGGGGCGCTATGCTGGGCGGCGGCGTTACCGTATTGGTCGTCGCTCTGGTGGGCGCCCTGGGCATTGCAGCATCACTGAGCCTGGACGACATCGGCACACCGCCAATCCCGTTCTTTGCGTTGCTGACACAGGCACCGGCTTGGCTCGGGATAGTCGCACTGGTGCTGGCGCTTTGCCTGGTGGCGTCATCGGTCGACACATTACAGAACGCGCTGGCGTCCCTGGCGGTGACCGAAAAGCAGGGCCTGTCACTAACGTCTGCCCGCTGGTTTACCTGTCTGCTGATGATTCCGGTCGTGCTGATTGCCTTGCAGGGTTACTCGGTACTACGTCTGTTTCTGATCGCGGACTTGCTGTGCGCCACGGCGGTCATTCCGGTATTGCTGGGACTCTGGTCAAGAATGACAACACCGGCGGCGGTTGCCGGCGCACTGGCAGGGCTTGTGGGCGCAGTACTGCCCGGCGCAGTGAGCACGGGTAGCATGATGGCCGGGCTTGAAGCTGCCAGTTTCCCCGGCGGCATTCCCACGCTTGCGCCTTATCTGGGCGCTCTGTGCGCATCGACTCTTGTCAGCGTTGCTGTTGCGCTGGTGGCACCCAAAAAGCGCTAAACTCCGGGATTACCGGGTCATAGCGACATCATCCGTCGCGGACCCGGTCCGCTTTTGACGGCTCTCACACGCCAACCGTCCACTATTTCGGACACTGTACAGGTTTCCATACACGTCACAGATACCTCCTTGTCCTCCCGCTATCAGGCCTCCCGGCCTCATCGTTTATCAGCTCTGTAGATGCCGACTGTCCGGAATTCCGGATACTTTTTATACAGGCCATCCAAAGAACAGCAACAACCAACTGTTTTAAAACGCTTTATTAAACTGGCACAAGATCCGCTTCGGTTTATTACCGGTCAACAGTATCAAGCCTTAACGGCGCCGGCGTTCCATACAAAAACAATCACAGGAAGAAAAACATGTCGATCCGAGTCACTCTTGCGATCATAGCCATGGCAGTGCTCGCCATAACGAACCCGTCCCATGCCGGGACGCTTACCTCCGATACCCTTGCAGCGGGGAGCCAGTCCGGATCCCGCGACCGTCAATACCAAGTGTATGTACCTGACAATCTAACAACACCTGCGCCCATGGTGATGGCCCTGCATGGTTGCAGCCAGACCCAGGCCAACGTCATGAATGAATGGGGGTTGCAAGCTGCAGCCGACCAGTATGGATTCATCCTGGTTACGCCTTTCATTACCAGCTACGACGGCCTTAGAAACCAGAACTGTTGGGGATTCTGGTTCGACCAGCATCGTCATGAGGGTGCCGGCGAGCCACAGGATCTCGTACGGATCGGCCAGGCCATTGAAAGCCAATACAGCGTGGACGTTGATCGACGCTACATCACAGGCTTGTCATCGGGTGGCGCAATGGCAGAGGTAGCCGCCATTACGCACAACGAATACTGGGCTGCCGCTGCGTCGGCTTCCGGCCTCCCCTATGGCGAAGATGCCGGCTCAGTGTCATTGTCTGGCCAATGTCCGGGCAGTGCGACGTTTCACAGTGTCAGCCGTGTCGCCAGCGACATTGAACAGGAGCTGAACGACAGTTACCCCATTCCAATGATGGTGCTGCAAAGTGAAAACGACTGCACAGTAGTGCAGCCCGCGGGCCGCAATATCCGCGATGCCCATTTGCGGGTGTTTGGAGACAGCAGCCATGACACCCCGATCACAGCGCGCCAGAGCGAGTCCGACTGCTCGCCCGCCTATCAGAATGACTACCAGTGTGTGCACACCGTCTACGGCAATGGCGACGGTCGTTCGGTGGTTGAAACCGTTTTCTTTGACGGTCCGATCAATACCGCCAATTCAACCGATACAAACCACGGCCACTTCTGGGTCGGTGGTGTTAACGGCAGCGAAGGTCCATGGGCCGTAAGGGCCGGGCCCAGCTATCCGGATATTATCTGGGATTTCTTCAACCGCCACAGCCGCACTGGCTCCGTCAGCAATGGCCAGCCGACAATAACCGTGCTGGGCGACAACCCACTCGATCTGACACTGGACCAGAGTTTCAGCGATCCCGGCGCAACCGCAACCGATCCTGAAGACGGCAATCTCAGCGTCAACGCTGATTGCAGTTCAGTCGACACTTCTCAGGCAGGAGATTACACCTGCCAGTACACCGCAACTGACTCCGATAGCAATACAGTAGCCCGCACGCGCACAGTCCGGGTAACCGATCCGTCCGCACCCACAGCGTCCTGTGCCACCGAAATTGCGTCGCCCAGTGCTCACGTCACAGCAGGACGTGCCGAGAAAGGTGGCAGCTTCAACCTGCGCGCACTTTCGTTGTCTGACCGGCAGGACATAGGGGCATCCTACGACACCTGGTCATCCGTCACTCTGCATGAAGGCGAGCCCGGCACCTGGTACGCCGCAGAGCCTGAGGCGTGCCGCACTGGCGGTGGCAATAATGGGGGTGGTCAGCCATGCGAAGAGTGGTACGGCAGCAACCTTCAGCACCAGAACGCCAACCGCGCCTATTACCAGATGGGATATTTCACCGTCGGTGGTGACGATGCGCTGGGCGCTATATCCGGCGGCTACAACTGGGTCTACGAGGCGGCACCCGGGGAGTATCGCGTCGGTCAGTGCCCATAACCTGAATCTCATCACACCCGTGTCCTTTTCTCGCGGGTGTGGTGTTTTAACAACCGTCCAATAACAACAATATTCCGGAGACTAAACCATGCAAAGGACGCTTTTATATTTGTGCATAACGGCCTCGACCCTCGGTCTGAGTGCCTGCAATGACAGCGATAAAGACGACGACAATGCGGCACTCAACCAACCGCCCGCGTTCCTCAGCGGCGAGGTACACCACAACCGGTACGATGGCAGCAGCAATGACTTGCTGACCGCAGGGCTCGGTGCCAGTGGTCTGGCCGGGGCTGCACCTGCATTTGCCGATCCGCTCAATCCTTCGCCAGAAGAGTTGCGTACGCTGGCGATCTACAACAACTACCGGGCGCTGGTGGACACCTCTGCAAACGGTGGCTATGGCACCCTTTTTGGTCCACAGGTGGATGCTCAGGACAGTGAAGGCCGCGTCGCTGGTGATGAATACCTCGCCTTTATGACGGTTGGCGACGATGACAGCGTACCCGTCACCGCGATGGTTCAGATTCCCGACAGTTTTGATCCCGCCAATGCCTGCATGGTCACCGCGCCATCGTCCGGTTCACGGGGGATTTACGGTGCTATTGGCACGGCCGGCGAGTGGGGGCTGAAAAAGGGCTGCGCTGTGGTCTATACCGACAAGGGCAGCGGCACCGGCGCAGATAATATGGCGACCGGCACGACCCAGCGGATCGACGGCACACTGACGATGGATACCCGTGAGCCGGTGCAGTTCCGTAGCGATCTCAGTGCAGCCGAGAGGGCGGCGTTCAATACTGCCACTCCCGACCGTTTTGCGTTCAAGCACGCCCATTCAAAGGTGAATCCTGAAGCCGATTGGGGGCAGCATGTGCTGCAGTCCATCCGGTTCGGTTTCTACGTGCTCAACGAACAGTTTGGTGAGGAGACGCCCGAGGGCGGGCACAAAATAACCGTAACACCGGCTAACACGCTAGTGATTGCCTCATCCGTATCCAACGGCGGCGGCGCTTCGGTGCGGGCAGCGGAGCAGGATAGCGAAGGCCTGATCGACGGCGTTGCCGTATCCGAGCCCAACGTCAATCCGGTAGTGGACAGCAGCCTGTCGATTCGTCAGGGCAGCCAGCCGGCAATTACCGGTCACAGCCGCAGCCTGTTTGACTACACCACTGCGATTGCGGTTTATCAGGGCTGCGCCAACCGGGCGCCGAATGTGCGGGATGATGCGCCGTTTAACGCTGCGCTCAACAATGTGCCCGCCAATGAAAATGCCTGCGTAGCGCTCGCCGCCAAAGGGCTGGTGACCGGTGCCGACCTTGATGCCCGCGCCGCCGACGCCCAGCGCATTCTGGAGCAGGATTACGGCATTCAGCCGGAGCAGAATCTGGTCGCCCCCAGCCACTTCGGTGCCAATGTCGCCCAGAGTATTGCGATGACCTACGCCAACGCTTACGGCCGGTTCGGTGTCGAGGACCGGTTGTGCGGGCTCAGCTTTGCGGCGACCAACGCCAGTGATGGCAGCGTTATGCCACTGTCGGCCACGCAGGAAGCCGCGCTGTTTTCCGCCAGCAACGGCATCCCGCCCACCGCAGGTGTGAATCTGGTGTTCGATGATGCGACCGGCATGCCGACCAATCTTTCGCTCAGCACGTCGCCCAGCAGCGGCCTGCAGGACTATGGCCTGGACGCTTTGCTTTGCCTGCGCAGTCTTGCTCAGAACAGCGATGCGGTATCCGGAGCGGCCCTGTCAGGTGCTGCTGCCGCTAACGCGACAAGGATTGCGGATGGTATTGAAAAGGTGAGAGCTACCGGTGACCTGCAGGGCAAGCCGGCGATTGTCGTCACCGGTCGTGCCGACGCCATACTGCCCATCAATCACACTTCACGGCCCTACTACGGGCTGAATCAGAAGATTGAAGGCGGCAGTAGCGGCCTGCGTTACTACGAAGTGCTTAACGCCCATCACCTGGACGCGTTCAATGCGTTTCCCGGCTTTGATGCGCGCTATGTCCCGCTGCACCGGTATTACATTCAGGCACTGGATCTGATGTACGACCACCTGAAACAAGGTAGTGCGCTACCGCCCAGTCAGGTCGTGCGTACCACACCTCGCGGCACTGGCGCACCGGCACTGACAGCGGCGAATGTACCGCCAATCGCGGCCGCACCTGATGCGGCAGACCGCATCACCTTCGAAGCCGGTGAGGTTCGCATTCCTGATTAGAGGCTCGACTCAATAGGCCGCCAGCCCTGTTGGCGGCCTACTCCAGATCAATTCGGCGAATGGCCGTTTGGAGGAAGGCGGCTTTGACTTCAAACTGGGATTTGAGGGTCGGATCACGGGTTGCATCCCGCTGGCTTTCGACGCCTTTGAGTTCCTGCACCAGCCAGCCGCGAATCATCACGTAGTAGCGGCTGTCGGTGCCATATTCCACAATCGTGCGCAGCGAGGCGGACTGCTCTGGCGCATCAATTGCCGCCTCGACCGCCTGCACCATTTCGCCGATTTCCTCATTGTCGCTCGGTACACTCTGGCAGGCCGACAACACGGCCAGACAGGTGGCAATCATTACCGCAAGCAAGGTCATGGTGACTGCTTTCATTGGCTATTATCCTTGTCCAATCGGTTATTGGCGTCTGCTCACCGGTTGAGTGCTGCTTCTATTTCATCACAGGCCTGATCGTGGCTGAGCCGATCACAATCGATGGTGATATCCGCGTACCGGGTATAGAGCGCATATCGCTCGTCAAACAGATCGTCGAGGGTTTGATCCGGGCGCTTTGAGATGCCCCGAAGGCTGAAATCGCCGATCCGCGTTTTAACCGTATCAAGCGTGACGTTGAGAAAGACAACCTGGCCACGGGCGTTCAGATGGCGCATGGCCTTATCACTGTATACCGCGCTTCCGCCGGTGGCGATGACATGATGATCCAGCTCGACCTCGCATAGCACCCGCTCTTCAATCCCACGGAGCGCGGCATAGCCTTCGGAGTTGACGATCTCCTGCAGGCTCCGGCCTTCCGCCGCCTGAATCAACAGGTCTGTATCGACAAAATTGCGGGCAATACGCTTGGCAAGCAACACGCCCACCGTGCTTTTACCGGAGCCGGGCATGCCAATCAGCACAATGTTAGTCAGGGGAATACCTCCCGCCTGTCAGCCTGCAACTGGCCCACAGAGCATCAGAAGAAAATCAGATAAATCAGAAGCGCATACAGGCCATATTGCAGTGCATAGTAAAGGGTGCGGTTGTAGCGCTTTATTTTCTTGCCCAGCGTCCGGACCCGGTATACAGAACCAAATAGCCGGTTGAGCGCGCCGACCTTATCACCGTCTGTGTTCTTGGTCGCGGTGGCCGACATGACAAGACGAGAAAATGCCCGGTTTATGCCATCCACCAGACGTAATTTTACCGGGCGTCTGACATCCAGAAACAGCACAATCCGATTACAGTCCGTTCTGTTCTCAGCATAATGCAGGAAGGTCTCGTCAAACATGACCGCCTCACCATCTCGCCAGTGATAGCGCTGGCCATCAACACTGATATAGCAGTCCTGCGAATCGGGCGTCACCAGCCCCAGATGATAGCGCAGTGACCCGGCATAGGGATCGCGATGCATCACCAGACGCGCACCCGGTGGCAGCATGGCGAACATCGCACCTTTGACATCGGGAATACCCTCTATCAATGCCACCGTGCGAGGACACAGCTGGTTGGCCGAGTGCAGAGTGGCGCCGTACCATTTCAGGTAAAAGCGCTTCCAGCCGGTTTTAAAAAACGAGTTGAAGCCCAGATCATCCAGATCGTCTGATGCCTTGATGGCGGCAGCATCGTTGAGGCCGATGGCTTCATCACGGATGATCTCCCAGTGATCCTGCAGCACCTTAAGCTGCGGGAAGGAAGCCACATCAATATACGGCGTATTCGGCTGCTTTGAGGTCGCATAAAAGAGACAGTTCAGCGGTGCCAGAAAGTTCGAATGATCGGTGAGTTTGCGGCTCAGTTTCGCATGCTGAACAACACCCCGGCGCTGCACATAGAGGGCACAGAGAATAAAAATAGCGAGAATTATCAGACCCATGGTGATTAATCGTCCTTAACACCTTTACCAGCCAACAATCCCTACATTATTGATTAGCACACTACTCACTGTCCGTAGCGAAAAACCGAAGTATGCCGCTCCGCCAAATCTCATCAGGCCGGATCACAGCGGGATAACTGCTGCGCGGCGCTGTCCCAGCACCAGCTATTATCCGCTGTAAGATGAACGCCACCCAGCCAGCGATCAGGCAGCACACGGTTCAGTGCCGTATCCCGACCGGCCACCACGGCTCGACCGAACTCAGTGAGCATAAAAGGCTGATCCGCCAGAATGGAGCTGGGAAGCAATCGGTCACCCACTGTAAGCAAAGGCGATGCGGCGCGGGTCATATCAACCAGTAGTCCCCAAAAACCCAGATCACCCATGAAGCGCCGGGATTCCGTGCGCTGATATTCGGAGAATAGTTGGCTGAAACCCTGCTCCCCCTGAGCAATCAGGCACAAGGCCTGGTAAGCCGTGCGAGGCAAGCCTGTGCGGGGATCCGGGTATTCTTCCAGCAGGCGCCGGACGGTGCCTTCAAGAAAGGGCAGAGCCGAAGTATCACGCTGCAGCAAACCGGCCCAAGGCTCAGGTGAATCCGCGCAGAATGCTGCCCAGGCATCAGAGCCAAGTGCAAGCTGGTCCGCCGTCACCGGTGCCTCAAATGCCAGCAGAGCCGTCAGGCTCGCAGGCGTCGTTAACCCAAGGTACTGATCCGTGCAGATGAGGCTGAGTGCCGTCACCTCGTCGGGATGCTCCGCAAACCAGGCAAGCAACTGCAGAAGCTGCAACTGGTCGTACAGATCGTGCTCAAACCAGAGACGGATCTTCTGATAGTGCCCCGCGTTCCGCAGGATTGCGTCCCGCTCCGCGAAGCTTGTACGGATCGCCTCGCCATCGCCCCAGCCACGCCCGGCGATCGCGGCCGCACGCACATCGGACAAGGCCTCAAGCGTTAAGCCAGCGGGCACGGGCCCCTCGTGCAGAATATCCCGCCAGGGCAGATAACGCCCTGGCAGGCTGGCGCTGCTCATGATCTCAACAGCACAGTCGCCGTTGGTAATGTTCAGGATGCCTTCCGTGGCCTGCGCCATAGCGTTGCTCCGCGAGCCGCTCAGGGTTTACATCATGTCGTCAGCGTTATATTTCAGAACAGCCTCATCACTGTCATTGAAGAAGGTCAGCACACCGCGCTCCTGTTTGAAGTGCGTGGTTTCCTGAAGCATTTTCAGGTAGCTGTCTTCAACATCCATACCCGCAAGGCAGGCCATCTGGGTCGAGATCAGCGCCCCAAAACTTATATCGTTACCGCTCAGGGTATAGCTGCCGCTGAAATTATTGCAGCCGGCAAAGCCTACCGCACGGGTGCCTTCCTCGTGCAGCACAATATTGATCTCTTTGGCACGGACACCGACATCATTCTTGATGGCGTTACCGTTCAGCTCCACGAGTTTCCAGAAGGTTTCGGTCATGTTCACCTGGCCAGGTGCTGCTGCGGCAGCCGATACGCCGGGGCCGTTATCACTGCTGATCGAGGCATTGACCCGCGATACGAGAATCTTGACCGGTGTGCCCGAATCATTGGCAAAGGCAGGCACCGCCTGGGTGCTGATGAACAGGAGTTTGTTATCACGCATGATCTTGGCGCGCAGGCTATAGCGATTGCGCTTCAGGATACGGTCCGCATCGTAGGCAAGGGAAAACGCATACGGAGGACCACCTTCAGGCTTGAACTCCTTGCTGGCAATGGTCACCGAGGGTGCATCCGCACGGGAGACATCTTCCAGCGATACGGTCACCGTGGCATCGGGCGGAATCATCATCCGCTCCTTGTACCAGACGCTGCCCTCAATTCTGCTCTCCTCCATACCGCCTCCGAAACCGGCGCAGCCTGCCAGCACGCCTGACAGTAAAAACAGTATTCCCAGCGTCGCAATGCGATAAATCCTTTGCATGATATGGCTACTCCCGGTTGAGTTTGTTTCAGTATCTTCAGATAAAAATAGCATTCGAACGGTTGAGTTACAGCCGCAGTCGATATTTTCAGTTTCTTTTTGACGACACTCCCGTCAATCAGAGACTTTGCCCCGCAGCTGTTTCGTTCTGCCGCGCTGCTTCTTTTTGTCCGTTCGTTTGCGTCGGGCATTTTTACTGGGGCGCGTTGGTCGCCGTGGTTTTTCAAACACCACAGCTCCCTTGATCATATCGCCGAGCCGGCTCAGGGCGTCGTCCCGGTTTTTCTCCTGGGTACGATGCTGCTGCGCCTTGATAATGATCACCCCTTCCTTGCTGATGCGCTGATCATTGAGTTTCAGTAGCTGCTGTTTGTAGAACTCAGGCAGCGAAGACGACACCACGTCGAAGCGCAAGTGAATGGCCGATGAGGTTTTGTTTACATTCTGTCCGCCCGCGCCCTGGGCGCGGATCGCAGTCAGCTCAATTTCTTCGTCCGGTATCGAGACGGCATTGGAAATACTCAGCACAGCACGCTCGCCTTGTGGCCACATACCGCGTCGAAAGCGCAGCGCTTACACATCATGTTCGATCCTTTTGCCCAGGCAAATGGCATGGTCTGGGAAATATCCCAAAGCCTTGTAGAAGGCGACCACCTGGTCGTTTCCTTCACGCACCTGCAGATTGATTTTGGGGCAGCCTCTGGCTGCAATTGCGCGCTCGATTGCGACCATCATTTGACGCCCGAACCCCTTACGTTGATGATCCGGCGACACCGCCAGGTAGTTGATCCAGCCACGGTGCCCTTCATAACCGCCCATCACTGACGCCACGACTTGGCCGTCCAGCGTGCCGACCAGGAACAGATCCGGATCGACCTCCAGCTTGCGCCGGATATCCTTGACCGGATCATTGTGCGGCACAACCAGACCACAGGCCCGCCACAGCGTAACGACCTGATCCTGCTCTTCAACCTGAAAACCGCGAATATCCATTGGCTAGCGTCCCGTCAGCGAGCGTACATAACGAGTGCCGCCCAGTTGATACATTTGGCGGGTAATCCAGTCCACCCGTTCCCAGACATAGCCGCTGGGCTTTGCGGCATTCATCACTTTGGGGTTGGGCAAGACCGCAGTCAGGCGGGCTGCCTGGCCAGGCGAAAGGTAGCGGGCACTCACTCCGAAGTAGGCCTGGCTTGCGGCTTCAACACCAAAAATGCCATTCCCGAATTCCGCAATATTGAGGTACACCTCCATAATCCTGCGTTTTGACCAGAGGGCTTCCAGACCAAGCGTCAGCCCTGCCTCCAGACCTTTACGGACAAACTGGCGACCATTCCACAGAAACAGGTTCTTGGCCGTTTGCTGGGAAATGGTGCTGGCACCGCGCAACGAATCGCCCCTTTGATAATCCTCAACCGCGGCGGCGATAGCATTCATATCCAGGCCCCAGTGGGTCAGGAAGCGCTGGTCTTCACTGGCAATTACCGCCAGTGGCATCCAGGGGGAAATAGCGTCGATATCCACCCACTGCTGCCGGGGCGCCCGTTCAGGGTGCTGCAAGCGGTCGGCGATGATAAATGCCGAGGTAGGCGGATCTACAAAACGGAAAAGGAGAATAATCGCCGCCACCAAGAGCAGCAGACCGCCCAGTATCCAGGCCAGTCCCTTGAGTATGGATTTCGTTCGTGATGTCTTCGCCACGCCAGCGCCCCGGTTAAAAGTGACAGTCCAGAATACGACATACCATAACCTATTGGTTCGGCGAATTAATCATCTGATAAATCTAACTCAACGGCTGCAGACGGGTACTCTGAAACCGGTTAAGCAAATGATGCATCAGGTACACCGCCATCAATGCCAGCAATACCGCAACCGCCAGCGAACTGAAGCGATACAGATCGCTGTAGATCAGATCCTGCTGCGGCGACACATACTGTCCGAACAGAATTGCCATGGTCGTCAAGGCACTGAAGCCAGCCGCGGACATGCCGCCTTCAAGCATGTGGTAGCGGGCAAACAGCATCAGGCTCAGCCACAGGCCTAGCGCGATAAACGGCAACACACTGAAATGGTTCATCAAAACAAACTGAATCAGGAGCCCGAAGTTACAGCCTACCAGCGTACCGATAGCGCGATTCCAGCCGGCAGGCCCGGCACCTTTCCAGTTCATCGGGAACAGCACCAGAATGGTCGCCACCTGGGCGGACAACGACCCCTGAAGGTCCATCACCTGAAACCCGACGAACGACAGGGTGGCCACGGTGGTCGCCAGAATCACTTCATGGCGCTGGTTGGACAGGGGCTTCTTCGGCATTTGCCGGGGTTGGCGTGGCTCTACATCGGGAAACAGACTCTGCATCAGACCGGCAATAAAAAGAGTCAGCAGCACCGCCATCATATTGGAGGTGACGATATCGAACACATCGGCCTGCGGATAACTGGCAAAGTGCATTTGCATCGACAGGTTAACGATCGACATCGCCCCGAACAGGAAGTTTGGGCCACGGGCCATCTCCCGAAACAGCAGGGCGAAGAGCGCGACCACCACCAGCGTCATGGGAATCGGCTTGTCACCCAACAGTCCCTGCAGTACCAGAACGGCCACACTGACCAACGTCATGTTGGCGAGAAACTGGCGAATCACATGGCCGTTGAGCCTCGGCACCAGCCCCAGCAGCAGTATCGGCGTAACTGTGAAGAATGCACCGTAGTTCCAGCCCATGATCTTGCACAGCATAAAGCCGAGCGTGCCACCAAAGGCAATCCGCAGACACTGGCGCAGATCATTGCCATTAAGCTCACGCTTGCGGACCATCAGGATGGGATAAAAGCGGGGCATGCCAGCAGCCTTAATAAACGTAGTGAATCAGGCTGATCGCATGGATCTGCAACGCACCCAACCAACCCGCCAGACCATCGGCAGGG
>TARA_R100001440_G_scaffold15874_2_pt1 | contig 14437 bp, 11 predicted proteins | sample TARA_R100001440 | Tara Oceans TARA_R100001440 (sample SAMEA2622112) | marine metagenome | biome: marine biome (ENVO:00000447); feature: surface water layer (ENVO:00002042); material: "saline water (ENVO:00002010), including plankton (ENVO:xxxxxxxx)" | depth 5 m
CGTTTCTTATAACTATGTAGAAAATTCTTGGGCTATCGGGGAACTTTCGAGAACTGCTTGGTTAGATGAAGGGTTAGTTGCTTTCCCTAGAGCAGCAGGAAAAGATAACAGCACTCACCTTCTCTACTCTCATGAAACAGGGTTCGATGACGATGGTTCTCCTATGAACAATGTCTTTATTGAAAGTGCTGATTTCGATATTGGAGATGGAGAACAATTCCAATTTATTAGGCGATTTATCCCAGACGTTAAGTTCACAGGTAATTCTTCTGGGACACAAAAAATAAATTTAGTTTTAAAAGCGCGTAATTTTCCAGGAGATTCTTTAACTACCGATCAAACGAGTTCGTTTACTGCTACGACTACTAAAGTAGATACGAGAGCTAGGGGTCGACAAGCCGCTATTCGTTTCGAATCTGACGACGATGCAGAAACTGTAGACAGGTTAGGAGTTGGTTTTAGGATTGGTGCAACAAGGCTAGATGTTCAGCCTAACGGTAGACGTTGATGGCAAGAATACTTCCAGGAAGATTGCCTCAAGCTGCTTCAGATACAGTGGAAGCTCCTACGTTTAACAGAGCTATGCGACTGTTAGAGTTAAACGTCGGTACTTTTGACCCTGATCGTACTCCTCAATACACTTCGGCTAACCGTGATACGTTGTTTTTCGAAAAAGGGGATATTATTTGGAATACCACAGAGAACGTTCTTCAAGTATATTTGGGTAATTCTTGGCAGAATATTTCAACGCCAAGCACCTCTGGTGTTAGCGCAACAGGGAGTATCGGGGTAGTTAGTGTTGCTACTAATGGTAACGTTGGGGTGTCTTTGTAGTTATGAAAAAGACTAAGAAACAACCTAAAGTACCCGCAAAGTATTTAGCTGGTCTTTCTGCGAAAGAAAAAGCAAAACGTAAGAAAGAAATAGCTAAAAACAAAAAGAAGTCTCTAAGTGACCCTTCTGCTTATAAATTTTCTACAGATAAGAAAAAAGGTAAGCGTAGGAAAACAGTTGAGTCTAAATATACACGGCGCTTTAGAGAGAGGTTTGGTACAAAATCATGAGTCTTTCAGCTAAAACTAAAAAAGCTTTGGATAATAAAGCGGAAGCTGCGCGTAAAAAAGGTAAAAAAGTTACTGCTGGACAACTTGCTCGCGTCTATAAACGAGGGTTAGCTGCATATAAAACAGGGCATCGTCCTGGAACTTCTCAACACCAATGGGCTATGGCCCGTGTTAATTCTGTACTTACTGGCGGTAAAGCAGCTACTGTAGATAAAGATATTATGAAAGGTGGGAAAGCTAAAAAGAAACCTGCTAAGAAGAAAACTGCATGACTAGAATATTTGACGACGAACAGACTACTTCTTTAGTTCGTGCTATGGCGAACCCTGAATCTAATGCTCGTAAGATGGCAGAGCAAAATCAAGAGATTGGTGTTCCGTCTGATATTACTAACGATATTCTTAATAAATACGCTACATACGGGGCTAATACTGGTATCGGTAATCTTGGGGGAAACCGATTAGTAGAAGCGATAAATGATCAATACCGTAAAAAAGTAGACGCGCCTTTACAACAAGAATCAAAAGAGGCGTTTCTTGGTGGTTTTACAGAATTGTTAGCTGAACTAGGAAAAAGTGCGAAGGACTTTCTTACAACGGGGGCAGAGACTGCTACAGAGACTGCTACAGAGACTTCAATACCTTCAGGGATCTCCATACCAGAATCTACGGTTCCTACTACCCCCCGTAGTCTTACGGAAGCAGACCCAACAGCACTAGACGAAGCGATAAACTCTCCTATTGCTAATACAGATGAAACACGATTAGATAAATTTAAAAAATACTTAGAAGAAAATCCTGTACTCGCTAAACAATTAGGCGAAAGCGCGGGGACTCTCGGCGGTATTTTAGCGAAAGAAGCAATAGGCGAAGACGAAACGGAAAGAGTAATTTCGGCTCCTAGACCTCGTTTCCAACCTTCTCGAGTCCGGACTCCTCGTATCGGTATGTCGGGGGGAGGAAAGCCCCCTGAAGGCTCTGTATTAGGCCGTAAGCTCTTTTTAGAAGGCGGCGAAGTAGACGGGCCAGGAGGCCCGAAAGAAGATCTCGTACCTATTTGGGCGAGTGATAAAGAATACGTTATGTCTCATGAGGCAGTAAAACGAATGGGGGGAGGTGATTTCGATAAAGGAATCGCGACCCTTGATAAAATTAATTTCGGTAAATAGTTATGGCTAACGAAACTGCATATAGTTATCAGGCTCCCGATCAACTTATTTATAACTTACTTACGGGGGCTGATGCAGGATTACAAATTGATCCCGAAACGGGACAAAGCACTCGTTTAGGGTTATTACCTCTTGTTGAAGCTTATTACCGAAGTCAATTTCAAAATTTAGGCGCAGAAGATAGTTCTCCGTTTACTTATTCCGATGAACGGATTGCAGAGTTTTCTCCTAGAGAAGAACTAGCTATGCAACTCGCGGATCAAGGAATTGGTTCGTTCGCTCCTTTTTTAGCCCGTAGTGCTGGGTTAACCGAAGAATCTTTAGCTACGTTAGCTGGTGGGGCTTCAGAAGCAAAAGCTCAAGCACTTCGTGCGTTACAACAAGGGGAAGACTATACAAAATTAGGTATCGGGCAAGGAAGTGAGTTTTTAACTCGAGGTGTCGATAAAGCAGGGGAAGCTGAAAAAGGATTACTTTATTCTTTAGCTGGGGTTCGTGGTCGTGGCGAACAAGGATATCAATCAGGTCTTGCAAATATATTACAAGGGACTCAAGAAGGACGAGCTGGTTTAGACGAAGCTTCGCCGTTTTTTACTCAAGCTCGTACCCAAGGTTTAGACGCAGCGACTGAAGCAGAACGTTTAGCTAGAGAAGCTCAAACTAGAACTGATCCGTTTTTAAATGAAGCCTTAACAGGGGTGCGCACTGGTAGAGCCTCTGAATTAGCAGGAATTACAGCTGCAGAAGCTGCGGCTCGTCGCGCTACAGATATACAAGATCCTTATTTACAAGAAGCGTTAGGACAAGTACGTTCTAGCACTGGAGGGTTCGACACTGCGGATATTGATCGTTTTCAAAACCCTTATGAAGATTTAGTTGTTCAACAAACGATTAGAGATTTAGAAAAAGCTGCTAAACAAAAAGATATAGCTAGAGACGCAGCCGATGTTACATCAGGCGCTTTTGGGGGGTCTCGTTCTCGTTTAGGTGCTCAAGAAAGACAAATAGCTGAAACCCGTGGGTTAGCTGAAGCTTTAGCAGGAATCCGAGCTGGGGGTTTTACGTCAGCTAGAGATGCTGCGATGGGAGAGTTCGCTCGTCAACGAGGGGCTGAAGCTGGGGCAGGATCGCAGATCGCAGGTCTTGGAGCACAAGCTGGTTCCGCTCAAGCAGGATTAGCTCAAACTTTAGCTGGGTTAGGCGCTCAACGAGGGGCTGCTCAACGAGGTTCTGCTAGCGAAATAGCAGCATTAGGAACTCAAAAAGGTTCTGAGCTAGAACGATTAGCTTCTACTATTGCTAATTTAGGCGCTCAACGAGCAGGGTTTGAAACAGGTGCAGGAACTGCATTATCTAACCTCGCTCAACAACGTTACGGTATGGGGACAGGTACTGGTCAAACTCAAGCTGCATTAGGCTCTCAGTCTGCGGCTCAACGATTAGCGGCGGCTCAAGCAGGACAAGCAGCTAAACAAGCTACTGCGGCTACGTTAGGCCAAGCAGGACAACAAATTTACGGTATGGGTTCAGGCACTGGTCAACAACTATTTGGTATGGGAACTGGTACTGGTCAACAACTAAGTGGGTTAGCTGGCCAATTAGCAGCTGGCCAACAACAAGGTGCCCAAGCGATGGCACAACAAGCACAGTTGCAACCACAATTACAAGCAGGAGACGTAAGTTCTCTAATGCAAACAGGTGCAATGAACCGTGCTAGAAATCAAGCACAACTAGATTTGAACTACCAAAATTTCGTAGGCCAGTATAATTTACCGAATCAACTTATGTCTGGTTATGCGAACTTCTTAACTGGGGCTGGGCCGTTAGCAGGAGGTACGGGTTATTCTGGTACTACCCAACAAACGCCTTTTGGGTATCAAGGCTATAGCACAGGTGGGGGTTATAAAGAAGGTGGACAACCGATTCCTGAGGGAAATAAAGGATTAGCTGCGTTAGCTAAAAAAGCTCCTGAAGTTGTTCGGAAGATGGGCTTTACCCCTGTTAAAAAGAATATGGGTGGGGGATTATCAGGTCGTTTCCCAAGGGCTTCTCGTAAGTTAGGAGCGTAACATGGCTAAAAACTTCGGATTTAATATCGGTGGTGGGGGAATCGCGGATCTTGTTGCTGCACCTAAAGTTAATCCTATTCGTTCAGGACAGTTTGCACCTACGCCCCAGTTTCGTAGAGATACTAAAGAGCCGAAAAAACAAATAACAGGTGCATTGCTAGGGGCTGCTTCTCCGTTTCTTGCTGAAGCGGGTATCGCGGGTTTAGCAAAAATCCCAGGACTAGAAAATCTTTTATTTGAGCCTAAAGCTGAACGCGAAAAAAAGTTTGGAACTGTTAAAGATCCTGACTCAGGAGTTATGCTTGGGCCAAGCCCGTATATGCAAGAAAGAGAAAAACGCAGTAAACAGGTTGATGCTTCTTTAAAATCACTGCCTCTTCCTCAACAAAAAACATTATTAGGGAAAGGTTTAACTGAGTTATTGTCTTTCGCTCCTGCATTAGCGTTAGGAGATGATAACGATGGTTCTGTAGCTGCGTTTATTTCTGCAGCACAAGCGGGTAAAAAATTAGAGGGCGCTTTAGATGAGCAACGTCTAAAAGCCTATTTAGCGCGAGAAACGAAACGTGGTGAATTAAAAGCTGACGTAGGCGATTTCGACAGAAAAATTTCTTATAGTGCAGTATTACAAGACGACGGCAGTTTCGCTCCTGTAAAACGACAAGTATTAATCTCCCCAGATAAAGCCACTCGTTATGTAATGAGTCAAGGAGATGCCGCAGTTGATTTCGTTTACGGCGAAGACGGAAACGAAGTTCCTGTTCCTAGGGGTCAATACTTCGTTCGTGAAGAACTTACGTTAGACGATAATGATCCTGGAAAACCTGACAAAGTAAAACTATTGGATACAAATACCAGTCAGATTGGGTACGGAACTGTTGAATATATGCAAACCCCGCAGGGACGAGACAGCCGAATTGTGCTTCAAGATCCTCGTAATCGTAGGGGCACTAATGAATTTACTACAACAGCTTCTTTGAGAGAACAATTCGGAGATAACTGGGTTCCTTATGACCAAGAATTAGCTGATTTAGATGCTCGCGAAAAAGGCGACCCACAAGTATTTAAAACATTTGAGGGACGTTTAGATCGTGAAGTAGCTACTTTTGAAGTAGCAGGAATAGCTTCTCAAATTATTCCGATTGCGATGGAAGCAGAAAAAAGACCTGAGCTTCTAACTGACGTAGGTCGTGTTCCTGGATTCTTGGATAAACTACGAAAAGAAATTAACTCTGCGTATAACATCATAAATAACTCAGGGAGATCAGTTAGTCAAATTATCTACGACCAAGGACAAGAAACAGGTTCTTCGGTTAGTATGAGTAAGTTACTACTCGCTTCTAATAACTACAGTCAAGTTATGAATACCCCTGGAGCGACTGATGCAGAAAAAGAAGCTGCTCAACAAGGATTAGTTTCTGCTTTAAAAGTAGTACAAGCCCGAGCAAAAGAACAAGGATTTTCTAATTCTTTAACGGAAATGGATTTGGAAGGCGATGCTTTTCAAGATCTAATCGTAAAACGTGGGTTGCTTTCAGCAGGACAGTTACGTTTAGCGTATGCTGCGGCTGCTGCTGATGGACAAACAGGTACTTCCCTTTCAGATAAAGACGTTATCAACTTCTTAGAGCAATTAGGCTTTGGTGATACTAATGCTAAATTAGTTGGTAAAAAAATGACTAATTTTGTTCTAGGACGTTTACAAAATTTCGATTCTAGGGAGTTTAGGGACTTAGCAAACAATAGCAGAACACATACCCCAGCTAATATCCAACGAGTTGATAATTACTTAGTAGGCACTTTAGGTGTCAGTCGAGGAGATTTAGCTACAATCGCTGATCCTAATAAAACTGAAGAAGAAAAAAATCAAGCTGTCTCTAATGTTTTTGAAAGAATTGCTAATACTTCTAGGGGAACAGCGTTTCCTGATTTTGTATACGATAAAGAAAACAGTCGCATTCGCTATAGACCTGTATTAGAAAGGTTGCAGGGACGCGAGCGCATTTACAACGAATACATGAATAAGATCTTCCCTCATTACGATATAACTGAAGATGAGGTAAATTTAGTTGGTGAAAGGGAAACAGATCCTCTTCAAACAAGTCGCGGCTCACAAGCTCCTGCTGGACAATTACAAATCCGCATCAGGACAACACCATGAGCACAGCCCCTAATGTTCAAGTTTTAGATAATTTTCTACAAACACCAGAGTTTGATGCATTTAAACAACTTACATCTGCTCAAACAGTTGGTGATTTTACTCTAGGAGAGATTTTTGCGAACGACCCTGTTCGCCTTAATGCTTTTTTAGAAGCAGAATATCTACAACAAAAAGCTGAGGAAGGGAACGAAACAGCTGCTGGATTAGTTGACGCTCAAGATACTGATATTACTAACGCAACATATCGTTATTTACAAAGATATCAAAAATTAGATCCTGTAGAACAAACTGCTCTACAACTAGATACTCAACCACGACAAGTAGCTGTTGGTAGAGAACAAGGTTTACCAATAGATATTATGTCTACTTTTGGACAAGAGTCTGACTATAGCACTCTTACCGAAAGCATGACAGACGAAGAAGAGCGACAGCGTTTAGTTTCGTTAAATATAGACCCTGATGTCATTTATGAAGGGGATAAAAACTTTTATCAAAAATTTATGCAGGGTTCAGATCCTGTAGATGAAAACTCTCCTTGGCGAGTAAAAGCTTTTTTCTTCCCAATAAATCTCACCCCGTTTGAAGCTGAAAAATTATTAGAAAAAGAATCACCTAACGCTGAATTTAGATATATAGACCCACGCGACCCTAGTATGGGACTCGCAATCCGCGATGAAACTACCAACGGTAGGTTTGTTCCTTTACGTCCTCAATTCGGTTACGAAATGGGCATGGAAGAACTTATTACAGTGGTAGGACAAGAAACAGCAGCCCTCGTTACCGAGGTTGTCGGTATGAAAGGTTTAAGTAAGTTACTTGGTGAGGCAGGAGAACAAGCTACTTACAGACAAAAAGCTGGTCGCGGGGCAGGAACTGTGGGGGTCGCGGGGTTAGCCGCAGGTATGGGCCGTTTTGCACAATTAGCATATGGAAACGCAAAAGGTATTAACGATGTTTCTATTGAACGTGCTTTTGATGACGCTAAATTAGCAACTATTTTAGCAGGAACTGGGGCAGCGGTTATTGGAAGCTCATTATCTGTTCTTGGTCGAGTTTGGCAATCTGTAACTGGTTCTGCTATTCCTGAAGAAATCCTCACTCGCCTACGAGCTAAAATTGATAATGTTAAAACGAAAGGAACTTCCGAAGAATTTACCTCCGAAGAATTAGCAGAAAGAACACGAGAAGCAGCTATTGCTGTGGGGGAAAGTGTTAAAGAATACACCCCAACAGCAGGAGAGCTAACCCAAGATAATTTTCTAAAAGCATTAGAACTAGAGCTTTTTGCTCAAACTTCCCCTACTTCTAAAGGTAGACAAGCCTACGAAGATATTATTCAAAATAATTCTAATGCTGCTTTTAATTTTTGGACAGAACTTACAAAAAATGTTCCTGAGTTACAAGCTATCTCTTACACTGATTTTAGAGAGTTTTTAGCCGCCCAGCAAAAACAATATGCTGAACAAGCAGCTGAAGCTGCAAAAATAAAAATTCGTGATATAGAGGAAGGAGCGACTATAGATCAGGTTTTACCTGAACAGCCTCCTGAGCAAATGCTTACGGTTGATGAACTTGGGTCTACTTTTACAAGGGATCAAGAATCAGGAAGTTTAATCTTTAAACGTAATACTCCTGAGTTTTTAGCTCAATCTGATGAGGCATATAACGCTGCTAAAGATTCGGTAGCTAGAGAAATTGATTCGTTATCGGGTCTTAAATACGACCGTAAAACTGATTCAGCAACAAGAATTATCCCAGCTTTTCGAGCAGCGTTTAACGCTGGAGAAGATAAAGACGCAATCATGCGAACTCTAGGAGAAGTTGAAGCGTCTGATGTAATTAAAAGTATGATCCCGATGCGAGATGGGGTTAGCATGCTAAAGCAACTTTTAGGGGTAACTGTAGACGAGCAAGGAAAGTTTCTAAAACAAGCTGATTTAAGTTTTGGGCAACTAGCAGGAATGCAAAATGCTTTAAACACTTTGTTCATGGAAAGCAATGACCGTGGTGTTAGACAAGTTGCTATGGATTTACGCGATGCTGTAGAAGCTCAAATAGATGATCTAATTACGTTCACAGCTCGCAAGCAATTAGCCGCAGAAGGAGTAGAAGCTCCTACTGCTAAAGTGTTAGGCGAAAAAATACAAGAAATAGCTGGGCCACTAATTAGAGCGCAAGAGAATTTAGTTGCTGCTAATAAAAGTATTGAGCGTAGATTCATCCGAGAGCTAGTGGATAAAGAACCTTCAGAGATAGCTGGGTTTGTTTTATCATCTAGTCCTAGACAGATCACCCAGTTATTAGATCAAATTTACCAACTCCCTGATTCTATTGTTCGTATGCAAAATCTTCGACAACTTGTCGTAGAAAATATGCGAAAGAGTTTAGGAAATTTACCGTTAGCTGAACAAAATAAAGCCTACGCAAAATTTATAGAAAAGAATGAAGATCAACTTCAAGCTCTATTCCCTGAAGCTCAATTTTTAAAACTTAAAAATTTTCAAGAAGTTCAAGATCAAGCAGAAAGAGAAATAACAGAAATTTCAGAAAACTTAATTGAATTAGAGAAAAAATTAGGCAAATCTCCTGCTGACTTTATTAAAGACTTTTTAGATCAAGGTCGTATCGCCCGATTAACGGAAGCTGCTGAAATGTCTCGTCAAGAGTTCGGAGAGCTTATTAGACAAAATCCTGAATTACAGCCTTATGTAACAGCAATTACCAGAGATTTTTTCAAGGGATCTTTCGAAACTCCTCGCACTGGCCAAGGTGAAATGTTTGAAACAGGAGGTTTTGACGTTGATGGATTCGTTAACTTTATAAATGCAGGAATAAAACAGGGGTCAGAGGGAACTTCTCAATTAGCTGCTATATTTACCCCGTTATTAGGTAAAAAAGAGGGTTCAAAATATGCTAAAGATTTACGCATTCTTGCTCAAATACTAGACCGAGGGTCTAAAAGAGCTTCAAGAAGTCCTATGACTCAAGGTGCCGCAGCAAATCGAACAATAGATGATCATTTAGAAGAACTCTCTTTCGGTGTTCGTTTATTTGTAGCTCCTTTAACTCAGACAGGTAGAAGAATTACTGCATTTATTGGGGGTTATAGGGAAAGAGCAAAAAGTGATGTGTTAGAAATTTTAGCTGATCCTCGAAAATTAGATGTTTTATTAAAAGACCGACAAGAAAAATTATCTCGTCGTGAGTTTTATAGATTTTTAGGAGCATTAGCTATCTCCCGAGAAGTGGATATTGGATCAGAAACGGGTGAAGATAGATTCGATAGAGCTATAAAAGGTGTTCAAGGAAAGGTAGAAGGCGTTTCCGATTTGTTCTCAAGGATGTTTGACGATGAAGATTAAAGTATTCGAGCCACCGTTACCTGACTTCGACCAGATGTCCGAAGGCGGCGAAGTTAAACCTCGTAAAATGTTTGTGGGTGGGGGATTTAATCTTGAGGGGTTTTCACCAAACCTAGAAAGGTTTTCTAACTCAGACGTTTCAGCTCAAATACAAAAGTCGGTACAAGAAGCTTTAGCTAAAGAAAACATACCAGACTTTTCTCAAAACATCGCGGATCTCGAAAAAAGATTAGCAGAAATTTCTTCAGGTGTTTCTGAACAAGATGTAGCTAGTCAAATATCAAAAGCGGTAGCTGGTTTACCAGAAGGTATTACTGAAGCAGACGTACAAAAGATTGTCGACGCTAACCCTGGATTGACTAGAGAAGAGGTTGTTTCTTTAATCCAACAGAATCCTGGGATTCAATTATCAGATGTTCAATCTGAAATAGATAAAGTTGTAGCTAATTTACCAGAAGGACTTTCTGAAGCAGATGTAGAAAGAATTTTAGGTGGTGCAGATACAGTTAGCTCAAGGGATCTAGCAGAAGCATTAGCTAATATTCCTAGTGGTGATGCTACCAGAGAAGAATTACGAGAATTAGCTGAAGAAATTTATAGAGAACAAGGGCAGTTCGCTTCTGAAGCTGGACAGGGGGACATTGGTCTCGGATCGCAACAATTTAAAGAAGAAGAAATAGAACGGATCCTTGATCGTTTATTAGCAAATGCAGGAGTTACAACAGGAGGCGCTGCTGCGGCTGATACTGCCGCTCCTGTTACAGGAGTAGATCAAGAAACAGTTACGCAAACTATTCAGGATATGCTTTCTGCGGGTACTTTAACCCCAGAAGAAATACAAAGAAGAATCGACGCAGGAGACATTACTAAAGAAGATGTGCTCTCGATTATTCAAGGGGGTTTTGAATTAAGTGAAGGACAACTTGCTCAACTATTTGAATCAGGAGTTTTAACCAGAGAGGAAATTGCAGCTTTAGTTGAAGAAGCTATCGCTGGTGTTGAAATAAGTGAGGGAGTTACTGAGGAGGATATCGAACGAATAGCAGAAGCTTCAGGTCTTTCAGAAGAACGAGTACAAGAATTAATTTCTGAACAACTTCAAGGTTTCGATCCTAATATAGATACGAATCAATTTGCTACTCAAGAGCAACTTCAGGGTTTAGCTACTCAAGAACAGTTAAGTGATTTTGCTACTCAGGAACAGCTTCAAGGGTTAGAAAGTATGTTCCAAAACTACTTGACCCCTGAACAATTACAAAGTTATCTTCCTCAAGAAGGACAATATATTACACCTGAGCAATTAGCAGAAGCTACAGCTAATGATTACGATGATATTATTAAAGGGCTTACTGATAAATTAGGGGAGTTAGAAACTAAATATCAAAACGTAACTGATCAGTATGAAGCTGATGCTGTTAATGCACAAATTAATAAAACTAAAGATGATTTAAATACTTTCTTTAGAGGAGCAGTGCCTTCAGGACCGCGAACGGGTTCTACTTCACAGTTTACTTCTGGGGCTTCTTTCCTCCCTGGAGGGAGTTCGATGGCAAATCTTATTGCTGGTCAAAGACAAGGATTAGGACAAGACCCGTTTAGCACTTATCTAAAAACATTTACACCAAGCTACAGTGCATACGATGCCCCAGTTACTGCTGAAGAATATGGTCTAGCAAGTCTGCCGTTGATAGACACTCAATATAGTAATCCGTTTACAGGCGGGGCTTCATACAGAAGCTCTTCTCCGACCAGTGTAACTACCGCTGGGGCTGATGGTAGACAATACGGGCTTACCGTAATGCCTGATGATGATCCTGGAAGTTACAACCAAGGCGGTCAAGTTTCTAACGGTATTATGGATTTAACTAATTTCCAAACTAATGTCCAACCTTTTCAAAATGCTTTTAGGCCGAATGTACCAAGGAATTAATTATGGCTATGCCCCTTAACGAAATGCCCAGCCGTTTAGATCAAATGAGAGATGAAGCTAGTAACCCAATGATGGGTGGGCCAATGCCTCCAGCACCGATGCCTCCTGCTGCAGAACCTCCTGCTGCTGATCGTATGGGCGAACTTTTAGCTGCGTTAGGAGGGGAAGGTGAGAGGATGTCCCCCGAACCCGCAATGGAAGAAAGCCCTATGGTTATCGGTAGTGCGTTAGCTCAAGCTGCTGTAGAAAACACAGGTTCTGTCGCAGAAGCTAGAGCATCCCTTGAAGCTGCTTTAGCTGAACTAGACGCGATGTCAGCTTAACCAGTTTTTCCATTTTTCATCGCCTAAAACTTCTTGGGCGAGGTCAAGTTTATTACGCAAGGCTGTTACAATCTTTTCGTCTATCGTATCTTTAGCTACTAAATCAACATAAGTAACTTTGTTAACTTGTCCGATACGATGAGCGCGGTCTTCTGATTGCAAACGTTTTTCTAAATCAAAACTGTTTGAGTAATAGATTACATTCTGTGCTTCGGTAAGGGTGATACCGTAGCCTCCTGTTTGTGTATTACCTACGAAAAACCGTAACGGTGACTCAGGGTCTTGGAACTGTTTAATCGCTAACTCTCGTTCATCTGTATCAGTATCTCCAAAATAACTAGCTACTGCGTCAGCTCCAAATAACCCTTGTAACGTTTCTACAATCTCTAAAATATTTTGTCGATAGTTTGCCCAGATAATAATCTTGCCCTGCATTTCCCCTATAACTTCTATTAGCTCGTCAATCCTGTTGCTCTCTACAGGGGTCTCTGTTCCGTCATCACTTTTTACATGGCCACATACGATCTGATGCAGCCTCAACAGTTGTGTGAGTATATTCGTAACACTTATTGTTTCTTTGTTCTCAAGCTCAGTAATCGCTAATTCTTTTAGCTCAGAATACAGTTTCTTCTGTTCCGCTGTAAGAGTGACATCCCTCCGTATATACAGTTTATCCGGTAGGTCTAGGCAGTCCTTTTTTAATACCCTATAAGAGAACGTATCTAGTCTCTTAGTAAGTTCCTCTAGGTTCCTATACCCTACTACCTGTCTAACGGTACGGCCCCCAAAATAGCGATTTACGACCTCTCCGAAGTGGTTCTGAAAAGAATAAAACGACGTATACCCTAACATTGCTGGCCCTAGGACTTCTGTCTGACTGTACAAGTCAAGGGGGGATTTAGTAATCGGCGATCCTGTTAGCAATCTTTTGAACTTAGTATTCTTAGCTAGTTTGACAATAGCTTTCGTTCGTGCTGCTTTCGGGTTTTTTATCGTTGTAGATTCATCAACCGCGAGTAGTGTCTGGTGTCCTAAGATAAAATTCTCAGTAAACTTAACACCTTTCTTTGTGCTTAAAGCTTCGACGTTTATAACGAAGATCTTTAACTTATCTACATTGATATCGAACAACTTCATTAATGCAGCTTTTTCGTCTTTGCGAGGGGCAGGAGACCATACCGCTACATGACGGTCGATATACTCAGGCATATGGTCTGGTATCTCTTTAGTAGACCAGTTCTTAAATACTCCTTTCGGTGCAATAATAACAGCTGAGTCAATAGCTCCTTTACCGTACAAGATGCCGATAGTGTCTATAAGAACTTTAGACTTACCTGTTCCCATCTCCATAAAAAGCCCATAAGACTTCTTGTTCCAAGAACGGGTAAGCGCCGTTTTCTGATGCGCAAACGGTTGCGTCTTAAATTCGTACTTCAACGATGTTCCTTTCTAAGTTCTATAGAGAAGTTTAAGAATAGATATAAAGAAAAGAAATGATTTCTTTGTGTTACGAGGCCTCTTTAATAGTTCTAATAGATTCTATTGTTTTTCACTCTTACAGGATTCTCTTACGCAACAGTAACTTAGACTCTAAATTATTAGATCTATTACTCTATTAGACGATTCTGTTAAATTTTTTTAAAAATTTTTTATTTCTAAATAGACTAATACAAGTAATACGGCTTTACTTCCGAAAAGCCTAGAGGTTAAGGTAACTCTCTATAAAGGAGAAATTAGAATGACTGTTTATATCGTCCAAGAGGTCTCTGGAAGAAACCTTGTACCCGCTGCAAAATATGGCGAGTTAAAACCCTTGCTCCCAGCGAAGACTAATCTAATGCTTTCTACAGGCCCAGAAGTAGCTAGGCTTAAAAGAAAGTTAGTTGATTTCAACGACGACGATTACCTATTACTTATAGGTGACCCCGCCGCGATCGGATTATGTTGCGCTATAGCAGCATCTATCAATGGTAGATTTTCTGTCCTCAAATGGGATAGACAGGAGATGACCTATTACCCCGTATCCTTCGATATCCGAGGGAACGCAACGGACTTGGGAGAAGTCTATGTCTGAAGAAGAAAACGCTTTGTCGTTCGAAGAACTGACAGGTGCAGCCTCGCAAGAGGAATGGAACGAAACGACACTCGATAACGAGTACGCAAAGATTAGTAATACTGCGTTGAAGATGCAGGATCTTCAGAAAGTAATAAGTTCGTTAGAAGAAGAACTTAAACGCAATAAAGAGCTGTTGCGCGTAGTTGAGGAAACTGAATTACCTGAAGCGATGCAAGCTGCGAACTTACAAGAGATCAAATTGACCAACGGTGCGAAAGTAACGATATCGCCTTTTTATAAAGGG
>TARA_R100001440_G_scaffold75483_2_pt1 | contig 14318 bp, 18 predicted proteins | sample TARA_R100001440 | Tara Oceans TARA_R100001440 (sample SAMEA2622112) | marine metagenome | biome: marine biome (ENVO:00000447); feature: surface water layer (ENVO:00002042); material: "saline water (ENVO:00002010), including plankton (ENVO:xxxxxxxx)" | depth 5 m
TTGCCACACAAATCATTTTTGATTTCTTGGAACTCTCTCCAATCACAAAGATGGTCATTGTTTAACATTCTGATAGAAAGCCAAGTTATAGTTATATCAGGCATATGAACTACAGCATTGTAATCTCCTTGCTCGGCATCAACTTTTGCAACTTTATATTTGCCATCAGCAGAATACCAACACTCGGTTTTTAACAATGCATCCAACTGTTTTTTTCTATCAGCTTTACTCGGTGCTAAAAATTTTTTCGGTACATCGAAATGTTTTCTATAACCACTCTCAGACATAAATTCTTTTGCACTAATGTTGTGTTGTTGAAATCCATTACACACATTTATCCAACTGCCAAATGTATCAGAATTAATTCTAGGTTTGGTGTCATCATAATGTTTATGAAATATTTCGCTTACCTCATAATTGTTTTCCATAATTAATTTCTCCTATAGTTATTAATAAAAAACCTATACAAATTTCTGATCCGCTCCAGCTCCAGCTGAAAAGTTTCAGATAATAATCAAGGCGGTCTCAATGAAACCGCCTTGATAAATATTCCATATGGAATTGTTAGTCTTGACTGACGAAAATACCCTCTGCGAAAGATGGAACATAATCCATTGTTCCTGTACTTGCCCATACTACAGGAAAGTCAGGAGGATTATCTCCTCTTTCTGTCCAACAATATCCATCTGTGAAATACAATGCCACATCAGGATAATCATCATGGTCAGTCTGCTCGATGAGATTGAAGAAAGGGTCAACCTCTGTACCACCACCTGATAAGGTACGCATCTCAATCTCGTCACCCTCAGACACTTGAAAGACATCCCAATAATCTTCGAGTTTGATATCATCAAGATGATGTCTGTCTTTTGGATTAACAACAACATGATTAGCATAGCATATCTTGATTGTCTTAATCTGAGGAAACTCACTAGCAATTTTGTCAACATTCTTGACAAAGTACTCTCGCTCTTCCTGTGAGACAGAACCTGAGATGTCAACGCAGATTGCAAGGACACCTGATTGTGTAGGTCTCTTGCTTGGCAGATAAATATCTTGAGCAAGATATCTTCTGTTGTATCTATTCCATGTTGATTCATCACCGCTCAAAGTGTTAGAGAAATAATTTCTCAACAACTCCAACCATGATATCGGTTTGGATAGATTGTTTCTTGCATCAGATACTGCATTGTAACCACCGCTCTTACCGACACTCTTTTCCATCATGTCAGCTTGAATGATTTTCTCTTCAATGCTTTCTTCTTCTTCTGCAATTGCATCAGCATAAGATTGTTGAGAAGTAGCATCTTCATCTGCGTCAGCAGAAACATTGCCACCTTGCTCTTCATCTTCGCCAATTGGGTCAGGTAAGTCTTGAACATCGCCACCAAAATCACTTGGGTCAAGATTGTCTCCTGTTGGATTACCATCTTTATCCTTGTCTTGGTATTGTGTTTCGCCATCCTCATCTTCTTCCTTGCTAAGAGCAGAGAAAATTTGTTCGGCAGACATACCTTTGTAGTTACCATGCTTATCCCAAATAGCACCCATATCTTCAAACATTCTTTCAAGATAATATCCGCTTTGCGGAAACTTATCATTTTCATCTAACTCTTTAATCAAGTTAGAATTTATCATCATGTCTGTGGCAATGTTCCAACCCTTTGGGTCTCTATTACCTCTTCGAGTATGGTGCAACATCATTACATGGTAAACTTCATGCAGTACGATAATCCGAATGCGGAGTCTTGCATCAGCAAAACCAAGTGATTGGAATTGCTCACGCACTCTATCAGGATTGTACTTGATTGACTTTCCATCTGTTGCCATGAGGAAGTCATAGTCTGTATTGCCATCAAGTTTCAATGGCAATGTTATTGCCGAGTAACCAAAGAAATTTTCCACGATATACTTTTTGGCATTAGTCATTTCCTTGTCGATGTTCACATCAACATGGACAGTATTAGGTTTTAAGTTTTGCATAATATCCTCCATAAAAGTTTGATTGAAAAAAACCTAGACAAATAAATATTCCATAAGGAATTTTTATTGAGGGCAGATTGCTCCGCCCTCAATTAATAATGATTAACCCATCAACTCATTGAAGTTATCAATTTCATTGTCGGTGATATCATCGTGTACTTCTGATAATTTATCAGCAACATCTTTTCTCTTGCTGTCATCATCTCTCAAATCTTGAACAGTCACACCATTGATAATTTTCTGTGCTTGTTCAATAGACTCGGAAAGTTTTGGACAGTCCGAAAGTAGATTGCTTTCGAGTACATCGCCAAAGACATCCAATTGGTCTTTCAAGATAGGCAACAATGTATCTCTGAAAGGTGCAGACTTTTTATCTTTAGGATTGTACGCATTACATTTAGCAATGGTATTTTCCATGACTTGAGATAAACCCTCCAACTGATTTCTTGCATAGTTAGATTTAAAATCAGAAATTTTTCTTTTCTGAGAAGAAACAATTTTCGACATCAACTGAGATTGTGTCGGTTTCTTCCATGAAGAATAATGGTCATCTTGATTGTGTCTTTCATCAAATACAGAGTCATCTAAATCTTCAGCAATGTTTGGTGCTTGAGACCAATCTGCCCTGAGATGAAAGATACCTTGTTTCCAAGTCCGCCCATCTTCACCCTCAAAGAGTTTCCATCCATTGTGATATGCAACAGAGTTATCCAACTCTTCTTGGGTCAGAGGTCTATCAGCAAATTCATTTGGGTCAGGATAAAGACTTTGTTCAAATCTTCCTCCCAATTCTGCCTTTGCCTCATTGATGAGGTCTGTCCAATCATTGATAAGTTTCTGCACCATCTTGCTGTAGTCATCCTTTAATGATTCCCACTCAACATTTACTCTGTCAAAATGAGCAGTCAGGACAAAAAGATGTTTCCCTTTTTCATTTGGATTATCAAATGGAAAAGTAAATCTCTCGATAGCATGATGAAAGTTTCTCACTCTATCTGAGAATGCATTGATAACTTTTTGGTTAATGATGTGCTTAGAAACATTGAACCATTTTTCGTTAGCTTGGAAATTCTGTCCAACGAAATTTTCTACCTCTTTGTCTCTATGCTTGAACGATGGTTTAGTGTGCGTCACTTTTAGTAACCCTCCTAAATCAGCAAGTGATGTATTCGGATTATCAATGTCGACACCTTGTGAGTATACTTTTTTCTTACCCATAATATTTTCTCCTTTCGATTAAAGATGGTTAATAAGTTTTAGGTCAGTAAAAGTTTTAGTCTCTTTCAACTCAGGTCTTTTGCTTACCAATGCGGTAGCAAAGAAACTTTCGTATTCAGATTGCTCAAACTTACCAAGATAGATTAAAGCATTTTTGAATTCTTTTTCGCTCTTAACTTTATTAGCAAGACCGAAAGTAATTAATGCTCGACATCCATCCTCACCTTCTTCGATAACTCGAACCTCGTCAGGGTTTTTAATTATCTCTGAGACCGATGGTAATTTTTTCACTAACTTTAAAAAAGTACTGAATGCTGTACCAACTTCATCACCAACAACTGATGAAAGAATATCCTTATCGGAAATTCCTACATCTTTGTAGAAACCATTTTTGATGTTGTGATATTCATCAGACATCATAGTGATTGTTCTTGGTGTAGAACCAATGTCATTTCTGTCTGCGTCATGCAATGTGCATAGCATCCTGTTATCAGCTTTAATGAAAGCCATGACATGAGGATGAACATCATTAGCACTCGCCCATTTAATCCATGAACTCGCATCAACTTCAACATTAAATTTATTTGTAATTCTATCTGTTAAAGTTTTGAGAACAGCATTCGCTCCCGCATGGTCTTGCACTCTGTTGTAGGCACAAATGATAGACCAATCTTTTGGTAAGTGATAACCATTGACAGACCTCTGTCTGATAAGAGCCATCAGTAACTTTTGAACATCCGCATCACCTTGAGATAATTCATCGACAAAGAGAATTCCTTTTCCCTTTCTCGGTAGTAACTCAAGATTGAATGCATAATTCAATTCAGTCTTGTCAGCATTCGGAGTCGGTATCGCAAGGTCAGATGCTGTAACATTTGAACATTGGATAATTGAAAATCCTAACTGCTTGTCAGATGGGTCAGTAGTCTCAGCAAATTCAAGACCCAAATGTTCAGCATACTCTTTTGATGCTTGAACAATTGATTCTGATTTACCGACTCCAGCTCCACCTTGTAGACCGACAACAGTCTTGAATGCTCCAACTTTACCATTGGTATGGTCAGCTAGTAGTGATGCTAAGATTTTATTCTTAGCTAACTCGATATTGATTGTAATAATATTTTTCATAATTAATTTTCCTCATAGAAAAGTTTGAAAGTAAATATTCCAAATGGAATATTTATAGATTGAGACATTCAACCTATACAAGAAAATGAAATGGGGTCAGCACAACTTCCGCTAACCCCAATTCAAAATTTGTTTCGGTGCTATTTTATTTTTACAATGACTGCACCACATAACTGTAAGTCATGTCCGATTTAATTCGGTCATCAGTAGGTTGGTCATTGGAATTATTCATCCACTATCTGTCTATCAGGGATTAACAAAGTATTCATTCTTCGGAGAGGGTAAGTCAGATACCCTCCATAAATTTTGTAGCCACTCTTTCCATCGAGTTTGTTACCCTTACAAGCATCGACCTAACAGACAGTCGACCTTTCATCAGCGAGAACCTAATCCCTACACTCGGTAAAAAATTGTCAGAAGAAATCCACTCAATCCTCAACCGCGTATCGTACTTCCACAATTTCTATTTAAACTTCGTAAGGTATTGTGTGAAACCTCTATGTCGAGACCAAGTGATATAACTACGATAATCATCAATCAACTTGCAAATTCAGTAGACCATTTTGAGTACATACAGTCAACAAATAGTTAACGAATAAGTAAAGAATATTGTCGGACATTTTTAACTATTCTGTATGGAATAGTTAACCCTGTAATACTGCTTGTATACTGTATTCTGTTTGGTCTATTTATATAACAACTGAGAGGAAGAAAATGTCGAAAGAAAAAGATGATGAAAAAAAATTCAACCCACGAATAATTGATGGCGGAAAATTACATCCAAAAGAATCAAAGAAGAAAAAACAACTCACTCCGAAACAGGAACAGTTTTGTAAGGGAATAGTTTTTGACAAGCTGTCGGCAAGTGAAAGTTATCGACAGGCATATTCAACCGACAACATGAAACCATCTTCAATTTGGACTGAGTCATCCAAGTTACTTTCTAACCCTATGGTAACCTCAAGGATTGAATCCCTAAAGGCACAGATTGAGGTGCAAGAATTATCTTCTTCACTCTCGGAGAGAGAGAAAATAATTTCGCACCTTTGGGATATGGCAGAGCAAGAGAAAGTGTCAGACAGCACAAGGGTTAGGTCACTAGAGTTACTAGGAAAGACGATAGGTCTATTCTCAGACAAAGTAGAAATAACTGAGAGCAAGAGTCAGGAAGAATTAGAAAAAGAGTTAAAGGACAAACTCATCGCTCTATCACAAACCATCAAATCATAATTTATTGATGCGTCAGAAAAACGACTAAGTAAACCTTATGGATTTTCTGATAGCGAAAACCCCACACCCTCCTTTGACAAACTGCGTGAGCATATCACCCCCACACCATTTTGCTCAAACAATCATATAATTTTCATATTAACTATCTTTTTTTATGCAATATACTATGTAAACTGCAATTAATACTGCAATTCCTAGTATATCGAATAAATTAATCGTCATTTTAGTTAGATAAAAAGTATAAACCTATCAAAAGTAGTGCTAAACATACCCCTAACACCCCATATGGTGTAATTGGTTGCACAGGTTCAGGCGTTTTTTTAGTAATTTTTGGTTTTTTTACTGTTTTTTTAGCTTTTTTCTTAGGTTGTTCGTATGCTTCATTAATATCAGGCGTATTTGGATCATCCTTGATGTAATGTCCTTTTTTATTCCTTGCTCTTTTTGGTTTTTCTACCATTTTTTGCTCCTTAAAATGTTTTTTTGTTAGGAGCTTGCAATATTTTACTTTCCTTTTTGCAACTCCCTAAAGTATAATCTAAAATAGATAGAATCTAGTAGATAGAATCTATTATAGAAAGTAATTAGATAGAATCTATATAGATACTATCTATAAAAGAATATACTCTTGTTTGATTTTTTGGTCAATAACGAGTTTCGCTGGAGATCGTAGCTAGGGGATGCCTTTAAGACTAATGATTCGATGCGAGGAAGTCCTAGAGCACCCTCCCTTGTTTTAGGACTTCCAAATTTTTACGAACAATGTTAATAATTTATTAGACAGGGAGGTCTAATGATTAATTTTCCAGAAAAAAGGTATAATATTATCTATGCAGACCCTGCTTGGACTTATAAGGTTTGGTCAGGTAAAGGAAAAGAAAAAAAGTCAGCAGAAAACCATTACGATTGTATGAATGATGATGATATTTTTAATTTACCTGTAGAAACAATTGCTGAAAAAGACTGTGTTTTGTTTTTATGGGTGACATACCCCCTATTAATTCAGGGATTAGAAACAATAAACAAGTGGGGGTTTACATATAAAACTTGTGGCTTTAGTTGGATAAAGAAAAATAAAAAGGCGGATAGTTTGTTTTGGGGTCTAGGGCATTGGACTAGAGCAAACAATGAAATCTGTTTACTAGCTACAAGAGGAAAACCAAAAAGAGTGTCTAAATCTGTGCATCAGGTTGTATATGAACCCCTAAGGGAGCATTCAAGAAAACCTGATTGTGTACGAGAACGCATAGTAGAGTTGTGCGGAGATTTGCCAAGAATAGAATTATTTGCTAGAGAAGAAGTAAGTGGTTGGGATTGTTGGGGAAATGAAGTCAATAAGGGAGAAAACAATGGCTAAAAAATTGATAGAAGGTAAAACAAGAAAATCTAAAACTAAAAAGATGTCTCATACAGGAGGTAATTCAAGACCTCTTGCTGATAAAGTAAGGTGGGATGGAGAAAAATGGGTAAACAAAATACTCTCAATGGAGAGTAGAATTGCGTAAAACAAATATACCTAGATGGAAATCTGAGTTATCTTCTTATTTTAAAAATGGAAAAAAATCTAAAATGAAGGTAACTCTTCCAAAGTATAACTTTATGTCAAGAAGGAAGCACGATGAAGAAACCTAAAAAAATTACCATATCATTTAATCCTGATCATGATGGTGTTTATTTATTAGTAGGTATAGATGATGATTTTCATAAAATATATATTTCTGAACAACAACATGGTAATATATTAAAATCATGTGTAGATTCGTATTTTGAAAAAAAATCTATCGCTTTATTAAACGATGCTATACAAATAGAAAAGGATTCTGAAAAACTTTTAGAAAAGACAGAAAGAATGCTTAATGTTATGAAACATATTTAAGAGAAGTATTATGATAAAAAAGAAAACTACAAGTAATAAGAAAAAAGTTAATAAAGTTATAAAAGGTTTAAAGAAAGCAAGTAAGTTACACGCAAAACAAGCAAAATCATTATCTACTTTAAGATTAAAAAAAGGCGGTAAAACTAAAAAAAAGAAAAAAGGAGCAACACCTACTAATCCATCATTATATGCAAGAGTTAAAGCAGAAGCTAAAAGAAAATTTAAAGTTTATCCATCAGCATATGCTAATGGTTGGTTAGTAAGAGAATATAAAAAGCGTGGTGGTGGTTATAGATAATGGCTAAACCAACTGGAGGATTAACCGCTTGGTTCGGAAAAGGTTCAAAAGGAGATTGGGTAGATATTGGTGCACCTAAGAAAAAAGGTAAATATCAATCATGTGGAAGAAAATCTGCTAAAAAAAGTAAAAGAGCTTATCCAAAATGTGTTCCTAGATCAAAAGCAAAGACAATGACTAAAGCACAAAAGAAAAGTGCAGTATCTAGAAAAAGAGCAAAACCACAAGGTGTTGGAGGTAAACCAACTAATGTAAAAACAATAGCCAAAAAAAAGACTAAAAGAAAAAGAAAGAAAAAATAATGGCTAGGAATTACAAAAAAGAATATAAAAATTATCAGGGTACTGATAAACAAAAGAAGCGTAGAGCTTCTCGTAATACAGCTAGGAATAGAGCATTAAAGAGTGGTAAAGTCCGAAAAGGTGATAATAAAGATATACATCACAAAGATGGAAACCCTAAAAATAATTCAAAAAAGAACTTAGCTGTAAAAACAAAAAGTAAAAATAGGTCTTTTGCTAGAACTAAAAAAGCTAGAAAGAAAAAAAGATGAGTCTAAATATTGATGTAAATAATGTTTTATCTAATTTAAATAATTATTCTCCAGACCAAAAAAAAGAATTATTAAATTTATTAGAAGAATATGAAAAATCAAAAACTAATTCTGCTTGTAAAGAAAACTTTTTATCTTTTGTTAAAGAAATGTGGCCCGCATTCATAAATGGAAACCACCACAAAATTATGGCAGATGCTTTTAAAGATGTTGTTGATGGCAAACTTAAAAGATTAATTATTAATATGCCACCTAGACATACAAAATCTGAGTTTGCTAGTTATCTTCTACCTGCATGGTTTTTAGGAAATTATCCTGATAAAAAAGTTATTCAAACAGCTCATACAGCAGAACTTGCTGTAGGTTTTGGTCGTAAAGTTAGAAACTTAGTTGGAGATAAAGATTATCAAAATGTTTTTGGCGAAGTTAAGTTACAAGCAGATAGTAAAGCTGCGGGTAGATGGAACACAAATCACAAAGGAGAATATTTTGCGATTGGTGTTGGTGGTGCTGTTACAGGTAAAGGTGCTGACCTTCTTATTATTGATGACCCTCATTCTGAACAAGAAGGTGCTTCCGCAGATGTAAATGTATTTAATAAAACATATGAATGGTATACATCAGGACCAAGACAAAGACTTCAGCCAGGTGGAGCTATTGTTATTGTTATGACACGATGGCATCAAAGAGATTTAACAGGTCAGATTATTGATGCAAGTATAAAAAGAGGTGGAGCAGATGAATGGAAAGTTATTGAATTACCTGCAATAATGCCTTCAGGTAATCCTCTTTGGCCCGAATTTTGGTCTCAAACAGAATTAGATGCTTTAAAAGCTGAACTTCCTGTTTCTAAATGGTCTGCTCAATATCAACAAGACCCTACTTCAGAAGAGGGTGCTTTAATTAAAAGAGAATGGTGGAGAATATGGGAACACGAATCACCACCAAATTGTGAATTTATTATACAATCTTGGGATACAGCTTTCTTAAAAACAGAAAGAGCAGACTATTCTGCTTGTACAACATGGGGTGTTTTTTATGGAGAAGATGAATTTGATGGAGAATTAGCACCACAATTAATTTTATTAGATGCTTATAAAGAACGATTAGAGTTTCCAGAACTAAAAACAAAAGCACTTGAAATGTATAAAACATATCAACCTGATGCTTTTGTAGTTGAAGGCAAAGCGGCGGGTATGCCGTTAATATTTGAATTGCGTTCTATGGGAATTCCAGTTACAGAGTATACACCAAGCAGAGGAAATGATAAGATAGCTCGTGTAAATGCGGTTGCAGACTTGTTTGCTTCTGGTGTAGTATGGTGTCCAGAAACAAGATGGGCAGAAGAAGTCGTTGAAGAATTTGCGGCTTTTCCGAATGCAGAGCATGATGACCTTGTAGACAGTAGTACACAAGCGTTATCAAGATTTAGACAGGGAGGGTTTATTAGTCTGTTTAGTGATGAGATTGATGAGCCATATGATGAAAGAAAAAGAGCGGAGTATTATTAATGGCAATTGAAAAAACAGCAACACCTAATGATCCAGATGCAGTTGTTAATGGAGTAGCAGCTGAAATTGAAATAGAAGTTCAACCACCAATTGAAGAAGAAGGAATGATTATTGAGTTTGGTGATTCTCCTTCTGGTCTTGAATCAGGATTTGGTGAAAACTTAGCAGAATTAATAGATGATGATAAATTAGATTTATTAGGTGGTGAATTGTATGAGCATTTTCTTTCTGATAAAGAATCAAGATCAGAATGGGAAGATACTTACATTAGAGGATTAGATCAGTTAGGATTAACTGTTGATGACAGAACAGAACCTTGGCCCGGTGCTTGTGGTGTTTTTCATCCAATGTTATCTGAAGCAGTAATAAAATTTCAATCTCAGGCAATATCAGAAATATTTCCAGCTGAAGGACCAGTAAAAACAAAAATTGTTGGTATGATTGATGAAGAAAAAGAAAAACAATCACATCGTATAAAAGATTATATGAATTATTTATTAACAGAAAAAATGGTTGAGTATCGAACTGAAACTGAAAAGTTGCTCTTTTCCCTCCCCCTCGCAGGATCGGCTTTCCGTAAAGTTTATTATGACTCAAACATGGGGAGACCTTGCTCCATATTCGTACCAGCAGAAGATTTTGTTGTTAGTTACGGAGCAAGTGATCTCCTTACTTGTGAAAGAGCAACTCATGTAATGAAAAAAACAGAAAATGAAATTAAAAAATTAATGTATTCTGGATTTTTTAGAGATTGTGAATTACCTAGCCCTGAACCTGATATTGATGAAATAACTGATAAATATAATGAACTTACAGGAGAAAGCTCTACATCTTATGATAATGATGGAAGGCATACTATTCTTGAAATGCAAGTAGACCTTGATTTAGAAGGTTTTGAAGATATGGCAAATGGTAAACCTACAGGAATAGCTTTGCCTTATATTGTTACTTTTGACCGATCAAGTACAAAAATATTATCTATTAGAAGAAATTACGAAGAAAATGATTCTTTAAAAAGAAGAAGGCAACATTTTGTTCATTATCAATATTTACCTGGCATTGGTTTTTATGGTTTTGGTTTAATACATATGATTGGTGGATTAAGTAAATCTGCTACATCTTTGTTAAGACAGCTTATAGATGCAGGTACATTATCAAATTTGCCAGGTGGTTTAAAAACAAGAGGATTAAGAATTAAAGGTGATGACACTCCAATTATGCCAGGTGAATTTAGAGATGTAGATGTGCCAGGTGGAACAATTGCAGAAAATATTTCTTTCTTACCTTACAAAGAACCAAGTCAAGTTCTTTACTCATTGCTTACAACAATAGTTGATGAGGGCAGAAGATTTGCAAGTTTAGGTGATTTAAAAATTGCTGACATGAATAATGATGCACCTGTTGGAACTACACTTGCTTTAATGGAAAGACAAATGAAAGTTATGAGTGCTATACAATCAAGACTTCATGCTTCAATGCATAAAGAATTTGGCATTTTAACAGAAATAATAAGAAAATTTACTTCACCTGAATATCCATATGCAGAAGACCCAAATACTTTTATTAAATCAGAGGACTTTGATAAAAGAGTTGATGTAATACCTGTAAGTAATCCAAATGCAGCAACTATGTCTCAAAGAATTATGCAGTATCAAGCAGCTCTACAATTAGCTACACAAGCACCTGAAATGTATGATATGCCTGAGTTACATCGACAAATGTTAGAAGTTTTAGGAATTGAAAATGTAGATAAAGTTATACCTCATAAAGACGATATTAAACCTACTGATCCTGTAACAGAAAATATGAATTTCTTAAATGGTATACCTTGTAAAGCATTTGAATATCAAGACCACGAAGCTCATATTGCTGTTCATATGGCAGGAATTCAAGACCCTGAATTTGCTCAAATGGTTGAAAAAAGTCCATCAGCAGATTCTATTTATATGGCAATAGAAGCACATATTAGAGAACACTTAGCATTCTTATATAGAAAAGATATTGAAAAAGAATTGGGTACACCCTTACCTCCTATTGGAGAACAATTACCACCTGATGTTGAAAAAAGATTATCAGACCTTGTTGCAAAAGCTGCTGAAAAATTATCATTGCGTAAACAATCTGAAATGCAACAACAAAAAGCTATGGAACAAATGCAAGACCCAATTATACAACAAAGAAATAGAGAGCTTGATATACAAGAAGGCGAGTTAATGAGAAAAGCTGAAGCAGATAGAGCTAAAGCATCTATTAACCAACAAAAAATTAAATCCGATGTATTAAAACAAGTAATGAAACTTCAATCAGATCAAAAAATAGAAGGTGCAGAGCTTGGTGTAAGAATAGGAGAAGCATTACTTGAAGCATCAATTAAAGATGGTGATGCTGATTCACAAGATTTTATTGAAGGTGTAAAACTTGCAATAGAAATACAAAAAGAATTGCATAATCAAAAAACAAGTAGTAAATTATAATTTTAAGGAGAAAATATTATGAAAAAATCAAAAGGTAAAACCCGCATGATGAGAGGTGGTGGTAAAACCAAAAAAGCATACTCAAGAGGCGGAAAAACTCGTTTGAAAAAAGGTAAAAGCGTTAAGCTGAAAAAAAGAGGCGGTAAACGATAAATTCATTTAGGGAGGTTTTATGTCATATTTAATATCTAACATTCCATATTTTAAAGTATGGGTGAGAAAAGAATTTACGGCTAATCACGAAAGATATCATGGAGAATTTATTCATGGTTTAGCTGTAGCTGTAAATTGTATTCCAGATAGATCATTATCATTTCAAGTTATTTTTACAGGTTGTGAAGAAGAAAACGATGAACATAATGTTCATGGTGGTGCTATGTGGGCTCGTATGCCTATACAAGGAATGATGGCAGATATTCCTGTAGAGGAATGGCCCGAAAGAATGGAAAATCATTTGTGTCAACCTTGGGATTGTATGTCTCATCATCATTCAGTTGTATCAATAGATAGAGCATCATCATCACCTTGGTACGCTAAAATAGATGGTAAATTTTATTTAGCTAAATATATTTTTACTGTTGATTATACAGAACATTGTATAGCAGATAGTCCAGATCAACATAAACAAAGTCATTTATTGTATTTAACTGAAGGCAAATGGAAAGGTAATTTAATTGCTTTACCAAATAATAGAGTTAGAGTAACAAATCCAGCGTTATGGTTAACAGGAAATGGTGCTCCTGATTTTATGCCAAGTCAAGAAATACATAGTAGTGAAGAGCATGAAAGTTATACTGATCCTAATGTAACCTTTAACAATTTATATAAAGAAGGTTGATTTTTTTAAAAATTACTTTAAAAGGGTAGAAATGAAAAATTTAAGCATTATATTAGGTATATTATTTTTAACAGGGTGTGCTAGTTCTCATATTAACTTAACAGCTAATATTCCTGACACACAAGAAATTGATATACAAATTACAACAAAAAACAAAAAATCTGAATAAAGTATTTTGAGGGAGACATGGCAGATACAAGTTTTAGTGTTTTAAGAGATACACTTCAAAAAGAAATTCATACTTTAAGTGAAAGACTTATGCATGGAAGTGCAAGAGACTATTACGATTATAAAAAAATAACTGGAATTATAGAAGGTTTAAATATTGCTATTCGAGAGATTAGTACTATGGAAAATCGTTATTTGGAGGATTAAATGGGATTACCATCAGAAATGCCAAAAAAAAGTAAGTTTACAAAAGTAACTGATAAACGAAAAATAAAAGAAAAAAAAGAAGAAAAAGAAATAGCTTCTCAACTTCCTGAACCGAAAGGATACAGGATTTTAATTGCTTTACCATTACCTGAAGATAAAACTTCAGGAGGCATTTATAAGACAGAAACTGAAATACATACGGAAGAAATTGCAACTGTAGTAGGTTTTGTGTTAAAAATGGGTAAAGATTGCTATGATGATAAGAAGAAATTCCCATCAGGAGCATGGTGTAAAGAAGGTGATTGGATTGTTTTCCGTGCTTTTACAGGTACAAGACTAAAAATACACGGCAAAGAATTCAGAATTATTAACGATGACAATGTAGAAGCAGTTGTCGAAGACCCAAGAGGTATTGAAAGAGTATGACTGAAACACAATTAGCCGAAGAGAATCAAGAAGCACAACCGCTTCCTGAAACTCAAACATCTGAAGAAAAATTTTTAGGAGTCAAATCTACAGTAGGCACAGACAAAGACTCAAATATTGAAATAGAAGTGGTTGATGATAGACCTGAAGAGGATAGGAGACCACCGAAAAAAGAAAGCAAAGATGAAAATTCTCAAGAAATTGAAGATTTATCTGAAAATGCTAACAAAAGAATACAAAAATTAAAATATGATTATCACGAAGAAAGAAGAGAAAAAGAAAAAGCTATGCGTCTCAGAGATGAAGCCGTAGATTATACTAAAAGAGTTGTTAATGAAAATCAACGACTTGCTCGTCTTGTTGGTAGTGGTCAAGAAGAACTTATTAAACAAGCTAAAGATAAAGCTG
>TARA_R100001440_G_scaffold42860_1_pt1 | contig 14261 bp, 6 predicted proteins | sample TARA_R100001440 | Tara Oceans TARA_R100001440 (sample SAMEA2622112) | marine metagenome | biome: marine biome (ENVO:00000447); feature: surface water layer (ENVO:00002042); material: "saline water (ENVO:00002010), including plankton (ENVO:xxxxxxxx)" | depth 5 m
GGCTAGTAATAATAGAAAACTTATGAACGTTCCATTTGATGAAAACCCATACTCGGCTTTAGCCGCTTGGTTTAAAACAGATGAAGGCGTAGAAGTTTACAAGTCTATACAGAAAAAGTTAAAATAATAAGTGATTATAATTACTATGGGACTACGATTGGTAGTCCCTTTTTAAACATATTAATATGGCAATAAGCGTAGATACTGTATATAAAACTGTATTACTTATACTTAATAAAGAGCAAAGAGGTTATATAACCCCTGATGAATTTAATAAAATAGGTAGTCAAGTACAACGTGAAATATTTGAAGCTTATTTTGAAGATTTAAATCAACAAGTACGTGTACCTCAAACTGATATGGATTACGCTAATAGAGTTGCTATAACAGATGAAAAAATAGCAGAGTTTAAAACGCAAGCTGATGCTACTCATACTACAAACGGCATTTTCACTTTGCCGGCAGATTTATACAGATTAGGCGTTGCTCACCATTCTGCAACTAATCTTAATCCTGTAGAAATACAAAGAGTAAGTAGAGGTGATTTTTATAATTTAAATAAATCACCATTAACAAGACCTTCTACTTCATTTCCAATATATTTATACGAAGACAATAAAATACTAGTTTATCCTACTAGTATAAATGCTAAAGTAAAAGTTGATTATCTAAAAAAACCTGATGATATTACTTGGGCATATCAAATAGATCCTATTACACAAGCCTTTATATTCGCTGGTACTAACACTGGAGTTGGTGTATTTCCCCCTACAGGAGCTGTAGACTTTCAACTACATAACTCTGAAAGAACTGAAGTTATATTAAAAATATTACTATATCAAGGTATAGTTATAAGAGATCCACAAGTTGTTCAAGCAGCTGCTCAAAAAGTACAACAAGAAGAAGTAAACGAAAAATCATAATAAATGGCATTACTAAACGAAACTAACGCTCAATATTACTCTGGTCAACAAGCTTTTACAACAGCAGGCGGCGCTGGTCCACACACTTTTACTTGTAATTTTAATACAGATTTAATAGACTCACCAGTACCAAACTATACTATAACTAATAATGGTAATGCTATTAGTATTAGTAATTATTTTGTTAATCAAAATGTTATAACTATAACATCAACACTGGCGTCTGGTGGTATAGTTGTACAATTATCACAGCCAGCAATAAATAATAACTACGGTAGTTATGAATATATAAAATTAGGTGATGTTATAAACAACTTTTTAGTTGGTTATGTAGGTATGGGTAAATTAATACCAAGTGTTAAAAGAACTGACGTAATGTTTCATGCTAAAAGAGGTTTGCAAGAGTTTAGCTATGATACTTTAAAAAGTATAAAATCTCAAGAACTTACAATACCACCAAGCTTATCTGTTGTTATACCTCAAGATTACGTAAACTATGTTAAGTGTTGCTGGATAGATGATGCTGGTGCTAAACATATTATATACCCTACTAGAGTTACTTCTAATCCAGAAGAGCTACTTATACAAGATCAGGATGGTATACCTACACAAGATGACTTTGGACAAAACTTAGAAGCTCAACAAAGTTTAACTGAAGAAAAATGGAAAGCTAGATCTTTAACTACTAATAATCAACCTGATGATTATAGATTACCTAGAAAAGAGTTTTTACTAGGCCAAAGATATGGATTACAACCTGAAGAAGCTCAAGTAAATGGTGTGTTTACAATAAACGAAAGATTAGGTACATTTTCTTTTTCAAATGAACTTGTAGGTAAATTAATAATATTAGAATATATATCAGATGGTTTAGCATATGATGCTGATATGAAAATACCTAAGCTAGCAGAAGAAGCAATATATATGCATATAGCATATTCTATATTAGCAGGAAGAGCAGGTATACCTGAATATATTGTACAAAGATTTAAAAGAGATAGATTTGCTTCTCTTAGAAATGCTAAAATAAGATTAAGCAAAATTAAAATTGAAGAAATAGCTCAAGTGTTTAGAAATAAAGCTAAATGGATTAAACATTAATTATGCCAGAGATTAAAAATACTTTTTTAAAGTCTAAAATGAATAAAGATTTAGACTCTAGATTAGTACCAAACGGACAATATAGAGACGCTAGAAACATAAGTATTAGTAGGTCTGAAGGCGCTGATGTAGGCGCATTGGAAAATGTACTTGGTAATAAAGCAATTACTACTTTAAAAACAAATTTAGGTCATCTAGAAGATTCTAAAAATAACGCTAAGTACAATGCTATAGCTGGTGATGTTGTATTAAATGGACTAGAAATTATAGGTTATTTTATGGACGTTACTAATGATAGGATGTTTATATTTTTAACTGACTATATAGATTCATCAAATGATCGATTAAGTAATTTTGCACCTGGCGATATTATCACTTCTACGCCTAATCCTCCTTCACCTCCTACTACTACTTTTGAAGCTAAAGGCGCTGCTTGTTATATAGTTCAATACAATATAAAATCTAAAAATATAATTAATGACTATAGGGTTTTAATTGCTGGAAACTTTTTAAATTTTTCTAAAACACATCCTATAATAAATGTAAACTTTATAGAAGGATTATTATTTTTTACTGATAATAGAAATCAACCTAGAAAAATAAATGTTGATTTTGCTTTTAACGATAGTTATGAGCTTTCTGGCGTTAATAATCCATACTATTATACTGAGGATCAAATATCAGTTGCTAAATTTGCACCATTTGAATCACCTAGTTTTTTAGATACGTCTAATAACTCAGGTCTTTTAGATGTTTCTAATGAATATCTAGGCGCTCATATAGTAACTACTTTATCTAGTAATACAGGTGCAAATGGAACTACTTTTAACTTAAATGGTGGTCCATATGTTATTACAGGTAATAATCCAGATATACAAGGTGGAGGTGCTGATGTAGGTGATTTATTAATTATTCCAGAGCAAAATGCTTCTGGTATAGAACAACCTAGTACTGCTAATATTGGAACTGTTTCACCTTCATCAGGCTATACTGGTGGAGCACAAAGTGTTAGCGGTGTAACTGGAATAGACGATGGCTTTACTGTTGAAAGAGGCGGAGCTGTTCAAGCGGGATTACAAATGGAAATAAGAGTAAGTATTAATTCTAGTGGCAACGCGTCTGTTCAAGTTCTTAGTATAGGTCCAGGGTTCCAAGAAGGTGATGTAGTAAAAGTATCTAATAGCTTATCACAGCTAAGTCAAAATTTAAATTTTACATTAGATAAATTAAGTTCTAATGAAAAGAAAATAGAATTAGAAATAAATACAGTTAGTGCTACGTCTGTTACAACATCTGCAGGAGGTCCTACTAATACACCTGGAGCACCAGGTCAAAATTTAGGGCCAGGTACATTAGTATATATAAAAAGAAGAAATCCATTTTATGAAGAAAATTACACTGGCGATAAAAGACTTCTAAAGGATAAGTTTGCTAAGTTTAGTTATAGATTTAAATACGATGATGGAGAATATTCAATAATGGCTCCGTTTACTCAAGCTGCTTTTGTTCCTAATCAGTTTGGTTATTTCATAGGTGAAGACGAGAAAAAGACTTTAAAATCCGGTGACGTAGACTTTTTTGAAAACTCAGTAAGTAAAGTAAAGCTAAATATATTATTACCTTTTCAAAGAAACTTAATTGAAGACAAGTTAAAAGTAAAAGAAATACAAATTTTAGTTAAAAATTCTGATGAATTAGCTGTAAGAGTAGTTGAAGATGTACCTATATCTAAAATATCAAATAGCGTTTCTTTAAATTATGTATATGATTATTTATCTTCTAAGCCTATAAAATCTTTACCTGAAGCTGATTTAATAAGAGTATCAGATAAAATACCTATAAGAGCGTTAACACAAGAAATAGTAGGTAATAGAGTTGTTTATGCAAACTTTGTAGAAAAACATGCAACGCCTGATTATTTAAGGTACGATGTTAAATCTAGAAATAAAACATATCCTTCTGGAAATAATCCAGCTGACATAGTAAATAGGAATTTTACAAATGAATTTTTAACACATAATTTAAAACAAAATAGAAGTTATCAAATAGGCGTAGTATTATTCGATAGATATGGTAGAGCTTCAAATGTAGTGTTTTCAGATCCTGAACAAATATCTACTAATTTTAGTAATTCAACTATATCAACTGCATATAGTAACTTCAGTACAGACTCTGTAAAATTCTGGGGAAGTTATTTATCTTTTATATTACAACAACCTATACCTCAATCTGATAAAGTAGGTTATCCAGGTTTATATTCAGAAACAAATCCATTAGGTTATTATAGCTATAGAATAGTAATAAAACAACAAGAACAAGAGTACTATAATGTTTATACGCCAGGCGCATTAGCTGGGCAAATAACTTGGAGTACTGTAGGAAAATCAGCTAAAGGAGATGAATATAATGTAGGTGAGTTATTGCCTAAATATGACAGTATAGGTAGTTTTAGCAACATAAGCTTACAAGGAGATAATATAAATAAAATACCTAGAGATTTAAAAGATGTTAATGCTAATGACACTGACTTTAGCAGCTCTGTTTTATTATTTAATAGGGTAAATCCAACTGTAGAAGCGATAATTGCGGGAACTGGTGTTTTAGCGCCTTCAATATATTTTAATGTACAAAACCAATTAACAAATAAAAAAGCACAAGAAGTAACTTCAATAGTTCCTTTTAAAGATTTAGGTGAGTGGGCAAAAAAGAAAGGTTCTTTATTTAATGGTGGTAGACAACAAACTTCTACAAATCCAGGAACATCATTAACAGATGATGAACCTACACCAAATCCTTGGTATCCTTATTTTTTAGACGCAAATGATAATACTGTATTTCATTTTGCTGATATATTTTTTAATGCTACTAAAAATCCTTTTATAGCTACAATAGAAACAGATTTTCAAATAGGTGTACAACCTACTTATACTAATGGTTCTAATGCAAGAAAAAGAAAAGCTATAGAAGCTGCTTGGCAAAGCTTAGCTGTTTTTGAAACAAATCCAGTAGAATCTAATTTAGAAATATATTATGAAAGTTCTTCATCAGGCTTAATATCAGAGTTAAATCAAGATCTAGCTGTTAGTACAGGTCCATTTTCTTTAGTAGATGAAGCTAGTAATGATACTGCTACAGGTGATTTGCAATTTTTTGCAAACGAAAACTTAGCTTCAGGTGAGCCATGTACTCTTTATTTTCAAGCATTTGATATTAATGGTAATGCTTGCGCGGATAATACAAATACAATAACAATAGTTGAAGTAAGAGATGGCAATAATCAACTTAGAAACTCAGATTTTGATATAGAACAAAAATCAAGTAGCGGACAAGACCAAAGACTTTTTAGATTAAAAACAGCTAATGTATTTGCTTTTCTTGAAGGATATGCTGTTAATGAAAGTTATACTTTTATTTTAGAAGTAACTGCTAACGGCATATCAGAAAATATAACACTAAACAATTGTAGATTATCAAATGCTAAACCTATAGTTTCTTCTATATTTACGCATAGTGATACAGGTCCTTTTGCAATTGACAATATACCTAAATTATCAGGTCAAATCGATGGAGCTCAGTATACTAATTTATTATATCCTAGCGCTTTATCGTCTGCTAATGGTTCTTGGAACTTTGATATATTAAGATTTTCTACTAAAAACGGTAGCGTTGACACGCAAAGAGATGAGTTAGAAATAATATGTGAAGTTTACGAAAATAATACTGGAGGTGGATTTACGACTTCAGATTTTTTTACAGTTACTAATGCTAAAATTGATGGAACACCAGTTCCTTATCCTCAGTTTTGTATAGTGCCTAACTCAAGTAATATACAACAATATTTTTTAAATAATCCTAGTGTAAACTTTTTAGTTGTACAAGGCTTTAGAATTAAAATTTACGATGCTAATAAGACTGACACTGGTAATGTAACTGAGTTTCCGCAAAATAATATTGGCGCAACAGAAGTAAGAACTATAGTATTTAGTAGATAAATATAAAAATAAGTAATAATATATTATGTCTGAACTTCCTATTAAATATTTTAACTCTTTTGTTTTAAAGAAGAACGTAAATAACATTTCAAGCACAAGTAGTAAAGCTTATTATTTGCCTGTATTTCCTGGTATACCTAGTAATCCTGGTAATTATCCAGAATTTTTAACTTCAACTAATGGACCAGATGGAAGAGTAAGTAATCAAGTGAAAGATCCTAATACTAGTACACCGCCTATAAAAGATATTGGAGGTAAAAACTGGATAATTGAAGAAGCTAGGATTAAAGGTGGTTTTAACAACGCTTATGTTGGTCAAGGACCTAGAGCTTTTCTAGTAGAAACTTCTAGCGAACAAGTTGTAAGATCTAATGGATTAATATACTCAGGTGTTTTTAATTCTAAAACAGAATTAAATGAAACTAATGTTTTTTCTGTAGGCGAACAAATAACTAGATCTGTAGATCCAAACAATGGATCAATACAAAAAATACACGCGTTAGATGGTAATCTAGCTATACTACAAGAAAATAAAGTAAGTAGTGCATTGATAGATAAAGATGCTATATTTTCTGCTGAAGGAGCAGGCGCGGCTGTAACATCTACAAAAGTTGTCATAGGACAAATAACGCCATATGTAGGTGAATATGGAATAAGTAAAAATCCTGAAAGCTTTACTTATCACGGTTATAGAAGATATTTTTCAGATAAATATAGAAACTCAGTTATGAGACTTTCAAGAGATGGCTTAACTGAAATATCTGGATATGGTATGAGCGATTTTTTTAGAGATAAATTTGCTGAGCTAAGTGATGGATTTAAAGCATTTTCTTTTACTATACAATTAACAAGTACTAACGCTGGTCAAAAAAGAATAACAGTAGATTCTTCATCTACTAATTTAGTTGAGCTAGAAAAAGGTATGATAGTAGATATACCACAACAAAGCGGAGGTATTGTATCTGCCATTATAGTTGCTATAACAAGTAGCAACTCTATAAGATTAAATATAAGCCCTGGCACACCAGTCTCATCAGCTACTTTAACATTTAGAAAGTTTGTAAGAGATAAAATAGTAGGTGGCTGGGATGCATATAATAAAAACTATACAATATCTATACAAAATAAATCAGAAGAACCTGCTATAGCTGATACATTTGAAACTCTTGCTTTTGAAGATGATATAAATGGCTGGACTAGTTTCTTTGATTATGAACCTTTGTTTATTGCTAGTTCTAAAAATAAATATTATACATTTTTTGGATCTGAAATATACGAGCATTATGCTAATCAAAATAGAACTGAGTTTTATGGAACTAGATTTAACTCTAGCATAGAGTTTGTATTTAATGCTAATCCTAGCATAGTAAAGAATTTTAAAACAGTTAATTACGAAGGTAGCAATGGATGGCAAGTTGATTCGTTTAAATCAGACTTTGAAGGCTTTGATCCTACTGGTTCAGTTCAACTTCAATATCAAGACTCTGCTAAGCCTGTTTTAAGTTATTTAGCTGGTGCATATACGGAAAATGGTATATCTTATAGAGCTGGTTTTAATAGAAAAGAAAATAAATATTTTGCTAATTTAAAAAACAACAGTTTAGCTAGACCAGGAGAAGTATTTTTTGGTGATTCTACTACTGGTGTTAAAGGATTTTTAGCAACAGTTAAAGTTTCAACAGATACTACTACAGATATAGGAGGTGCAAAAGAGCTTTTTGCAGTTTCAACTGAGTTTGTAGTATCATCAAGATAAAATTATGGGAGAATTTTTAAGTAATTTAAGTGCAGATCAAAAAGGATCATTAGTAACGCAGGCTTTAAAGTTGGCTCCAGCTATAATTAGTTTTGGAGCTGGTGTAAAAGCTAAAGAGCAACAACGACAGTATTTAGACGATATAACTAAATTAGAAAAAAATAGACAACAAGTTACAAATCCTTATGAAAACTTAAGTAATCCATACGCTAATTTAGGAGTAGCTACTAAAGCTGCAGAAATGCAAGCTGAGCAAGCAGATATGGCGTTAGCAAATACACTAGATAATTTAAGACAAACAGGCGCTGGTGGTGCAACTGCTTTAGCACAAGCTGCATTAAAATCTAAACAAGGTGTATCTGCTAGTATACAGCAGCAAGAAGCTCAGAATCAAAGATTAATGGCTCAAGGAGAACGACAAAGAGAAATGGCTATTGCGAAAGGAGAGTCTATAAGATTTGCTAGACAAGAACAAAGAGACAATATACAGCTTGATAGGTTGCAGGCTTTAGCAGATGAAGCAGGAGCAAGAAGACAAGAAGGTTTTGGTACAGGCGTTGATTCATTAACTTCTATGTTTGGTGGTATGGCTAGCGCTTTAATAAATCCTAAAGCTGCTACTACCATGGGTAGTCAAATAAGAACAGCTGAAAACGTTACTTCTGGAGTTAACATAGATGAAATTGCCCCAAAATCAGGATCTTTAACAGATGACGAAAAACAAGAAATGATAGAAAATATACAACCACAGTTCTTCGGAAAACTTGATCCAACGGATGAATTAGATCAACCTGTAATAGAAGATATTTCAAATCAAGAATTTATGACAGCCATGGCGCCGCCTAGTGCTCAAATGCCAGATTTAGTTTTACCTGATCAAGCTAATGACCCTAGTTTAGTACCTCCAAATGTAAATCCTTTTAGTGATCCTTTCAGTCAAATGCAAGGTTATGATTTAGGACAAGCAACAGTAGACCCATCAACAGGGCTTAAAATAACAGATTAATAAAAAGATATGGACCATTTTGAAGATGAAGATTTCGGCAGAAGAAGAAGGCCAAGAAATACAACTTACGTAGGCTCTTATAGAAGGCCTGGTAGAAGTAGGTATTTTAACCCAGCTTCAGATATACTAGAAGGTATAGAAAAAACTGAGAAAACTATAGGTGAAAGAAAAACTAAAGTAAGAGACTTTGAAAACGCTGCTTCACAAAGAAGGCTAGAATTAATGCAGTCTTTAAGAGAAACAGAAACTATGGAAGATACAGACGCTATGAATGATCTTCAAGCTGAGTTGTCTAAAATGGTTGATGATGCTTATAGATTAGATATAGCTAGCTTTGAAGGTGATAGATCTTCTTACAATAAAAAACAAAGTGATTTAAACAATGTATTAGGTAATTTGCCTACTATAATGGGTTTGATAGATGCTGAAGGCGAAGCTATGAAAAAAGCTGAAGAATCTGGGACTGATTATGTTAAGAAAATATTAAGAGATAATAATGAAGACTATGTTGCTTTTGTAGAAGACGCTAGTAAAGGAGGTAAAAACATAGGCTTTAGAATAGAAGGAGGTAATGTTATAGCTCAACTAAACGGCGAAGATGTATTTAATGCAAACGCTTATGTTAAAGCAAAAAAAAATGGTGTTGATTTAGTTAACTATGCTAAAGATTATTCTGAACAATTAGCTGCTGTAGATAAAAAAGCTTTTGAAGGTTTAAATAAATATATAACAAAAGAATCTATTACAAGAATAAAAAATGGTACAGCTACTACACAAGAAAAAGAAAATTATAAAGAAGCATTAGATCTTTATACTAAAAGATTAGAAGAGTCTGACTTATTAACGCCACTTCTAAATGAGTCTACGTATCAAACTTATACTAACTATGGCACAGGTGGTGATGCTGATTCTAACGACGCGTGGAGCAATAGTGACATGCAAAGAGCAGCTACTAAACAAGCTATGGCTGAGAAATTAATTGAAGATAGATTTCCAAGAACTATTGGCGGTGAAGAAGATGAAGGAGTTATAACTACTAGTACTACAGTAAAAGATAGTGAAAAAATAAAAGCTGCGCAAGTTAAAGCTGCTAGTGATAAAGAAATAAAACAATTAGAGTTAGCTTTCAAGCAAAATGAAATAAATAAATTTGAAGAAGGTTTAGAAAACTTTGTTAGTAGAAATATATATCACTCTAAAAAAGCTTTTGAAATGCCTGAAGGAAAACAAAGAAATAAAGAAATAGTTAGATTAATTAATGAAGCTGGCAAAGGAGATATAGGAGAGTTTACTTTAGAGGATGGAGTCATACTAGATGGCGCTGGAGAACCAATGACTGGTATAGAAACTAAGTTTGGTTTGTTAGATTATTTAAATAAATTAACCGTATTAAATGATCTTACTGGTGATCCAGCTAATCAAGCTAAAACATATATAGGTAAAAGAACTAAAGAACTTGGTTTTCCAACACAAGCAGAATTTAATGCTGCATACGCGGCGTTAAAAATTGGCCAATCAACTATGGGGCCTGATGGGAAAATGTATAAAAAAACAAAATAAAATTTTATGAGTGAATGGACACCACCTTCAGGAGCTGAGTTAGTAGAAGAAAATACAGAAACTTTAACTAATGAAATTCCTAGTTTTACATTGCCAGAAGGCGCAGAGTTAGTAGCTGAAAGTGAAGATATTGTTATCAGTGAACCGCAAGATAAAAAAGAAGAAGAAAATTTAACGGAAGAAGACTGGAATTTAAGTGAAGACGATTTTGTAAAAGATAGATCTGGAAAGTTAGCTAGACTATACCCTGAGTTTGAGTTTGAAAAATCAGGTATAGATGATCAAATAACTGTTACTAATAAGAGAACTGGTAATTCTGATTATTTTGACTTAGGTAGTACTACTTTATTTAGAAGTGATTTTGAACAATTTAATGATTGGATAGCAAATGAAAAGGCTACTATGCCTGAACTTAGTCAAGATCAAGATTACATTTATAGTAGAACAGGTATTATAAAAACACCTGAAGATGAAAGATATAAAGATGAATTACCGGCTAGATATGATATAAAAGCAGAAATACCAGGTAGTTTAGTAGGTGAAAGAAACGTGCAAGAAAAAGAATTAGTTACTTTAATTAATAGTATTGAAGCTGTAGGTAAAGAAGTTGGTTTAAACCCAGGTTTAGCATTACCTAAGTTTAAAGGTGTTGATGCCCAAGGATTTACAGGTTTTACAGAAGACGAGGCTGGTGATGTAAAAGATTATATATATAATAAAGTAAGAGAACAGACTAATATACCATTAACTAAAGATAGTTTTTTAAAAATATATGATACTAAATTATCTGCCAATATAGAAGATCAATTTAAAAATATATCTAGTAATAGACTACAAAAAGAAATGAAAGATGCTGGCATGCCAGAAGCTGCTAGCCAAGTATACGTAGAAAATAAATCTAGAAGTATTGAGTCTAACTATACTGATAAACAAAAAGTTTTAAAAAATTTTAATGCTCAACTTAGTAAGACTCAAGATCAGCTAGATATATTAGAAGCTAATAAATCTAAAACATCGGAAGACAACAAAAGAATACTTAGGTTAAAACAAAGTAAAGCAAGTTTACAAGAAAAAATTAAAAGTTTAGGCGGTGGTGTTTGGTCAGAGTCAGGTGACTGGGTAAATGATTTAAAATTATCTGATGAAAGAAAACAAAACTTAAAATCAATTGAAGAACAATCAGCTGATTTAGGTTCTGCTTTAAATATGTTTTCTATAGATCAAGAAGATGTAGATAAACTCTCGACAAAAGATTTAACTAAAATGATGTTAGATCAACAAATGAGAGAGTCTGAATATTATACAGCTCAAGGTAATAAAAGTACAATAACTATTAATCCAAATAAGTTTACAGATACTTATGCTATAATTCAATCAGAAAGTTTACTTAGATCTGCTGGAATGAATGTTAAGTTAAAAGTAGAAAATGAAGATGAACTTAGTATAGTAAACGGAGATACCGGCGAAAAAATTGGAGAAGTTTCTATACCTTTTGAAAATGTTTTTAATTTTGGCGTTAGGTCTGAAGAAAGTGGTGGTTATAAAGGAGATTTAGACTATATGTTTTCTCAAACAGGATCTGATAGAGGTTTAGTTTCTAAAGATGATTTATCTAAATATAGAGTTTGGGAAGAAAATAAATTAGAAACTGAAGCGGAACTTAGAGGATTATACAAGCTTGTAAACTTAGGTGAAGATCCTAGTAGAGTTGTTAAGCCTACTGACTACGCTGAAAGACTTGGGTTATATGGAGAAAACTCTCCTTTAAACGCTATACCAATGCCTGCTGGATCAAAAACTTTAATAACAGCTGGGGTTGAAATAGCTGGGTGGCTTGAGACAGCCGGTAGAGGAGCAGGTGAAGAAACACTAAGAGGTTGGTTTGGTTTTAATGATGAAGAAATACAAAAAACTTTAGGTCAAAGTAAAAGAAATAAACTAGACGAAATAAGATCTACCATTAGTCTTATAAATAATTCTAATGCTGTAAAAGAAGGTAAGGCAGCGCCTGTAAAGTTAAGTAAAGAACAAGAAGAAAACTTTGAAACTTCACTAGCTGAAATGTCTGCTGCTGGTACAGGTGGTTTTTTACCAGTATTAGTTGAGTTTGCTTTGTTTGAAGCAGCTACAGCTGGCACTCCATTAGGTGCTAGTAGATTAGCTAAGTTACCTAAAGTTTGGCAAAGACTAGCTGCTGGAGCTGCTAAAGAGGAATTAAAAATGCAGTCTTCTAGCGCTGACTTCGGTTGGGGTACTGGTGCTTTGTTTTTTGGATTAGGTAAAGCATTTGAACCTATAAAGTTTTTTAAGAAGCACAGAGTAGCATTAAATAATTTGACAGATAAATACGTAAAAGCTGGACCAGCTGGAGCTATGTCTATAGAAGCTAGTGAAACTATACACGCTGTTGTAGATGATATGATGGGCAATAAAGATTTTGGCGCTGCTGTAGAAGAATTATATGGTGATGGATCTGAAACTTTTAAAAGGTTTATGTCTAATGTTATTATGTTTAAAATGACTGGTCTTCAACATTTTAAATGGAGAGACTTTCAATCAAACGGATCCGCAAGAAGAGAAAGAAAAATATTAAATGATAGATTTGAAGATTTTATAGGTCAAGGAACAGATTTATTAAATGAAAACAATATAACATCTGAGCCACCTAAAAAAATAATAAATGAAAAAGAAGTGCCGCCAACTTCTGGAGAAAAATCTTTATTTGTCGAAGCTCAATTAATAGAGTTATCTAAACAAAATACAGAAGCCGGAAACAACGCTAAGCAAATATTAAATAAGTTAAATAAAGTTTCTAATACTTTGAAAACTGTAGATCAAATGCTAGCTGTTAGAAACCAGAACAATGCATTAGATCCATATTTAAAAGACGTTGAAACAGGCGATTATGTAATAAACAAAGAAACAGGTGAAAGAGAATTAAATCCAAACTTTCAGTCAGAGTTTAATAACTTTGCTATGAATCCTATAAACGATGCTTTAAAAGAAGCAGCGCCTAAAGATAAAAATGGAGAGTCAACTTACAAAGCTCCTGAAGTTATATTTGGTAGTGGTAAAAACGATAAAGGATTTAGAGAAAATTTTGACAAAGACGCTAATGGAAAAGATATGGGTGATACAGCTAATTATGACCCTAATTCAAATAAAGTTTATTTAGATATAGATTTATACGAGCCTGGTAAACCATTGCACGAGCTTACTCACGTAGTGTTTGAAGCTTATTTTAAAGGTGACCCTACAAATAGAACTAAGTTTACTGAAGCGCTTAGAGATATGTTTAAAGGTGTTGACTTTGGCGCTTTCAAAGATTCAGAATTAAAAAAAGGTATTGAAGAAGCGTATAACGCTAAGCAATATGAAAATATAAAAGCTGAAGAATATATAGCTATGCTATCAGAGTTTTTATCAAACCCTGATGTTTACTATAATAACAGAGAGTTAGCAGGTACTTTGACTGGTGAAATAATGTCTGAAATAAGATTAATAAAAAAGAAGTTTGGTATAGGTAAAAATGCTAAGATAACTACAGCTGCAGACTTAGTTAAAGTATTAGGTGATCTAGGCATGGAAATGTCTAGAGGTTATGTTTCAAAAACTTCAGCCGCACAGTTTTCTAGATTAGGTGAAATAAATGTACAAGACTTAATAATGGAAACTACTACTATAAAAGAAAACCAAAAGAAAGTTAAAGTAGCTTCTAAACAAATAGACTTATCAGAGCTATCTAAATCGTCAGCAGAAAAAGATGCTAAAAATAAAGAGATTATTTCTTCTATAAAAGAAAGAGCTGAGCTTTCTGGTGATCCAGCTTATTACTCTAAAACACCTGAAGATGTAATTAATCTTTGGGAAAACAATAGAGGATTATCTAGATCTGTATTAGAAACATGGCAAAGAAAAACAGG
>TARA_R100001440_G_scaffold6147_1_pt1 | contig 14216 bp, 12 predicted proteins | sample TARA_R100001440 | Tara Oceans TARA_R100001440 (sample SAMEA2622112) | marine metagenome | biome: marine biome (ENVO:00000447); feature: surface water layer (ENVO:00002042); material: "saline water (ENVO:00002010), including plankton (ENVO:xxxxxxxx)" | depth 5 m
GGTAATGCTACCTTTGATGCAGAGTTTGACCCTACGCAGCCATTGAGATTCTTTGTTTATACACATAGGCAAGATGCACATTTGATGCGAAATTTACACACAATCACAGAATAAGGAGGATAATAAATGTTTAATAAATTAACTAAAGATGGTGTAAACCACTATACTGCAGGCACAAACGCTCCTACTGGTAACGAAGGTATCATTGGTAACAGTGACGAATTCGGTATGTTTATTTGGTGTGAAGCGGCAGTAAAAATGTACGGTATGGTAAATGGCTCATGGGTTGAAATTGAAACCATGGGTGTTGATAACAAGACAACTGTTTTAGGGTGGAACCAATATCAAGCAATTTTTGCTATGTCCACCACTGGACAATCTGAGATTGTGAGAATGATCCCAGTTCTTGATTCTTCTTTCACTGTTTTGAACAAACAGCAATTAGCAGAGGTGTCAGAGATTCCTGGATTTCCAACTGTTGAAGTTGATAGCTACAACAAGATTCTTTCAATCGATGCGAATGGCGAGCTTGGCTGGTCATTTGTTAATGAATTATTCTAACATACTTAATAGGAGGATAAAAGTATGAGTATAACACTTAATAAGGGCGTTAATAAACTGCAATTTGATTCAAATGCAGCTGATCATGACGTTTATAGGTTCCCGATTAGAACTGAATTTCAAAGTAGCGGGACAGCACAACTAACCAAAGGAGTCACAGTTTGGTCAAAGACACCAGTTCAGGTTTATGGATATGATCCTACTCAAAACCCGGACGATGGAGATGATGCATTCGCTCAAAACCCATCACAACCATTTGATTCTGGAGACGAAGGGGATCAATTCGGTTCCGCTGGTGGTCCGGGATGGATTCTTTTGGGGACAACCAGTGCTGATAGCCCATCTGTTGTTATCCCTTCGGATACATACAAGCTTGGAGTTGTTGTTCCTGTTTCAGGAGTAGCTGATGTTCGTATCACACCAATGCTTAAGCCAGAGAACGCTATTAGTATCTCAACCAGTAAAACGGTTGATGCTCTCAGTGACGTTCCACCTTTTACACAACATGATATCAAGAAAGTCTTGATGGTAAACGATGAAGGTAAGCTTGAGTGGACCTCGATCAGACCAATATAATAGTAAGCTTTTTATATAAGCGCCCTAGTCCCCGAGAACTTTCTCGGGGGCTTTTTCTTTTTAAAACTAATGATACTATTTACATAAGAAATACCTAGGGAGATAGTTTAATGTCTAGTATGTTAGAACAAGCAATAATTGATGCTGCAATGCTTCGAGAAGCTGCCTTAAAGAACGCTGAGCAATCTTTAATAGAGAAGTATGCTCCACAGATAAAAGAGGCTGTAGACGCAATGCTCGAAGGCGAGACCGTAAACGAAAGACATTGTGGCTCTAAGGCAAGACACAAAGGTGGGATTGTAGAGATTATTGACGGTATTAACGAAACTGGTCATTACACAGTACAACCATCTGAAGGTAAAGCTTACTTAGCCCTATCAGAAGAGTTGACTGATCTTACTGAAGAAGATGTCCTGCAAGAAGAAGAGGCAGCCCCTAGTGCTCCTTCGGCAGGTGGCTCAAGTATTGAAATGCCTTTTGCTGGTGACACTAGTATCCCGGATGATCAAGAAGTTCAGTTTACAATGGAGACCGAATCTACTCCTGATTTTATTGAGATTGACTTGGGAGCATTACGTAAAGAGTTGGAAGCATCTGATACAGATGGCGATACAGATCGTGATGATATGGCTGATGAGCTTAAGTCAATTGATGATCTGATGGGTGACCTTGACTTGGACACAGAAGAGCCGGCGGACACAGAAGCTGAAACTGCTGATGCTCCTGATCAAGAAGAAGACAATGAAATGGATGATATGCTACAGGAATTACTTTCTCTACTGTCTGAAGACGAAGAGGTACTTGAAGAAAAATTTGTAGCCGATATGGGTGAAGAAAAAGACGGCACCTTTCAATCATTTAGACCAACTCTTGAATACTATAAAGAGATGGAAGATGCTAACAAAGCTAGTAAAGCATCCGGACGGGTTGGTGAATCTATGGACGAAGATGTCGAAGAACTAGAAGAGGAAGAGGAAACTGGTAGAGTTTCTAATCTTCACGAAACAATTTCCGCACTTGCTGCTCAAAATGAGAAGCTTGAAAGCGTGATATACCAACTGAGCGATACGCTCGAAGAGACTTTGCTATCAAATGCAAAGCTCATTTATCAAAACCGCACACTGAGCGATGCCTCCTTGAATGAGCGACAAAAATCAAAAATTGTCGAAGCCATTGCCGCAGCGGAGTCTCCGAAAGAAGCAAAGCAACTTCATGAGACACTCAAAGCTACAGTGGGATCACAAACGAAAAAAGGTCCACAATCACTAAGCGAGTCAGTCAACCGAAGATCGAATCTTTCGAGCATGCTTAATACGAGACAAAACTTAAGCGAGAACAAAAGCGCTGATCCATTTATGGAAAAGATGCAAAAACTCGCAGGCATAAAATAATATATTTAAGGAGTTAAAAAAATGTCTATTGTTGAAAAACTTACCGAAGGCATCGTAAACCGTGACATGAAGAGAGAGGGCGCTGCTCTTCTTTCCAAGTGGGAATCTACTGGTTTGCTAGAAGGTCTTCAAACTGAGCAAGATAAGTCAAGCATGGCTCGTCTTCTCGAAAACCAAGCAAAGGAGCTTCTTCGTGAATCTTCATCTATGGGTGGAAATGACGTTGAAGGTTTCGCTGCTGTTGCTTTCCCTATTGTTCGTCGTGTATTCGCCGGACTTATCGCTAATGATCTTGTTAGCGTTCAACCGATGAGCCTTCCATCTGGCCTCATCTTCTTCCTTGATTTCACCTATTCTGGTGAGCTTGGAACTGGCTCTATGACTGATCGTTTTGGTAACACCGCTGGTGATTCACTTTACGGTACAGATCGTGTTGGTTCACAAGTAACCGGTGGTGTTAATCTTGTTGGATCTTTGGGAGAAAACCTCTCTGGTCCTCGTGATGCCGTTGGTCTTGCTTATGGATCACCTCAAACATTGCAAGAAGTCACCGCTTCTAGCATTACCCTTGGTACTAACGTTGGAGTTCCTGCTTTGAGTGAAACTCAAAAGTCAGACATTAAGTTTGACCCAGATGTTCTTGCAGAAGATGCTGCTAATCTTCTTGAGATTAAAATCCCTGAAGCTTCATTGACTAACCCTGATCTTGATAACCTTTCTGCGTTCAATATCTCTGGTTCTTCTTTGGGCGCTATTCGTAACGGTGGCGCTGGTAATATTAATAGCACTACTACTAAATTGATCCGTCGTTTGACTAAAACTGATGGAACTAACATTAGTTTCTTCTTCTTGTCTGAAAGTCCTGATCTTTTGAGCTTTACTAAAATAGCAGGTTTGGGTAAGAATGTTTTGGTTGATCACCCAACCAAAGACGCAGCCGAAGCTAACGCTAACGCTGCTGCTGGATCACTTAATGCATACACAATGTTGCTTGAGAACACTGAAAACATCCCAGAGATCGACATCAAGGTAGACTCTATCGCAATCACAGCGCAAACCAAAAAGTTGAAGGCCAAGTGGACCCCAGAATTGGGACAAGACTTGAACGCTTATCACAATTTGGATGCTGAGGTTGAGTTGACCTCTATCCTTTCTGAGCAAATTGCTTTGGAAATTGACCGTGAGATCCTTGCTGACCTCGTTAATGGTGCAACTGCTGGTACTTTCTACTGGTCTCGTTCCCCAGGTCTCTTTGTTGATCGTTCAACTGGTGCTGAGCTTGGTGCAACTTCTGCTGCTCCTGACTTCACTGGTACTGTTTCTGAGTGGTATGAAACCCTCATCGAAACCATCAATGATGTATCTGCTCAGATCCACAGAAAGACTCTTCGTGGTGGCGCTAACTTCGTAGTTGTTTCTCCTGAAGTTGCAAACATCCTTGAGTTTACTGCTGGATTCCGTGCTAACGTTACTGCTGATGCAGAGCGTGGCGAAATCGGAGCTGTTAAGGTTGGGTCTCTCAACCGTAAGTTTGACGTAATCGTTGATCCTTACTTCCCACGTAACGTTGTTCTCGTTGGTCGTAAAGGTTCTTCTTTCCTTGAGAGCGGATATGTTTACGCTCCATACGTCCCACTTCAAACTACTCCAACTATCTTCGGGCCAGAAGATTTCGTCCCACGTAAGGGCGTAATGACTCGTTATGCTAAGAAGATGGTTCGTCCAGATATGTACGGACTTGTTATCTGTCGTGGACTTCTTGGTGAGTCTGGTTCCTAATCATTAACTTAAGTTTTTGATTAAACCAAAGAGGGCCTCTCGGAAAAATCCGAGAGGCTTTTTCTTTTGTTCAATACTAGTTATAGGAGAAAGGGCCTCATAATGCCTTCACATTTTTAAGGAGAATAAATTATGTCTAGAGTTGCAAGAGCGGCAAGAGTCGCAAGCCGCCAAAGAGTAGAAACAATTGATGCTGGATCAGCAGACGCTTCTAAATCAATTACTGCTGCTGAAACTGGTGAGCTTTATTTTATTGACGCTACCAACAACGTCACAATAACATTACCACCCGTACAAGATGGAGCTTATTTTAAGTTCATGATTAGTGTTCTTGTTGGCACTTCTAAATCTGTAGTAATTAATGCTAACGAAGAAAATGTTTTGATGGACGGATACTTAGTTCAGGAGTCTGCTGGTGGAAATATTGACGCTCTAAGTCAATCTAACGCTTCTGATAACGATAGAATTACCTTTGGCCAAGCTGCGAAAGCCGGCTCATTTGTAGAGTGTTATTCAGATGGTACCAAGTGGATGTGTTATGGTAGAGCAACTGGTGGAACACTTGCATTTGGCGATCAATAACAAGAGGTAACTAATGGGTCGTAGATCAAAAAGAAAAAAACTTCTATTACGACAACACCGTCTTCTGGGGATTGAATTAGATCCCCAGGAGGCTCGTCGTGCAGGACTTGGTTACATCATTGATGAACAAGAAAAAGTCAAAGCTGAAGCTGAAGCAAGAAGACTTGCAGAGGAACAGGCAAAGCTTGAAGAACAAGCGAGACTTGAAGAGTTAGCAAGAATAGAAGAAGAAGAAAAGAAAAAAGAAGAGAAAGCTAAAGAAGTCAAAAAAGCACCAGCTAAGAAAAAGACAACTAAAGCGTCAAACTCCAAGACTACTAATAAAAAAACTACCAGAAAGAAAAAAACTTCCTGAGTGTTATAATACAAACCTCCTTTGTGCCTCCACATGTATTTGTGGAGGTTTCTTTCTTCTTATAACTATTTACTGAGAATGGAGGATCCTTAATGTCGTTCCCAGATTTAACACCGGCTTCTACAACAAGCGCAATTATATTACCATCTACTGGTTCCGAGACTGATGTATCAACCAGCTTGGCCATTAACTTTTATGGAGCAGATACAGCATTTCTGTCTGGTGCTGCTGCACAAGTTGCATATACATATAAGAGGCTCGGTGGTGATGTTCTAGACATTGAACTTACAGCAGATAACGTCTATAATAACTACGAGGAGGCCGTTTTAGAGTACTCCTACATAGTCAACCTCCACCAAGCAAGAAACGCTTTAGGGAGCGCCCTAGGGGGCACTACGGGGTCGTTTGATCACAAAGGCACTGTGGATGGAACTGATTCTGTTTCTCTCAAGTATCCTAAGTTTATTTTTGACTATGCGTTTAGAACAGCAGACAAGTTTTCAACCGAGTCTGTTGTTGGAGGAACAACTAGAATATACTCTGCTTCGTTCGACAGTGTACCGGATAAGCAAGATTATGACCTCCAAGCAATCGTTAGTGCATCAGCAGAAGCAGGCGGTGTTCCTTATGAGAACATTAATAAGGACAAGAGAATTAAAATCAGACAAGTCTATTATGTAACCCCAAGACAAATGTGGAGATTCTATGGTTATTATGGCGGCCTGAATGTTGTTGGCGATTACCATACATATGGTCAATACGCAGATGATTCAACGTTCCAAGTAATACCAGTATGGCAGAACAAAATGCAAGCTATTAACTACGAAGATCATTTGTATACCAGAACCTCACATTACTCTTATGAAATTATTGATAACAACCTAAGATTGTATCCAATCCCTGATAGTGTATCACCTGAGAAGTTTTGGTTTAGATTTTCCGTGGAGGACAATAATGCTTTCGCTACTGGTTCTTATGATGAGGGTATAGATGGTATTAATAACCTAAACACAATGCCTATGGAAAACTTGCCTTTTACAAGTATTAACTCAATTGGTCAACAGTGGATTAGACGTTTTGCATTGGCTCTTTCAAAAGAGACCCTTGGACAGATCAGAGGAAAGTTTGGTAACTCAGTTCCAATTCCTGGTGATAATGTTACCCTTAACGCTAGCGAGCTTTTAACCCAAGCTAAAGAAGAGCAAAACGGACTTCGAGAAGAACTCAACAAACAACTTGATGAAATGCTTTATGCTAAACTCGCAGAGGTTGATAAAAGCATGATTGATAACACTAACGCAATTGTAGGTAACACTCCACTTAAAATATTTGTAGGATAAAAAATGAAACTGTTGATTGAAAATTGGCGTAAGTTTCTTAAAGAGCAAAAGATTCAAGAAGCCACAGAAGAAGAAATTGAGAACCTAAAGCAACTCCTTGAGATGCCTGCCGGCGCTCTGCCTTTTAATGACTTTTTTCAAGGAAAGTATCGTATCGCGCAGGCTGTTGATTTAAATGTAGGCTCAGGACCACTAGGTAAAATATTAACTTTTCTCGAGAAGTATGGATGGGAATTTTTTGTATCAGAAGATGGAGACAAGAATACTCTAAAGGCAAGAAAAACAAAAGAAACTGTTTACAAGAAAGATGGTAAATCAAAAATATCAAGAAAATCCATTGAACTTAATTTACCCAAGTTGTTTTCTCAGTTTGTAAAAACACCAGAGACATATAAACAAATTAAATACAGAACAAGCAGAGCAAAAGTAGCATATGCTGGACAGACAGCTGTTTTAAGCAAATTGGAAAGAAACCTACAGAAGATTGGTCAACAATTAAATTTTCTATACGGCCCAGAAGGCGCAGCAAGGATTACCAACAGAGGCAATCCCGACCTAAAAACAGCTAAGGAATTAAAAGAGTTTGTTGATGACGGTAATAAGCTTGATGATTTAACTAGAAACTACAAAAACTACACGAGCAAAAATTACCTGATTTACTCTAGGCACCCAATTGACGTTTACCGTATGTCTGATTTTCGTCCTCTTGAATCATGTCATTCATTACCATCATCAGATTATAAAAAAGCAGAAGGCGGTGATGGAGTTACATTTGATAAGTTTAATATCTGTGCGTTGTCGGAAGCGCATGGTAACGGAGTTATATCTTATGTTGTCCCAGAAGAAAGTATGAGAGAGTTTCTTGACTTTGGTGAAGATGACGGTGAAATAACCATTGAAGACGTTAGGCGAGGACTTGATGCACATGAGGTCCCAGAGGCAATAGAAGGAGAAATATTTGAAGACCCCCAAAGAAACCTTGGGGGACTAAGCCCAATAACAAGATTAAGAATCAAAAACGTCTCGTACAACAATGGAGATCAAACAGTTAAATTGTTAGCTCCACAAGGCAAAACTTATGGAGTAAAATTTCCTGGCCTTGCTGAATATGTCTATAAGTCAGTAGCTGAATCGCAATCTGATAAGATGAGAAGAGTAATTGAACTTGAGGGCGGAGAGATTGATATGGGTAGGTTTACCCGTTATGGCGGATCATATCAAGATGAAGGGTATCAGGTAAGCAAAACTTTACCAAAATTGTTTAAAGCAATGAGTAATCAAGAGTTAATTTTCTTTGGCGAACCTCAGTATGACTCTGATATGCAAAACGAATTAATGGGCCAACTTGGAGTACCTAACGTTGAATCTGTAAGGCAAAGAATTGTTGAAGTAATTCAAGAACTGGGGTTGCAAAGTAACATCAAGCTTGATTTTGATTTAGTAGAAGACGACGGACAGTTTTCTGTAGATTTCATTTGTGATATAAATATTTGGGTACACTCACCGAGAGATGCTTCATTAACTTTTGCCGAGACAAACGCAGTTCAGGACGAGATTGAAAACAGAGTAGCTGATTTGCTTGATGTATACCTAGCCGACATTCCTGGATCGGCTGAAGGTACCGGTAACATCAGTAGAGTTGCTGTAAGGTATGAAGAAACAGGAAGCCTAAAAGGGTTTGATGTAAACATTAGGCTAGATAGTGACTGTATACAGTATTTTTCTTATGAGCCTCGTTTTGATGTTATTAATGGAGATCTACAAGATGATCTTACAACTGTCTTTGACGGCTTTAGACAACGAGGTTTCCCTGGACTAAGTAGAATATTTGATAGACTCGGACCAGTCTATCATATCATCATAAGGTCACTCCAAGAACAGAACTTAATAGCTGGTGGTGAAGCACGAGTAATGGGATCTATTGGACAAAATTTTGATGGAACCGGTGATTTTGATTTTGAATTTGATCTGTATGACGATGATGGTGAAGAATCATCTGATGGATATAGTGCAAGTGGTCAGTATAATTATGAAATAGACTCAGAAGAAATTAAGATTGCTAAGTTGCTAGCAAAATCCGTAACAGATAGTGGTCTCATGGAAAGAACCTTAGAGTCAATATATAACGCTATGGGTTCTCATTCGGCCCTTAATATCCTTGAGGATAAGATGAATTTTAAAATTGAACCACAAGGACAACAAACAGCAACAGGACTGGGGATGAATTATGAAGCAATGCCTGTAAAGCTTTCTTGGAGTGTAGAGACTTCTGATATTGGCGACGGTAATAAAATTAGAACACACATGGCCAGCATGGAGAATGTTGATTGGGAAGATATAAATGAAAGTCTTATGGAATTAGCAGATGAAGTTATTGGTGATGAGCCAGAACCAGAAGAGACTGAACAGGTGAATGAAAATATAAGATTTATTAAGTTAAGAGTTTTAAGAGGGTAATAAATGTCTGAATGGGAACAACCGGCATCGCCACCACCTCCACTATTTCTTGGAGAAAAAGAAAAGAATCTTGTAAAACAAATCAACGATGAGATCATTGAACGAGTTGTTGGACAACAGGTTCTTTATTTTCCAATCGATATTGATCACACAAATTATCATCCAATATATGGTGAAGCAGTTGAAAAGAATTTTATCCATCCAATAAGGGTTTTTGCTCTAGTGGAGTACCAAGGCGTTGAGACCACAGATATGGATGGTTTCGCAATTGATAAATCAACAAAAATTAAAATAAATTTTCACAAGAGACGTTTAACAGAGGACCAGAATTTATTTGTGAGAGAAGGTGACTTTGTTAGGTACGGAAGTGTTTACTACGAAATAGTTAAGCTCAATGAGCCTAAGCTGCTGTTTGGCCAAGTACAATCTCGTTTTGAGATTCAAGCTGAATGCATCAGATCCAGGGAGGGACTATTCGATGGGCAGTAGTGTAGAGATATTTGAGCCATCTAGCTTAGAAACAATTGATACAGCAGTTTATAATTATGTGAATGATACTTTGCATTTACACACCACAACTAATAAGGGCTGGGAGAAAGTTCCTGTTTTATGGATGGGGGCGGAACGAGCATTCCAAGTAAAATCCGACAGAGAACTTAGAGACTCAGTGGGTAAACTTAATCTTCCGCTGATAACTGTATCTAGGGCGTCTGTTGTAAGAGATGATACTTTTAAGGGAGCATTTCAAGCTTTAACCTCCGAAAGGAGAGGTAGGGGCGATGGCGTTGCCGAGATTACAAAAGTTATAAAACAAGATAAAACAAGAAACTTTGTAAACGCTGATCGTAATAGATCCACAAAAGGTGACGAAACAGGACCGTTTGATAGCAATAAAATTGTATACCAAACAATTACAGTTCCTCAACCAAACTATGTTACCTGTATGTTTGACGTTAATATTAGAACTGAGTATCAACAGCAAATGAATGATATATTACCATCTTTTGTTTTATCAACCAAAGCTGATGTTATAGAATATAATGGGCACAGATATGAATTATTTATTGAGGGCGAGTATGGTCTCAAAAACAATATCAATCAATTGTCTGTTGAGGAAAGAATGTTTGAGGCAAAAGTAAAACTAAAAGTATTGGGTTACCTTGTTGGTGACGGGATTAATCGAGAGGTTCCTCAGATAATTAGAAAAGAGAACCAAGTCCAAGTTAGGATATCTAGAGAGCGTGTTATTGTAGGAGACACACGCCCTTGGGCAAATGACGATGGTAAGTACAGAGAATAGTTCTTTTAAAGAAAAATGAAACTATTTACTACGAATAAGTATACTAAGGAGATTTTTGATGCCTATTAAATTTGATTTCGTCTCTCCCGGCGTTGAATTAAGGGAAGTTGATCGGTCACAACTTGATCCAGTACCAGAAGAAGATGGTATCGTTATTATCGGTAGAACCCGACAAGGGCCAGCAATGACTCCAGTAAAGGTTAGCTCACTACAAGACTACTATGATGTCTTTGGAACACCTATTGATGGCGCTCAAACCAATGATCCATGGAGAGAGGGAAATACCTCTGCTCCTTCTTACGCTTCTTATGCTGCTCAGGCTTACCTCGCGGCTGGTGTTGGGCCGGTAAAGTTTGTTCGTCTATTGGGACAAGAGGCTGATGGAGCCACTGGAACAAAGGCTGGATGGAATATTCCAAGTTCACCATCAACAGCAACAGCTAATAATGTTGGTGCCTATGGTATTTTTGTAGCAAAGTCAGGGTCAGGAACCCAAGATGCGTCATTGGCTGCTGTAGTTTATGTTACGGGATCATCTGTTGCATTAACTGGAACCACCGCTTTTGGTAGTGTAAAAGAGGGTGCAGGAATTCTTTTTGAGAGCAGTAACGACTCTAGTTTTACGCTACAAATTTCTAGCTCTGCTGCTCTTGTGAAAAAAGGATTTAGCCTCAATCCCTCAGACTCAGACTACATTAGAAACATCTTAACAACAGACGCTACTCTTCTTGAGGCTAGCACAAACTACACCGCTGGTGTAAATGAGAAACTGTTTCTTGGAGAGACATTTGATATTGATACATCTTATCTAGTTGGTGCTGGTACTGGGGCGACATATGCATTTGTCGCGGAGCTTAAATCAGGTTCAGCCGGATGGGGCGATCATCAACAGCAGATGACCGCTTCTAAAACCGGATGGATTGTAGGAGCTAAAACCGAAGAAAAGAAACTATTCAGACTTTGCTCATTACATGAAGGAACCGAGTTTCAGAAAAATTACAATATTGAAGTATCAAATATTTCACTGCCTAGCACAAGAAATCGTAATACTGCCTCATTTACTCTTAAAATATTAAGAGGTAAAACAGTTGTTGAGACATTTTCAAATGTTAACTTTGATAAAAACTCTGCTAACTATATTGCTAAGAAAATTGGCGATTACTATCAAGAATGGGACGACACAAACCGTAAGTACACCCAGATTGGACTGTATCCAAATAACTCTAACTACGTAAGGGTAGAGCTTGGTAGCAATGTTAGCAAGGGTGATGTTCCACTTGGTTTCCTTTTGCCTAGAGCACCGGCAGCTAATTCAATTAGCAGTGGTTCGGCCGGTACTAATCAGACATGGTTTATTACTTCCGGATCTTCTCAGCCTGACTTGAGTCAGAAACATGATCAAAGCGAGCAAATATCTGATATGCCTACTGGTTATAACATGACCGTTGAATTTCCTTTGTTTAATTTAACAAAGGAAAATAGAACTCCAAGCGGAACAAATTATGCACCTACAGCTTTATTTGGCTATGCTCCTTATAGAAAATCTATAACCTCTGTCTCTTATGATGCTTCTCATAGTGACTACTGCTTGTTTAATGGGTTTAACAAAGATCCTCATCTTGCAGTCTCTGATGATAACAGCCAAGCAGCTGAGGTTTTCTCTCTACAGGACATCAAGCAAGAAGGCGCACTTGAATTGTATTTCTACGAGAATGGATCATTTGATGCTTCTACATCTTATGCTGCTACTAATAGCCTTGATGCTCTCATTAACACCAAAGGTATTAAGCAATTCAGAGTTCCTTTCTTTGGAGGGTTTGACGGAGTGGACATCCTGAAAGCTGACCCATTCTCTAATACTAGACTTGCTTCCGGTACTGAGAGCGATAACTATGCCGTCTACACACTCAACAAAGCAATTGATATTGTTGAGGACAAAGACTTGATTCGTTATGACCTTATCTCTATGCCTGGTGTTATCAATAATGCTTTGAACACTAAGCTTGTAGACATGGTAACTGAGCGTGCTGATGCCCTTGCTATCATTGATAGAGAAGGAATCTTCCAGCCAGACACAGACAATAATGGTACAGAGCAGCCTGCTTCTAGAACTTCTGTTATTAGCAATCTTAAGTCCAGTACTATTGATTCTTCATACGCAGCGACATACTTCCCTAACGTTAAAGTTAGAGATACTGCTAACACAGCCGGTACTATTCTTAATATGCCTCCATCAGTTGCAGCTATTGGAGCAATTGCGGCCTCTGAAAGAATCTCAGACCATCCTTGGTTTGCACCTGCTGGATTTAATCGTGGTGGACTTTCAACTCTTGGTGGAGTAGGTGGACCAAGCGTTGTGAATACAGTTGAGCACCTTACTAAAGATAATAGAGATGATCTTTATGAAGTAAACATCAACCCAATTGCAAAGTTCCCAGCCACAGACGACATTGTAATCTTTGGGCAAAAGACCCTTCAGACTGAACCTAGTGCTCTTGATCGTATCAATGTACGTAGACTGTTGATCTACCTCAAGAAGCGTATCGGTGATATCGCAGATACTATCTTGTTCGACAACAACATTCAAGCTACTTGGAACCGATTCAAGTCCAGAGCTGAAGTTGTTCTTGCTGAGGCAAAAGGCGAGGGTGGATTGACTGACTATAAGTTGGTTCTTGATGAAACCACAACAACCCCAGATCTTATTGATCAAAACATTCTTTACGCTCAGGTATTTATCAAACCGGCAAGAGCAATTGAATTTATCGCAATTGACTTTGTGATCACCAACACAGGTGTGGAGTTTTAATAAACTCCCCCTATTTATTACAAACACTTAGGAGATATTTTAAATGGCTTTCTGGAAACAAAATGATGTAGTACCAAAGAGAAAATTTAGGTTTAAACTCACCATCGCTGGTACGGTTGCTTGGTGGGCAAAGGATGTAAAGGTTCCTACTTTTAGCGTCGGAGAGCATCAACATTCATACCTAGATAATGTGTATAAATTTCCTGGTAAGGTGATATGGGATGACGTAACCTGCACTTTGGTTGACCCCGCTGGTGGTAATGATGTGATCAGGACTACAATGCAAATTTTAATTGGTGGTGGTTATGACGTAAAGGACAAAGGTGAGTACGAAACAATTAGCAAAGAACGATTCGGAGGAAGCGCTCAGAATTCATCCCCATCTCTTGGATTCCCTGGTTTTAAAATCGAAATCATTGATGAAGAGGGAACAACTATTGAAACATGGACACTAAACAATCCGTTTCTTAAATCTGTTGATTTTGATACTATGGCTTATGAAAGCGAAGATCTTAGGAATGTTCAACTTACTATCGCGTATGATTGGGCAACTTGTGAGATTCCAGGAGCAAGCACCACCACCACTCCATCCAGTCCTTTCCTACCAAGATAACATTAAGGTAAAAAATGGCCTTTTGGAAACAAAATAATGTTAAAGCAACCCGTCAATTTAGATTCAAACTCTCTATTGATGATGAGGATTATTGGTGGGCAAAGAGCACAGAGCTACCATCAGCCACGGTGAATTTTCAAGAATATTTACTGGGAAATCACAAGTTCAAGTATCCCGGCGTTCTCACTTGGAACCCAATACAAGTTGAGATAGCTGATATTGGTGAAAGTAAAAATAGCTCTGCTTTGAAACTTATCAATATATTTAACAGAGAAGGATACGGTATGATTGAAGGAGCTGCTGGTCCAAATAAACTTACCGGTGGGATTGATAAAATTCAATTTAAAGAAGTTAGAATTGAATTAATAAAGCCAAATGGTAAAATGCAGCGACAATGGGTTCTTAAGAACGCTTTTTTTACAGAAATAAACTTTGGTAGAGGTGATTATAACT